>Ga0126343_10000708_pt1 | contig 13759 bp, 13 predicted proteins | sample Cyp2metagenome_FD_92531 | JGI IMG/M metagenome (GOLD analysis project Ga0126343, IMG submission 92531) | Coral microbial communities from Lord Howe Island, Old Settlement Bay, Australia - Cyphastrea 2 metagenome | ecosystem: Host-associated > Invertebrates > Cnidaria > Coral ... | reverse complement strand
GTTCGAAGTTGCGAAGTCGAAAGAGGTCGGAGCGCTTATCTAGCATAACTAATCCCTTATCTGTAAATATGAATAATTTATTACGCCAAAACTCAACCAAAACAATATACACTAACCCGATTGTTCGAGGTCATCGAAGTATATGTCTGCTTGCTTGAATTAACAGAGTTACAAAAGGATGTCCTAGCTAAAAGAAAAAAACATCCATTGGACAATGAACTTGATAACAACTTTGAAGAAAGATCAAATAAGACATGGGAGCATTGAAACTCACCTGGATAACAGAATTCACGTACATTTCCGAGAATGAAAATTGGCTTCAATTCCGTAAATGCTCGTTTCACCGTGACGGGAAATGACAAAATTGCCGCAAAGCATCTAGGGATAGGTGAAATGTCCTCCTTTCCTTGCCACAGCTGTGCCAAAGAAAGATGCGTTCACCGAAATGTTGGATAACCTTAGCCTGTGGAAAACTTTGCATGTTTGTGCTTGGATCACCAGATTTCTCGCCAACTGCAAAAGACCGAAGTCAATGAGAACCATCGGACCACTGACCACAGACGAAATCAAGTCTCAAGAAGTCTGGTGGACCAACCACGTGCAAGCTGAAGAATAATACGCAGAGCCAAGGTGCGAGATGGAGCGAGCCGTGCAGCATCTCTACCCAGTGGAGCTATCTGTCGATCGTACACCCAACGCAAGTTCAAGCCCAGACCCTGAAGTCCCCCCCTTCAGGCCAAAACGAGCCGCAGCAGCAGCCGCAAATCTGCGAATCCAGGAGATTGCACATTCAGAACAATCCAGTGACATTTAAAGGAACAATGAACAAGGAACATTTTAATTTAGCTTGTTGTTTATTTAATATGGACATGATTTACTAGGGACCAGTTTCGAAAGAGTACATATATTCCTTAGAAAGAAATATATGGGGGGAGTGTGTCGGAGACTGGCGCTAGTATTAGAGATTACGTGATACCATGTGGAAAATCAATTTTGTACATTAAGTAATTTTGTTAAATAGCCAACGATGATATGTGTCAAGGACCGGAAATCAACCTTTAGTGCGCTCTCATGCAACATTGCATGCAACATAGAGCATAACAGATTAGCGTCTAGTGATTTGAGTTCAGTTGTTCTGTTGAGTCTTGAGAGTTAAGTTGAGAGTTTAGTTGACCTTGTAAACCAGCCGAGAGAACTACCCAATTGGTTGGAAAGGAACCTTCAATCCAATAAACCCACTTGTGGATTTGTGAGTATTAATTTCGTCCTGATGTATTTTTCACCTTGTGAGATTCGTGGGAAATCGTAATCTTTGGAGGCAAGCGTTTCCCACAGTGTAATCGTTTCCTGATTTTTGTGATGCAAAGGACATTGTTTTCAGTGATGTTTTCTGGAGTTGAGTTTAGGGATGTACATGTATCAAGCAAACAAATATAAGTATCATGCTCTCAAAGTTTAAATTTGAATGGGACATTCGTAATTTTAAAGGTAGCACTCTTCCTTGCCATGGTCCTTTCTCAAAACAATTATGCAAGCCAGATATTGAAAAGCTTTTAAATCTACCATGTGCCAGTCTGCACTGGTAAAGTTTCCTGCTTTTTTTGAAAGGCACAATCTGTGATAAGATAGCAAATGCTGATTGCTTTAAGATTCCAATGCAGATATGGCTGAAACTTTTTTGTGTTAAAGTGGCAAGCTATAAAAACAATGCAAATTCTGTGCACAAGTTTGCATTTCTTTTGTTGTTTAGTTTAAGTATATGAACAGGTATTATCCAATGATGAGGTTATAGAATGGTATTGTCAGCGCATGTAAGCCAAATAAACAAACCCAACATTTATTGTTCTTTAATCAGCTTGTGTCTCTTTGTTCTAGAGAATGATTTACGGTGAGTATAACCAAAGTTGGAAATTGATAATGGGTATTTTAAAAGCCATTCAAGCTTTTTGCCGAAAACCATGCTGTTATTTCCCAATAAACCAGTATGATTCACTAATAGACCATTGATGCTTTGGAAGAAAGCATGCCCCTATTTGCACTTTAATTGAAATGAACATCGTTTTCTATCACCTACATAATTGCTGAAGATATGTTTAAGCCTAGAGTAGTAAATAGAAAACATCATGGGAAATTAGTCAAAATACAAGATGGCTTTGAGCAACTTCCCATCATAGTTTAAAAACTATGATGGGAAGTTGCTCAAAGCCAACTTCTATTTTGACTAATTTTCCATGATGTTTCCTATTTACTACTCATTCATGGATTATTGACATAATCTAATAATGGGAAGTGTTCAAAGCCAACATGTCTTTTGAATAATGCCTATGATGGTTTTTATTTGTTATCCATTAATGGTTTAATTGACAAACGCCTATCGTAGGAAGAGCTGTTTTTCCAAGAATGTTTTTTTCTCATTCTACATAATGTTTAAACATGTAAAACACCACAATGGGAAGTTGTTTAAAGCCAACATGTATTTTGAGTAATTTCCCGTAATGTTTTCTGTTTCTTATCCATTCATGGGTTTATGACAGAAATCAATAATGGGAAGTTCTTCAAAGCCCACATGTATATTTGAATATACCCAGGATGTTTTCCACTTTTTATCCATTAATGGTTTAATTGGCAGAAACGGATAGTGGGAAGTGTTCTGTTTTATCATGAATGGTTTTCAGATGGTTTTTTAAATGGGAAATAAAGTAAATACCAATCTAAAAACCATTCACGTTTTTTGGGAAATTTTCCTGTGATTCTTGATTTTATTTGTGTGAGTGTACTTTGCTCCCAATTTCACGTATTTGCAGTTAATATATTATATCCCTTATATGTTCTGTGTTGTCTTGTGTTTGTTTATTGTGTGCCGACCTAACTAGAAGTAAACATGTATATAAACTGGCTGCCTATCATTACTAACTTTTTAGTTATTCTAGGCTGCCAGTGCTCTCCTATTTTAGTTTTATAATTAACAAATATATTTACATGTAACTAGTCAAAGCACGGAAAATAAACTTGTTGTTGTATAGCATGGTTGCAGACTTCAGCGGTACCAGCCATACACGTACACCATGAAGTCACAATTTTACAATCATTCTTCATGCCCTCTAAACAAACCCAGACCTTGTGTGGATCATAACAGATTTTTTGTGGTTACACACAGCCTTTTTAGAAAAACACATGCTTGTTGTTAACAGGACATTTTGTAAACAACACTGTGTCCACAAAGCCACTTGTCCAATACGAGTAAGCTGTCGTTCTCATAATGTAACTGAGCAATTTACCATCATCAACCTCTGGCCATTGCTTCACGTCGTCAATCCAAGTCTCCTGCGGTTTATTGTTTGGATTGGTTTTTATTCCATTTGAATTCAACCTCCAGGAATTTTCTTCCTTTATCTGCTGATAAATCTGTTGTTGTGAAAACTTCACTGGCGCTTTAAGTTCATACGCACCAAATGCTCTGGCAACAAGCTCAGGCTTTTGGCCGGTTTGCTTGAGTCCTCTAAGTGACAGAAAATCCTTGAGTGACGAAAGAGTCCAGCCAAGGAAGTCCTCATGTTGAAGGACTTCCTCCGCATGTTGAGGCATCAAAAATGATTTTTTACCTGAACCAAAGTTTAAATGACAAAACTATAAGACGATTTTTTAAAAGAATAGTCTCACGGAGAAGGATTTTGATGTAATAATATGTCTTCACTAATACCACCCACACGAGACAGCCATTAGCAATTTATGGTTGGCAGCACGCTCGCCCCTGTAGGTTTGCACCCCCGGCAAAATGGCCATGTTAAACTTGAAGGGGTCTATAACATATAAAATGAGAGTTTGAGAAGATTTCACCGACCTGTTCTCTTAAGAAAACCATAGTTTTAGATTTTTGGGGTGCGACTAACTGCGTTATATGGTTGCCGTGGTAACAGGTTTTCTGAAAAAAAAATGATACATTGATACGATGAACCAAACTGTACTTCTAAAAGAATATGGAAAACTATTTTGAGCCACCCTAAAGACTGGATAATTTTATTCACGTATCCTACCTTCAAGAGCCTGTAGTTCTAATCTGCTGTAGAAGAAAAGTTCAAAGTCATGTGGTGATTAACATTGCACCAAGGAACCAAGATTTCAATGGGGCTAACTTGAAATTACTCAATGGTGGTGTGCTGGCTATGGGTATGAGTAAAAATGTGTCAGGCATTTTTGAAAATTTTTGTTGCAACGTCTCTTTCTTTAGTATCTTGTTCAGGTTTTCTGCTATGAAAGGACCTGCGAAGGAACTTAGATTATCATTTATGGCAGGTTAGAAATATGTGAACAAGCTATTTCTACTATTTTCAGGGTCTGAGAGTGCTAAAGTGTCACCAAACTAAACGTTTGAATGGTGTGAACTATTGGTTGAGATGACTTTTTCAAGTTCAAACCCCCCTTCTGCCTGGATTTCCAGGGTCTTTGACTCCCCTTCCTGAGAGAATTTCCAGAATCCCATTCTTCAGGGGGGTGTGGATTTTTTTGGAACAACCCAATGTTATATCTTTGCAATTTTGTAAATCATCCAGAGAACTTTTTTTTGATTTTCAGCTTTCTTTGTATGTCTTTATGTCACTATTGGGTGTCTTCATCAAATGGATACAATATCATTGTTTGTTTCATTGAGGGCTGTGGATGGTTTAATCTAAAAGAACTGTTTGTATTTTTACGACATGTATGCAAATGCCTAAGTACTTGTCAATTGACAAAGGTTTAACAGCTCTGGCTTGTCTGCCTTTTACCCAAAGGCTCTGAAGAACTTAATAGAAAGTGAGTTGAAAACTGATTGACTTGATCATCAAAAAGTTTGGCACAAGTAAGTGGGTCACTCTGTATCAAACAGCGTCTGTCTTCCCAAATAAAATTCTCTTTCTGCTCATGAGCATAAGTCGTATTGTCAACAAGCTGGCCAAGTATTCTAAGTAAATGCACCTAATGGGTTTCACCAGATGAGAAACTGCAAAACAAAGTAGCTCAACCCAACTGCCGTATCAATGCAAACAAGTCTTTCATGGCTTATTTAAAATATGGTACTTGGAAATTTGTAGCCTTGATCATGACGATTAAGCCTATCTAAAGCTTCATGTTATTTCAACTGTCCTAGGTTAATTCTTCGGCTATGTCCCCTACATTTTCAAAGAGCAAGATGCACTTTCCTAAAAGAACTTTTATTTGAAGTTTTTTTGTGTCAAAGAATATTTTCTCCAGACACATTGCAGTTTGTCTATCTCACTGTGTCAGTTCTGATTTACATATATCTCTAGAAGTTACTTTCACTTTTCATTGTTCAGTATCCAGTTGTGGCTGTCCCAAAAATATTCCAGGATATGCTAGTTCTTTACAGTATTTGTCTCTAAAAACACTTAGTGGCCGATTATCTTTAGCTGCAACAACATCAAGTATGTTTTGTCGTTCATTGTCTTTTAAAAATTCTGTAGCAGTGAATAAAGTATCAGTAGTACCAGCTACAATTTGTTGAACATCTTTTTCATTTTGATTATTTAAATTTTCAGACAAGTTATCATTACACTCCATTTTATCATCATCATTTTCTAGCTGAGCAACTTCTGTAACATATGTATTTGCCCAATCTTCATTGAATACAATTCCCTCATCGTGCTATTTGACATCAGGCAGTTGGCTGCTTGAACAACCTTGTCTGGCCTTACAGTCAAAGATAATGATAAACTTTTACATTGTAGTTTATGTTTTAAATTAACTTTAGTAGTTGCAGTCTGGCTATGCAGCCGTGGTAACATGGTTACAGCATCATAGTAAATGGTTTGAACTCAGGAGTATCAGTAGTTTATCCGGGCGAGAGTAGTTCTGAAAATAACTATTGTTGATGACTGACGTTTCGATAACCTGAGCGGAAGTCTTCAGAGTCAAGTGAACAGTGTTTGTCAGTCAATGATGTTTTAAATCTGGTCCGTTAAACATGATTGGTCAGTTTAGCCATGATGATATTGGCTAAAAGACTCGTGTAAAGTTTGTCATCAGTCATTCGTGGGTTTCAATCCATCTATTGTTAGTCAAGTTGGTCAGTTTAGGTCTGTGTATTGTTAAGTCGGTCTGTTAGAAGTTTGTTTGTCAGTTTTGTTTCCACTTTGTAGAAGTCATTTGTAAGGCGCCGGTAGTTGTTGACATCTGTTAAGAAGTGTTTGCTCTAGGTTAGCGTACCAGCTTTCAAGAGTCAGTCTTTGAAAATAGTTAGTACTGTAGGTTAAGCACTGAGCAGAGTCCCAGTCAATGTTGTGGTTTGTCAGTTGATGATGTACAGCAATGTGATTGCTTTACATCATCATCTGAACTTGACTCTGAAGATGACTTCCGCTCAGGTTGTCGAAAGGTCAGTACCAACAACAGTTCGTTTCAGAACTACTCTCACCCAGACGATCACAACATACGAACTACTGATACTCCTGGGCTCAAACCATTTAAAATAAAAGATCAAATGCTCCGACCGCCAGGCTTCCTACATTGGTGAGACTGGCAGAAACCTGAAATCAAGACTAACTGAACACAAAAGAGCTACAAGAAATGGTGATGCCAGCAATGACATTGCTGTACATCATCAACTGACAAACCACAACATTGACTGGGACTCTGCTAAATTAAAAGGAAAAAGATGCAAACCTAATAAGTGAAAGAGAATAGCAATAAAGTGTAGCTTGACGGAAATGACACTAGCATTCATTTACCTTAAGAAGTTTGTCCTATGTTTTTTTGAATTGCGATAAGCGGTTAGATCTAAAAGCTATGGTGCAAAGAATATCAATTTTGTTGGTGAGACGCAGTAGAAAACTGTCAAAGTCCAGGATGGCGTTGTGTATGCTTAAAGCAAAAACATTATATTTGGCGACAATCAAACAGTAATTTAGCACTTCCCAGTTATTTGAGTCTTTGTGCCAACCATATAGAATAGTGCTTTCAGATGAAGGCAGTTTGTGATTAAATTGTTTGTGCCACCAGTTAGAAAAACAAGTCCAAAACAAAGAGGATACACTACAGGTAATTAACATATGTTTTAGAGATTGACTTTCAAGGTTGCATAAAGGACAAACATCAGTATCAGTTATGTGCACGCGGAAGATGCTAGATTGGGTATGGAAAATATTGTGAATAATTTTGACTTGGAACATGATCAGTTTTGGTTCTTTCAAGATTTTGAACGGGAGCATGTAGATGTACGGAATTTCCTCTTTGGTGAACCCATGATATAGAATTCTGCCTTAAGCAGTGGGTGCTAAGAAGCTTTTATCAAGTATGGAAGAATACACTTCTTTTGTGGAAAAAAGCTTCAAGGATGTTTTGCAGTTTTCAGATTCATCATGCATGCCTGCTTCGCCTCGTAGTGCACTTTTCCATTCAGTTGGTATGGCTCTTAAAAGGCTGTAATAAGTGGTAAAAGGAAATTCAAAGTTATATTTCTCTTTCATTAATCGGTTTCCATCAATACATATGTTATGGTTGTTCCAAATTATTTGGTTTTTTTTATGGGAATTTGCTTGTCACAGGTTAGTCTTGTGAAGTCATGCCAGTAATTTAAAGTGGTGTGGTAAAACTCCGGGAGGTTCTCTAAGTTCAGTAGCTTAGTGTCGTAGTCACTTTCAATGAGGAACTCTAGACCTCTGTATTGGTTAAGAGCTTGATTTGGGATTTTTTTCCACAATGCATTACTTGATTCAGTGATACAATTTATCCAAGCAATCTTTAGCCACCACTCCATGATTTCAAAGTCAATCATTTTTAGGCCCCCACAGTGTTTTTCACCAATTATAGTCTTTTTCTTAATTTTGGGAGGCTTACCCTCCCAAATAAAGCTGAAAATAATCTTTTTAATTCTGTCTATAAGGGATTTACATGTAGATATGGTCAGTAACAAACTGCAATAATTTCTATGAGTTTCGACAAACCTAATGTCTTGATAATATTGATTTTGCCTATTAAAGTTAGCTTTGTTTCTTTTCCAGTTGTTGAGTGTTTTTGTTAAGAACAAACCTTTTCTTCAAAGTTAAGAGTGTTTGCCTTCCTTTAAGTCAAAGGAAAACTGTATTCCAAGGGCATAGACTGGTTCTTGGGGTCATTTAAAACCAAACGGTTTGTCTTTGCACGACCTCCAACATCCTAACCACAATGCTTTGGTTTTGTTTGCGTTAATTTCGAGACCACTGATCTGCTTGAATTTGTCTAAATGTTTTAGTAATTGTGTGACAGAGTCAAGATCTCGCACCAAAACGGTGGTATTGTCTGCGTATTGAGTTATCTTAATTTTCTTCTTACCAACTTGGATGCCTTGAATAGTATGGTCTTTTTTAAGTACTCTAGCTAAGAGTTCGGTTCCAATGACGATAAGGAGGCCAGACAGTGGGCAACCTTGTCGCACACCTCGCCCGAGAAAGAAGAAGTCCGATGCATGACCATTGTGCAGTACAGAGCTCGATGCTTGGTTGTAAATAACTTGAAACCAGTTCAGTATGTCAGGGCCAAAATTAAACGTTTGTAAAGCGGCTCTTAAGTTGTTCCATTCTATTGTATCAAACGCCTTTCGAAAGTCAAGAAATATGGCAATACCTGTTTTTTCCTCCTGCTTAGTGTGAGACATTACATCTTGAATTAGTCTAACGTTTTCACTGATAAAGCTTCCTTTAATGTGACCAGTTTGGTCAGAGTTTATGATTTTAGGAAAGACTTTTTCTAGTCTTTTTGCAATAGATTTTGACAGAATTTTGTTATCAACTTTTAGTAGAGATATGGGTCCCAGGTTTTCAAGTAAAGTTTTGTCTTTGTTCTTTTTGGGGATGAGTGAAATAATTCTGCGCTTTTGGCTGATAGATAGTGAACCTTTTTGGAAAGCATAATTAAAACTGGCAGTCATCTCAGTGCCAAAGTCACTCCGGAAGAATTTGTAGAATTCTGCAGAAAAACAATCAGTTCCTGGCGTTTTCTTGTTTTTTAACTCTTTTAAGGCAGTTAAGCATTCTCCTTTTGAAATCATGCCTTCAAACAGTATTTGTTCGTTTTCATCTAGTGGATCAATATTCTCTAAATTGAATAAATCAGATTCAGGCATATTATCCTGGGAATTTTGCGACTTGTAAAGAGTTTCAAAAAAAGTTTTTTGTTCTTGTAGTATCTCAAACTGATCATTAGTTAACTGTTTGTTACAAAGTTTGAGCCTTGTGACTTTTTTTGAAAATGATTTTATTTTTCCAGGTTGAAGAAGTATCTGGAGTTTTGCTCACGGAACTCATGCCACCGAGCTTTGCTCCCAAGAATGTTGCATGATCGTTTGAAGGCGCAATTTTGTCGCGTAAAACTCGTTCAATATTCTTTTGTCGCTGGGGTTTTGTTCACACTTTTGCATAAGTTCATTAACTTTATTTTGAAGGGCAGCCTCTTCATTCCTCTTGTTCCCTGCTTTGATTTTTGAATACTTGATTATGAATCCGCAAAGTTCCATTTTTGACCCAAGTCATCCAGGTCAGCATATTTATCTTTGAAATCTGGTAGACATTCATGGATTGTGGAAGTGAAGTCTTCATTGTCTAATGGAGAATTATTCAATTTCCAAAAACCAGGAGCTTTAGGTTGCAATAAATCTTCTGTCTTAAGATGTAAAGTGACAGCCGAGTGATCAGTTTCAGGGGCGTTAATTATGTTGCAAGCATGTGTGTCACTGTTGAGTTCTTTTGAAATTAAAAAGAAGTCTAGTCGGCATTGGATTTTTAGCGATTTGTTTCCCCAAGTGAAGTGGTTGTCATTCAGATTGTGATCGCACCAAATGTCTGTTAAATTATAGAGATTCCCAAGATGCTGAACTTCTTTAATTACTGTGGATCTTTTCCATGCTGGATTTCCACCTTGTTTGTCATTTTCAGAAAGAGCGCAGTTTAAGTCACCTGCGATAATAATATTCTCTTGGGCAAAACCTTCAAGCTGATTTTTAGTTCTTTAAAAAACGTGACTTGCTGATTTGCGTCATTCGGGGCATAAATGTTCACTAGAATTAGATCCAACTCATCAATTAATTGGTTAAGTATAAGAAACCTGCCAATCGTGTCTTAGATGCATTTTTCGACCTTGACATCTAAGTTCGGATTAACGAGAGTCATGACGCCTTTGGTGTGTGAACGGCTGTGACTAAAATAAACCTTTCCACCCCATTCAGCTTCCCAAATTAGGGCACATTCTTTAGAGCTGTAGGTTTCTTGTAAGAATGTGAAATGGAATTTTTGATTATGTAACCAACGGAAGATTGATCGACATTTGATTGACTTATTCAATCCTCTTACGTTTAAGGACTGGAATTTAACATCAAAACTAGGTTTTAAAGGCATGTACAGGACAAAGGGAAAAGTCAGAAAATTGCGCTGGCAATGGCGGACTTTGACAGCTGTCTTTTGGCCTAAGTGTGAATGTGAATGCAGTGTTTTGGTGATTAAAGTGTTCAAACTACTAACAGAAATAAAATAAATTATCAAAGGACTTGAACAAACATTATTTAAGAAACATAAACAGAAAAATAAAAAGGGCGCTGAAAAAGGCCTTCGAAGGCACCACACCAAAGTGGTTTGGCTTGCTTGAGAGGGTAGCAAAATAAGGGATGTAGAAAGCATCCGCAATAACAACAACTTTGACTCTGAATGTAAAACAAACGGATTTGCCATTTTGAAAGGTGCATGTGAAAATTTGGTTACCGTAAGGGAAGCATGAAAATAGCGAGTTCCATCTCAGGGTCGAAATTAGGTCCTCGTATTTGGAAACACAAAACAAGAGCATGATTTTAAAGGCGAGAAGCAACTGAGTAAAAAGACAACAGCTTTTCAACTAAGAGTTAATTTTGAAGTTTTGTAAAAGGATTGGACAGAAAAAGTGTCACCTATTCGCTTTGACTAAGCAGTTCTTGGGATTGGACCCTAACATCAGAGGATTCTTCTTGACTTTGCAGTGGCTCTTGATGTTCAGCTGTACCATTGCCATAATCCTCATGGGTATTTACTGAAGAGTTGACAGGGAGCCATTTCTTTGGCACGTCATAATGAAAATGAACTCTTCCATTAACAACTAACTTATCTCCTATGACGGAAACTTTGTGGCTAGGTGTTTCTTGTTTTATCCTCTTCATTGCAGAGATAAGGACGTTTTTCCTGATTTCTTGTGTGTGCTTCGGTAGGTCTTCACCCACTGAAATATGCGAGTTTTTCAGCCTGTAGCGAGCTTTCCAGTCACGATCTCTGTCAGCGCGACACGTGAAGCGAGCAATGAAAGGTCGGGCTCTGTTTCTGTTTGGCTTGCCAAGATGGTGTACCCCACAAAGCTTCATATTCGAGACTTCATCTTGTGGTAGATTTAAATTTTGGTTTAAGACGTCGCGTACCAGTGAGAAGCAATCCTCGTCTTTGGACTCATTGACTTTGTAAAAAATTAGGTCCCATCGATGACTATAGATGTTTTGATGAGTCAGCTAACCCCAACAAGTTGACTGCTCGTTTTCCAGTTCGCGACGCATTCCACAAGGTCGTCATGCTCACCTTGGGTGAACTCAAGGGATTCTTTAGTGTTGTTCACTGTCGTATTGACTTCACGGAGTTGTTTCTTTAAGGCTTGTATTTCAACTTGGGCTTCGTCAAGTCTAGCCTCCAGATTAAGATTTCCTTCTTTACGGATTTTAGTGTTGTCTTTGATAGCTTTGATATTCTGTTAGCGTCATTTGGATGTAGGTGCCATCTTGGGCTGCTTCGATGGATTCCGTGTTGGTTCCAGAGCTGCTTATCCTCGGTTGTTTTTTTATCTAAATCTTCGTTTCCCATGTTGGTGGGTTTTTTTACCTTACTGCCTCCTCCTCTTCTCCAAAGTCGAGTCTTTCAACTACTCCTGACTGAAAAAAATAAGATTTCATTTTTTTTTATTTTGTTCATGATAATATCTTATGTGATTTAGCAATAGTGTGATATAAGTTAAGGCCAAAGGAAGCAAACCTTTCACACTCATGATGAAAAGAGCACACCTCCACATGCAGTGTAGGTCAAGTCATGACGACTGAAAATAATTGTATACAAGGCAAACTACAAAGTTGCGAGCATTACATTCCGTTAAACATTATAGAGCATTACATTCCTTTATAGTGTAACAAGCCTGGCAATTCATGTCAGAATTTGGGGCCCATTCCTTTAGTATGACTCAGATCTATATCAGATCACTCAGATCACTGTGCATCAAAAGAACTGGTGAACGAGGACGAGGAATCAACGGTTCCTTTTATCCACTGCATCTGCTTAACTTTTCTAACAACGAAATATCAGGCTTAGCATGTTTTTTGTCTGGAGATAACTGTTTTAAATCCTCCACCACACTCTGTTATCAGTTAAGAAAAAAAGAGCTGTTACTACTGTTGTGACAAAGAGTGCCAAACTATAACAAAGTATTGTCAAATCAAGCCTTCACGCATATTTTGATCATTGACAGAGTAGAAGAGTCTGTGATGATCAGTACATGGTGAAAAGGTCTCAAAACAACAGGGAGCAACAGGGACAAGTTCAGGTCTTATAGAACCTTACAATGAAAGAATGAGAGTAATGCCTCATAAAATTGGACCTCTTATGGTAGAGCAACAGCTATGTGTACCCTTATCTCAATGTCACTGTCATCCGATTCAGTTTGTAGTTGAAACTGGAAAAGAAAATTGAAAAAAGAAGTAAGCTTAACAAAGCCATCTTCAATTTTCAAGAGATTAGTAACCAATCACTATGCACAGTTTATGCCTTCATTGTAGTATCAACTTTTATGAGTAGTTATGATGAGCCATGAAAATCTTAAGTGTTGGAAACTTGTGGAAACTGTTGGAGCCACCTTAAAAACACACGTGGCCGCTTGGTCACCTCCCACTTTGACCCAAATGAGATTGAATACTTTCGACACCGTAAATAGCAAAACCGAAGCGCTTGCCATAACCACAAATGTCAGATAAAAAAGATACTTTACAGTGCTTGTTGCTTTCTGCAAATTAACACGCCTGGAATGGAAATGAATCGAAGAGGCGCCAAACAATTCAAAAGAAAGCTGCATGCCGTGAGTGTAAACTATAAGAAAGCTTACCGGTTTGTGACTTTTCTCAACATTTTTGACACACATTATCTGTTAAAAAAGGAACAACAAATACTTATTGATTACTCATTCAACGGATTATGCAAATAAAGAAACAAATGCATACATTAAAGCAAATTATTGAAAATTACCATGAGATTGTCATCCTCGCTTTCCGACATGTTTCTGGTCAAGGGGCATGTGACTTGATTACCATGTGACTCTTTGTTTCGTGAGTCCTTGGTACGAACACCTTTTGTTTTATCGTTATGGCTGGTTTTTTATTGTCGATATTTTATATCACCCTCAGTCCGCATTTTATCCCTGGTCTGCAATCTGCAGTCTGCGTTTTACACTGACTGTCTTGGAATAAGAAAATAAAACTAACATTGCTCCAAAGTGGTCTCGGGTTGTTGGTTGGCATCTGCATCATGTCTTCTCGGAATATGAAAATCAAACGAAGATTGCTCAAAAATGGTCTCAGGTTGTTGGCAAAAGAATACAAGAAAAACCCGAGTTATGGACATACACAATAACATGGTACCTTGGGCTCTACAAGCTCTAACAGTGTTCCAGTTAACTTTTTTGGGCATGGGGTCATGTAATTTTTCAGGGGGGTCGTACAAAGTAGGTCTACCTGGCTAACCGCAGC
>Ga0126343_10000707_pt1 | contig 13760 bp, 10 predicted proteins | sample Cyp2metagenome_FD_92531 | JGI IMG/M metagenome (GOLD analysis project Ga0126343, IMG submission 92531) | Coral microbial communities from Lord Howe Island, Old Settlement Bay, Australia - Cyphastrea 2 metagenome | ecosystem: Host-associated > Invertebrates > Cnidaria > Coral ... | reverse complement strand
TTTTTGAAAATTGTATATAGCTCCCTTAATATTTATATTTTGTTCGGTACTCGGGCAGTCCGAAATGGCTCACACCATTGTGCTTCAAACCACGTTGACTGCTTTTTCAATAACATAATAATTACGTCACAGTGAGCAAAAACGCACTTGTGAGCAAAGTCACGTGACCAATGACGTCATTACCCTTAGTCTTGTACAATAATTAGTTTATGGTTAGACCTATTTATAGACAACGTGGGGGTCTTGCTGCCCTCAAACTGACCAAGTTATTTGGGATTGACGATTTTCCAGCTGCAAAGGACTCTGGGAAGGTTCTTATTATAGTTATATATTGTTATTTAATAATTATTATTAAGTTCTAACAGGAGCCCATCACTAGGAGCGTGCAACTACCCCATATTCCTGTCACAGTGTTTTCGCACATCGATCTATTTTTAGTTTGAATTTACCGCGAATTCAGACCCCCGCAGGAACATCATTGAACAATAACAAGCACGGACTTTAACATTTTTAACAAGCACAAACTGAAACATTTTTAACTGACGGCATCATTTCACATTCTTTCGCTTACCAAAACGCGCTCATGCAGACCGGAATTTATCTCTTGCACAGGAAAAGAAACCTAAAAATAGACCGGTCTGTAAAAATGCCGTGACATGGGGCTCAGTATGAGAGTTGAATGCTCCTAGTGATGGGCTCCTTGTTCTAATTAACACTGTTTCTGTCAATTTGTTTTGGTTTAGTTTACACTACAAGCGGTTCTTAAAGGGAATAAGCCAGACTACCACCTTGCTATGGGAGGTGAACAAAGTGAGGCTTTTTATCAGGACTTTCTGCAGCATATGAGAACTGTGTACAGAACTGATGCGGTTAAAGGTAATGACAACTGATTTATGGAAACTTTTAGCCAGTGAACTCATTATCTCTATAAAATTATCCAGTCGTTTTGAGTCTGGATGTGACGCGTCTCTTGGTGGCGGGAAAGTTTCGGACGCCCGTTGCAAGCAAAACAAGCGTTGTGTGGATAGAGTATTAACCAATCAAGGAACGGCGGCAAGCTGAATCGTCCAATCGCAGTGACTTTTGGCGTCACGCGTCCTGAACTGGCGGGAAAGTTTCGGTTGGTTTATGATTGAGACAAATTAATGCAAAATGTCAGCCAATCAACGTGTAGTGTGTCCCCTAAATTGTCCTATCACATCAGACATGGCGGGAAAACTCGCGGCGTCCCATATATATGACATGCTCACATCGAGTAAATAAATGCTCCTCTCTGTTTTCAGATGGGAAGTTTGGAGCATATATGCAGGTTCATATTCAGAATGATGGCCCTGTTACGATATCGCTAGAAACGCCACCTCCAAAACCGGCACAGCAAAAACAGGTCAGTGAGTTTACTTAACATTTATTCACCACAAGGTATTTTTTCAGCCAATTAAGTGTGTATCTATAAGAATTTTTGCACTCCCTTTGCGCTTCCTGTAACATTATGACCGTCGTTATAATTTTGTGCACTGGTCAAATATTTCCTGATAGATGTCGGAGTGGTTGGAGCGCCGGATTTGAAATCCGTAGGACCCGGGTTCAAATTCCGTTCTGACCACTAGCTGATGTTGCTCTCGGTAGCCCCTAGTTCAGCGTCTCGGCTGCGCTTGTAAATGGCAAGCTGTTCTGGCAGTTGGAATTCTTAACGTAGTTACGTTTATTTGAATATTTATTTATCATTGTTTGTTTAAATTGATCCTGAAAAGGCCCAATGGGGAGTGGCCAACTAAGTTTGATGCAAATTTCTTTAAAAGTCGCTTTAGTGTTGTTATGGATAAAAATTCCCAGCATCAAACCTTGCGTGAACCTCTTTTGTGTGGCGGGAACCTTTCCCGCTCAAGAGACCACTGAAAAATGTTCTACCTCGTTCTAAGATTCTTTTCATGGGAAGGGAAAGGAATTCAGGAGGACCAGGTGTTGTCAATATTTTGTGAGAACTACAACCATCTTTAAAGGCTAACGAAGCATGTGCTGTGAAATGAAGTCCAGTGAATTTTGCGCTTGTATTTAGATTTTGTAGGCTTGACTTCGATGCTGATCTACTTTCAGAAGATTTTTCCTCCGATGTTCCATGCGCACTAAAACGGCGTTTTTGGCCACCGTAAACGGAACCTTTCGCAAACGCTCTTTCGAGTTGATAAGTTTGAGAACGCCAACCAGATAATTTCGTTTGGACGGCCTGGGGGCCGTTTCTCGAAAGCCCCGGAAACTTTTCGGACCCGTAAAGCTATTACAAAATCTCGAACCTTGCGATTACAGAGCTGTTTTGTTCACATATTCTAAAGATGAAGGGAGGTTCCCTTCATACAAGAAGTTTCAGGCGCATACACTTCTCCGTTTTTAGATACAGATGATCTAAAAATGGCTTTACGGGCCCGAAAACTTTCCGGGGCTTTCGAGAAACGGGCCCCTGAACATAGCCAGTGCTGAACATAGCTATGTACTGAACTACTGAACGCATTGACATTACAAAGTCGAAATGAGCGCAGGCTCAACTTATGTGCGCATGCTTTAGTTCAAGTTTATAGCAACAATAAACGAAGCTTTGCATCGGTTTGCATTTGAATGAAGAAGCCAATCTGGAATTGCTTTCGTTGCTTCTATGTGATTGGTTTAAAAACTTGCGCCACTTGCTGAACTAATCACCTACAGCTGTCAATCACGTTTTCCTGCCCTTGGCACTGGTCACGTGTATTTACTTCGAGTTCTGATTGGTGCAACCCCTTGTCTACGTTTGTCGTGATTGGAATAGGCGCCTTACCGAGATCTCTAGTGCCTCAGTATCAAAACGAGTCCTCGTTTAAAACCTGTCATACCGGTATGAAAGAAAAAATGAGAGAGATAATGAACCTGTTCACGGAACATTTCATCCATATGAATGTTTCGCGCGCAGACTCGTTTTGTCACTGAGACAAAAAGGAACCCGGAAGTGGCCTATTGCTTTGGATTTTCTTCAGATACATTAATTAAACATTTAGAGCAATTTTTAAGCTGCTTTGTTCCGTTTCTGTTTCAGGGAAAAGGAAATTCAGGAGTTAAGGCTGGAAAAGATGACAAAGGTGCCTCAAACAGTTCAGTAGATTATGAAACTCACGGTTCTGCAAACTGCACTGATCAACAAATTGCGGACTCTTTCGATGAACTTAACTTAGAAGAAAAACAAGGCAGTCATTGAAGCTAGTAAAAGATCAATTCCAAGCTACAATAGCTATCTCACTTATCAAGTTTAATTTTCAGCTAATAGATACTCTTATATTTGTAACCTGCATAGTTTTTGGACACAACGTCTACGTTAGAATAGGCCATTTCCGATATATTAAAATTCTAACGTGGCACCGAGGCTTGGGGGAATGAAACAAAAGAAATTAATTATTCATCCCTCGACCTCGTTGTTATTTCTTTTGTTTTATTCCCCGAAGCCTCGGAGCCAAGTTAGAATTTTAATATATCGGAAATGGTCTATTGTGAATATTTATATACTTAAGTATACTGTAATAATAAAAACGATGTAATTTTGTTTTCGCTTTTTTTCTTTCAAATCTCCAAGTTTCTCATTTTCCTAAGTGTTATAATTGTTTAGTCCCACGTAGGCCATCCAATCGCTTCAAACGTGTAACCGTTGTAACATTACTTCTCACTAGTAGCTTCGTCTTAAATTTGAAAATGGGTTGATTGGCAGAGCAATCTATTTTAAGTCCCTTTGTTTCTCTTCTCGCTATCAGAAGCGAATTTGAGTACTTGTTTGCGTGAATATCCGAAGTCAACAGTTTTACACAACTCTTTCGCATTCGTTTCAACTCCTCTTGGGCAGTGTGGGTAAGCAAAATAAAGTGAGTGTAACTGCGCAGCTGTCAGCTGTGTCTAGTTCTTTTCCTTCTGGCTTCCGATCGTTTCATATCAGAGGGGGACATGGGGGGGTTCTGAACACCGCAACACCGCAAAAAAAATTAACGAACACCGCATCACCGCAAGAAAAGTCAACGAAACACCGTCACCGCAACATCTATTGCGGTCATTTACACTCAAAATAATACTTTTCCACAAAGTAAACACATTACAACGCTTTTTCATTGCGCATATGTAGATACTGGTGATGCCTGTAAATCAGTTTTCTTGCTCTTGTGGAGAAACCTAGCGCGAAGCTAGCCGGGGGACTTGAGCGGACGAATAATTAAGGGAGGCGCCTCGCGAGATGGCATTCACGCCAGAACCCTCTCTTCTTTTACTTTGCTCACTTTTCTTGGTGTATAAAACCACTGACTGAAGCCCTATCGTGACTGAAAATATTGCTTTCCGGTGCTAACTGCGTTTGCCATATCGACAATCATTTGCAAAAATACGAGGTCAAGAAAGTGGCAGGACCTTAGAGCGGGTATACAGACTGGTATCAGAATGACCCATAGACGAAACCAAATGGCAAAAGAAAAAAGTTAGTAAACGTGTGTAATTTACAAAGCTTCCTTAGCTTAGAAAACCGTCTTTCTTCTCCGCCGAAGCGACATCTGGATACACTATGGTCGGTAGTTTTCGCCACCTATTCCTTTTTTTCGTAGAAAAAACTACGCAGTCAATAGTACATTATATTCGGCCTTAGCGTTTCCAAAAATTCCAGAATTTTCTCTGTGCTCGCTCTTCCACGTCTCTACTAACCTGCGATTAGGCGTCCTCTCTTTTTTTTTTTACGCGGCGAAAACCGCGTTACGCCTCTACCGAACACTGAGCTCCGGGTGGCAGTGGGTGAGAGTTACTTCTTAAGTATAAATGAAAACAGCTTCGGATTGGTAGGCTCGATTTCCGCCGCTCTCTCGTGTCGTTCCTCCCCGAAAAGATGGGAGGAGCGCGGGCTCGCTCCTTTCCCGAACAACGGCTAGATTACAGATTGACAGCCAAAGCATATTGAAGATTGCCTAGAATGTGATGGTCTGTGTTTTGTTACAAATTTTTAAGCTCATTGGTACGTGTTTGTCATAAATAAGCATGGAGTAACGAAGTTCACATGCTAAATTTAGGCTAAATGTAGGTTTGATAAAGGTAAATCAAAACACTCCAGCACCGCGAACAATTTCATTTCACCGAACACCGCAGTGTAAAAAACACAAACTTCGCACACCGTAGGGTTTGAGATCACCGCAACACCGCAAGTTGGGATTTTATTCACCGCATCACCGCAATAAAAAATCGTCTACACCGCAACACCGCAAATCCCCATGTCCCCCTCATATCACTGTTTGTCTCTATCGTCGACGTTATAACCTTAGCATACGCGACTTATCGCGTGGCAACCTCGCGTGATTTCACCCTTGTCTCGCGAAGGAAACATATCACGTTGTAAACTTAAAGCCCCGCGGCCCCGCACAGATGAAGGCATAATTCACTTGATAGGTTTTCACTTGACAGGTTTTCACTTGACCGAGACTATTTCAATCTACAGTCGACTTCAATATCATTCAAGTGAAAAAGTGGGGTCCAAGTCCAGACTGAAGCACATTGAGTTGAAACAGCACATAACAGTCACTATGCCTCTGCGGGTTTCTACTCTTTCATCCCATTTCAGTCTCAAATTTCACTTCACGCGCCTCGAAAATACGGACAGACAAATATGTTGTCTTTACTCATGGTACCACTTGTCAGTGATATTGACTAAAGCAATACAGTGGTCGATATTCCCCAGATGCTCACAATTAATCGCAGATTACAACTCGTTGGGATCGTTTCCGTCTCAAAAACCTGCCTGTTACATCGAAAAGATCACCAAGTCGGCGACATATTCCGCCAATCAGCGCTTTCACATGCAAATCCCACACGTGATATTGTTCATGCTTGACTGGTTTTGAATACCACGACAAATTAACATACATACAGACATGTGGAGGAAAATTCATGACTTTATAAATACAATTTGAGAGCGTTGGTTACCTGTTAGGCTAGAGTGTCCGATGGAGTTTGAAATCTAGAAAATTGGCAATCAGCGACACGGAGGTAGGGATTCCTTATCCTAAGCTACCATACTGTGAGATAAGCAGAGTTTTGTGCCGGAGATATGAAAGGTGGTAAGTAAATACATAACCTTTGTTAAATTGTATGTGCTCCAATCCAATGCCTTTTTACACATCTATTATTCTGCTTGCACTTATAATACACCGCTAAGTTCATATTAATTCCTTATCCCTTCCCGTTCGCCTTCAAATGCCGTCTTCTCCCGTTAAAACGTTGGTTGGTTAAACTTCATTAGGCAAAGTGTTTTAAAATTTTCACGCGTGACTCGGAAACTTCATATTTAAAGTCTGTCGAACGACCCAGCACGAATCAAATTCTTGAATTTCAAATTAAAGCAAACACTTTCGACTTTACGGCCCTAAATTGAACTTCCAAGGTAAACTGAACTTCTAACGTGTACAATTGCTCTCGCACTACTGATAGCTCCAGAGAGTAATATTTCATGGTGCTGGTTAATTTTCCCTTCTCATTTCCGGTAAGGTTTTTATTTTCAGTGACAAGCTGCGAACAGTGTTTTTCAGTTACGACAGAACCTGCATTTTATTAGGTTCCTTACAATTCCTCCGATGGACATTTGATTTTTTTTTTCAGCAGTTTAGAATCTTTTATGGCTTTATTCTTGTAGGAAGATATCCAGAATCCATGAATTATTTACGACTGTATCTATTTTCGTAGATTTCTCTTTACTTCTAACACTAAAAACACGGTGTACAGCAAGCATTATATTTTGTCATGTCGGGCTGCAATTGATAATTTGAAATTCTATTTCTGCGAAGAGAGAAAAAATGAATGAAATTAGCCGCAAGGTGCCGTGTCTGACAGACGAGTGAATTATCAACCATGTGGTTCATTAAACTTTACGCGCTTGGCAACTGGTAGTTGACCGGAGACATTTAGACAAGAGGTGATCTCATGTTTATGAGCGGATGGGCCAGTATTAGTCAACATTATATTAAATTACAGGGAAATCAATGACAACGCGGTTAATTAAACTTTTGTTGCTGTTATCGCGTTTTTTGTCTACGTCTGTGCATATCAGATGATTTCACTTTGTCTTCTTCTTTCGAATAGATAAGAAAGAAAATGGGAACGGGCATCATTACAAAGGTAACGCATTCTTATGTAATTTATTCCTTACTGTAAAACAAATACATTATCATATGTTAGGGTGACTATTTGGTCACGTGATCTTATGCTGTTTGCGCTGGCTTCGCGTCGCCGTTCAAATCGGGAAAGTGGGAAATTCGCGTAATTTTTTCTTTTTATTTTCCATGCGCTTCGTCCTTTGAGACGCGAAGTGTCTTTAAACACTCTCTTTTGTGTATTTACGGGATTACAAAGCGTTTAAGTGGTTTAAATGGCATCAGAAGCTAGAACTTCGATCATGGCTCACACAAGAGTGGATGGGAAGAAAGAAGGGTTGGAAGAAATGGAGAGTGACAACACTCAACACGTGTCCAAGATCGATAGCGATAGCGACGCGGAATACCATGGTTAGAGCTTGAATACTATAATTTTCTCCTAAGGGGAAATAGATTTTAGTCCAGGAAGCGGCGTAGTGAAAGAAATCGGTGTTTAAACGTTCTCAATTCATTCACAGAGCCGGGCATGCGAGTTGGGCACGATTTCCAAGCGGCCATCCCAGAGCTTGTTTCAGAGAGTAAGTTGACGTTTATATTAAGGGTTTTTAATGATTATTCGTATTCTTTTCTCTTAAGCTAAGATAAGTGATTAAATTAAGCTCTTGTAAAGCTGGGACTTGTTAAGTTTATGTTGGCGTAAGTCTAAGATCGTGAAGTTCGCGTACATCATTATGTAAGAACTTTAGTTCGCCGGCCGGTTCGCTTTCGCGCGTAAGGCAAGGTTAACTTCGTTAATCGTTTATTACTTTTAAAATTTTTTGTAGTATTTCAAAAGAAACGTTTCCAACACAATCTGCAAAGATTATCTCTTTCAGTTGCTTTCTAATTAAACGGTAAGCTAAAACGTTGAGAACCACGAACTTTTGTTGTCATTTTGAATATTCGTGTCAGTCTGTCAGAGCAAAGAAATATTGTACAAAAATAGTATTGTTTTTCATTTATTTGCCTTCATTGAAGGTTTATCAGAAGGTTTAAACCTACAGTTATCATTTTATTCCCATGCTACACTGAAAATAATGATTTTAACTGAAAATCTAGGTTAAGCTTGTTTTGGTTTTCTGGAAGCCAAAAGTGAATGGATGGGAATTGCAGTTTTGGGAAAGGTTTGTCAAAGCTGACTCACAAAGCTGACATTCAAAATTTGTTTTAGTCTATAAGTTAAACAAAAACAAACGTTTGATCATTCTTTTCAATGCTCCTATAGACAAGTTGTTCTGCGACATTAAGATATTTAAGCTGATATATTTTTTGTGACCTTAGCTCTATTATTCGCATTCAAAGTGTTTCTTAGGTGGTAAATTATTCATAACTGGTTTTTTCAAGTCTACCATTTAAGTGCAGCTGGTTAGAGATGGTTGTTGCATAGAGTTTCATGTGTATAAGTTTTTGATTACTTTAAATCCTGGGATTCCTTTGACATCAATGGATTTCTTTTCATGTATTCACCTTCAATTAAAATTTATTGTATATTTATGCCAAAGTTTGTTTGTGTCATGAAGCATAGAAAGTTTTACCTTACACTGTATGGAAAGCTAAGATTATGTGTGAGTTCTGGAAGGGCAAAGGTTTAACATGTCAAATTATCCACCTGACCTGCACAATTTTCATGAGTTTGCGTAACTTTTAGAAAAAGACATGAATATCATTTTAGTAGGTAGGACCCAATTTTTGGGCAATTTTGGCAAATTAAACTACATGTAATGGGATTTTCCTTGGCCAAATAATGTCAGTACCGAATATTATCAAGTTATCTTCACTGTGGAAGAGGGATTGGTTCTTCAACCCTGGGAAATGATTTGCAGAGTGCATGTATTAAAGCAAAAAAGTACCTTTAATGGCAAAGGACTCTGGTCAAAATTGTCTTGGAAGGAAATACATGTATCTGTGGATGTTATTGCCTAGTGCTCATGAATCATGGTTGGTTGGTTGATCATGTAACAGTTCTGTATACTATTCGCATGCCTATTTAATGCGAGACCAAGTTCTGCAATATGGGAGCTCCCTTAGCCTTGTGTTTCTTGCAATGACAGAGACTTGAACCTACCACCGTTTTACATGTACACAGTTCAATAAAGTCGTCACACATCATCATGCATGTTGGTCAAGTGACTGATAAAAAATGTAATTATAATAATATTATATTAATGTCTTCTTAATTGACTGATATAGATGTTGATGATAATGCAATCAAAATATTTCCATCAAATTTTTCCTTGAAGTTTACATGACTGTATTTATTTTGAAATTATTCGTCATGTCTCTGTAACAGGAAAATAATATTTTCACTAAAGAACAAAGAAATATTAAGTTGGTGTTGTAGACACTTGCTGCTCATCAACCCTGATAAAACAAGACTTCTTTATGTGGGCGTCCCCCAGCTTTTGAGGACTTAACTTGCCACCCTTCCAAGTGCCACAATATTTGGAACTGAAATCAAGTCCATGACAGTAGCAACGGACCTGGGAGTGCATATTGATTGCTATCTTAATTTTAATGAGCATGTCACTAAAACTGCATCTGACTGCATGTTCAAACTAACAAGAGTCAATAAGGATAAAGTATCTTTTGGATGGAAGCACTCTATCTTATGAAATAATGCCTTCGTCTTTTGCATATTATTTTATCGTTTGACAGTTTGGAGCAACACAAGTAATGAGAACATTAGAAAACTTCAGTTAGTTCAGAACTACGCCTGCAGGATCGTAACTGGCTTAAAAAAAGTATGATCGCATTTCAGAGCCCTGAAGTCCCTCAAATGGCAGAACGTAAAGGAAAAATTTCTCTTTAATGACTTAGTTATGGTTTACAAATGCACGAACAACTTGAATCCTGACTATCTTCGTGAGCGATTTAAACAGCATTCGGAAATTCACCAAAGAAATATCAGGCCAAAGAGTGAGCTTACATTGCCCAAGTGCAGGCTTGCGGCAAGGCAAAGGGCGTTTGCCTTCCGTGGTGCCAAAAGTTTTCATTCTTTACCTAGGTTTATTAGAGACACAATTCATAACATGTTATTTTCTTATTATTTTTTTATCAATTCTAAATAGATAATTATCTTAATTTAGTAACTTAATATTTTATTTTCATGTATGGCGGAAGAGCCCCCACGGGGGAGCTATGCAATGAAGTATGTACTGGTATGTATGTATGCACAAGTGTTTCAGTATAATCATTGATGTTTGGTTATTAATTTTTCCTTTTAGATAAGGATGAGGCTAAACATGACCCAAATCTTCGCCATAATGCACTTCTTGTTTGGGCTCCTGTGGATGAAATCCCTAATTCAAAACGTAAGTTGCCAAAAATTCTACAGGTAAATAATTACTGCATGAATGTGCAAGTTACACTGTTCACATTCATTTTGTTTTTATTATTTTTTGGCATGTATTTAGTGGATGATTATGTGTTGGTTGCAAAAGACAAGCATGGATACAATGTTGAACAGGTATGGAGCAACTTACATGTAGAAAGTTTAGATTTGAATTAATTTTGAAAAGTTGTATTTTTAAACTGGTTTGAATCTGTTTGCCTTTGTGTCATAATCAACATACATGTACACACGTGTTTGAGAGTGATTGCTTGACATCTCAATTCAAAACAGTAATTTTTTGTATTTCTGCTGTTTGTAGGCGCTTGGTATGCTGTTCTGGCATAAACATAATCTGGACAAGTCATTAACTGATTTAGCCAACTTCACACCATTCCCAGGTAAATATTATACAGTGTAATTATAATCATTATGGTATAGTTCTAAGTGGGATGTTCACATTTCTGCATTCCTAGTGATTATTGTAATGTGAAGTGTAAATAGATGTAGTGCATTACCTGTTTGACTGTGATCCAAACCTCGACTTTGTGTATGTGTTGTTGATATTGATGTACAGTGTGTCCAACAGTTTGTGGAATTGTGTCTGTCAATGGCAAGTTACTGTGTGTAATTTATCCATCATACCTGTTGACAGGCAGGTCCATAAAAATGAGAAGAAATGAGATTGTTGATGTGTACTTCTAAAGTCATTGATAATTCATCAGGTTTAAAAGAAGGAAATCATGCCCGTGACAATGGTTGGATTTCTGATCTTAATAATATTATATGAACATGTACAGTACATGTATCTAGATTTTGACGATCTTATTTCTTTGTTTCCTTCTTAGTGTTAGTTTTGATTGAGAAGATACCCATGTATATGCATCAAACAATCCAGACAGAGTTTTCAAGACCACATTTCCAAACACTGAAGAGAGAGTTGAAATACACGTATGATCCACCGCGGAATATCTTTGACGAACTTCTAGGTGTTTGGTTATGTTGTCTAGAGTGTCTTGAGTGTTTGAAACATCTGGTCAATCGAAACCAAAACTATGGAGAAAACAGAGATATAAAATTGTAAAAGTCTGTGCTAATTATGATCAGATATCCAAACATTGCTCGGTTATGGAACATGAACCAGTCAGCAGATTTTCGTCAACTCAATCATTTCTTGATCGTGGCGAAACAACATATTTACTTCTGCCAGAATAAAGGCTATTCTCTGTCACTAAACATCTCGCAAAAGTATACTTGCATGATACAAATGTATATTTATTGAAACTACAATAATTGCTGAATCAAATGCTAAGCCTACTTTTCACGATGTTAAGTGGATAAAGATTTTAGTACAGTACATAAAATTGTATTTCATCTTGTAGCTTGTAGTTTTTGTGACATTTTCTTTTCTCCAGTAGGACATTTAGAAAAGATAATGCCATGTAATGTATTATTTACAGCCATTTTGCATCATAATTTTTGTAAACAACTCCAATCAATAAAAATCAATAATTAAAAATATGAAGAAAAATAACCAGTCAGAGTGGATACCATGAGATTCTAAAATTTAAATGCAAAGCCACACATTTTACATGTACAAGTACCTCAATTTAATTTATCTCCATATAACAAAGTCCTTGGTTAATGAAGCATACTCTAGACCTCAGCAATAACATGCAACACTGGATCCAGGGAAACCCACTCAATATATGAAAGTACCTGGATACAACAAAACCTTGTTATAGGGAGTGCATTTTGCCATTCCCTTTGCCCTTGTTGTATCTTGGTTCCTCTGTAACATGATAAAAGTAGTGTACAGTAATGCATATTGAAATCCGATAAGGTGAAGGACAAAAGATACATGTATCTAGTTAGTAATCTCTAATTACCATGGGAAGTAGGGGTAGTGCAGTGGTGAGAGTGCTCGCCTTCCACCAATGTGTTCTGGATTTCCCTGGACCTGATGTCATATTTGGGTTGAGTTTGTTGATGGTTCTCGCCTTTGCTTGGAGGGTTTTTCTCTGGGTTCTCCGGTTTTCTCTCTCCTCGAAAACCAACATTTAGTACATTGTAAATTCCAATTGGATCAGGAATTTGAGGGCCATGGGGTTATCAGTTGAACACTGTTGTGTGTCACCCTCGTTAAACAAAGTTAATTAAACCTAATTAATTTATTTTTTAATTATTTACCATACCTCAGATGAGTGGAGCATGGAGGATAAGATCCTGTTTGAACAAGCATACAGTTCTCATGGGAAGAGCTTTAAACGGATCCAACAAACAGTAAGTAAAACAATGTCCCATTCAGTTTGAGAAAAATGCAGTGAACAAAAAGAAAAATCAGTTGAAATATTGAGAAGGGTCAAACTGGAAGTGCCCTTTAAAATTCTGTTTCACAGTTTGAAAAAATGTCTTGAAAAATTATGATACAGTGCATTTATTTACAAACTTCTCAAAGACTACACAATTACAGCGTGCTGTGAAGTCTTATAGAGGTTTGTAAGACAGTGTACCATCATTTCCTGTTGTGTTAAAAGTGTTGCAGTTATTTCTTGGTTGCAGTGTTTGGTCATGTTCATTGGGAACAAAGTTGTGGAATTTGTCCTACCATGGTGAATTTACCGGAGAATGGATGATGTTTTGCTACGTCCTAAATTAGATTATTACAAAGTCACTACTACATGTATGTCCCTCTTGGACAGTTTGCTTACACTGTGAAAAAAACGATAATAATATTTATTATATTAATTTTACTGAGTGACAAAATTAACTAAGCATTGTGTTGGTTTTTGTTTTTATTGTTTAGTTGCCAGACAAGTCAGTGGCATCCTTGGTTAAGTATTACTATTCTTGGAAAAAAACAAGAAGCCGAACCAGTTTGATTGATCGGCAAGCAAAGAAAATGGCTGTACAAAAAGAGCCTATCAAGTGAGTCAATCGGATCAGCTTTTAACCCCTTCAAATGCGTATCATGAACTGTGTCTGGTTTTCTGAGCTTTATATCAGACTCTGCTATTTTATCATACTCTTGAGTTCTGTAGGACAACCCTAGAAATATTCATTAACTGTGACACCAGATGCATAATTTTATGTACTGCAAATGTACGGCAATGTCAAGCACATTGAAAATGCACTCTATTACTGTTCATTGCCTGATTTCATACCGGGAAGGACTAGGTACGAGTCTGTAAATTATGGGATTAGCAACTATTGATCCACATAGTCTGAAAGAGCACATCGAGATTTACAAAATCCCCAAGTTTGGTGTA
>Ga0126343_10000706_pt1 | contig 13763 bp, 10 predicted proteins | sample Cyp2metagenome_FD_92531 | JGI IMG/M metagenome (GOLD analysis project Ga0126343, IMG submission 92531) | Coral microbial communities from Lord Howe Island, Old Settlement Bay, Australia - Cyphastrea 2 metagenome | ecosystem: Host-associated > Invertebrates > Cnidaria > Coral ... | reverse complement strand
TGATTTTGACAGCCCCAAGGTACTGATTATTGCATACTTAGTATCTCTTGTAGCAGTTCCTGTTAGTGCAAGAACCAAACTACACTTGTTGACATTTTTGGGAATGATCACTTGTTGTTTCCCTTCATCCTCAACAGCACTTTGTAGAATGCACATTAAGGAACGCTTCTAACTTTTTTAACTGGTCTCTCATTAGTGCGCTTAGGGGCGACACAACAAGCACAACAGAATCGTGACGATCAGGCTCGCAGCCGCTTCGAACGCAGTCAAAAATTCCCGGTAAAACTTGATAAATCAGCGATTTTAATACCAAATCCAGTTGGCAACACTGCTAACGCGTCCTATCTTTCAAAACATATTGCTCTTATAGCATCGTACTGTTCTCTCTTCATTTCTAGTTTCGCCTTACCCAGTTTCTTTAAGGAGAACTCGATAGCTTTGTGGAAAGTACCCAACTCAGACGAGGAGTCAGCTGCCATCTTGAACTACACTCTCACGCCTGCGCAGTGTAACCGACAAGAATCCTGTTATCGGAAACGCTTTATCCCGGAGGTCTTCGTTTCTCCATCCGCTGGACAAGGGTAACGAGGGCTCCGGGAACGAGATTGGCCACTCTCTCGCTCTACGGCGCATGCTCTGAAGACATTTTAGTGCAGAGGAGCCTTGGGTACTAGAGTGAATCCGGATACCATCGGATACGTGTGGACGGGAGAATTCGATTTGAATACGCTGCGTGTGGATGGGAAAAATATTTGAATCCGGAAAGAAAAAGTTGCGGATTCAAAAGTATCCGGATACGTGTGGACGGGGCCTGAATGTAAATGTAAATGTAAATCTTTATTTCAACACGGATAAATCATCAATTAAGTTAATAACTAAAAACTAAAACTCATACAACTGTTTTACATGATTCTGCGTGGGAATCCGATATCTCAAATTCCTTCTTTAGTCCCCGTTTAAACTGCCCAATAGAACCAACGCTTTTTAAATCTTGGGGCAAGTAGTTCCACAAACTGGTCCCGTAACTCTGAATTAAGGCGGCAAAAAAATGGTATGTCGCGGACTACCGGAAAGAGCAGTATGAAAAGCCGTCTTTCTAACAACGTCAATTATTTTTTAAATTTCATCCCGTTATTAATTAATAGCGTGCAACACAAAAATATTCTCGAGGATCAGAGATCAAAGCATAGTTCTATTCATTACCATTATTTTTTACAGCTTCATATCAATGAGTAAGATGATAAGCAGTAATTTACCACCGTACTTGCTTTTTTCGGTGGGTTAATTAAAACTAGAAAAGCATCACTGTGTCACAAAACCTGGACTGAATGAATACACTATAAACAGTAATTTTGTATTCATCTTGAAAATATCTTTAAAATATCTTTAAAATAAACAAACATGCTGCGTCACACCAGTGTGCTCACCGCAGTAAAATGAACTATGTTTGTACGAATAATCCACGCGGACATGAGGCTGAAAGTGAAACAGGTCGCGCATAAGCACATCACTGATGCCCTTATACTTATTCTTGTTTCCGTCTAGCACTCACATTGGGGATCTTTGGGTGCTTACCATTTAATACGCCGTACAGACCGGTCAGAGACGGGGAATACGCGAGGACATTTTCCGATTAAACTGGGCCAACCAATAGGAATGGCTCTTGTCACTTTTTATTCCTCTTCCGAATTCCCTAATTAGGGCAAAGAACCGGTTTGCAGACCTTCCAACCCCCATCACATGCAAATCTGGAGGTTTTGAAAAACAAGCCCAGAAAAACCTAGAGATTAGGACCTCAAACCCGGAGACTTCAAAAATGTGCGACAAATAAAAACAACAACGACAGATTATTTGTTTCACTCTTTTGCTGCTTTTTTGCAGTTAGGCTCATTCTCCAGCCCTGGGTGTCTCGGTGTGCCCGCTATCCTCTCGTGGTGGGGAGGATCGCAGGTGCACCAAACACTCACGGCTGGAGACTGAGCCTAGCGTTGCCGCCATTTCCCTCACAAATTAGTTTTGATGAATTGAATTCGGCTGTTATGAGCACAGATTTCTCGATATTCCTTCATACCTTCCGGAAGTTTTTGACAATTTAAGGCTTACTGATTCACCGTGAGACTGAGAGGCAAAACCGTGAGACCGTAAGTTGGCATCCCAAACCGCGAGTCTCACGGTCAAACCGTGAGGGTTGGAAGGTCTAGGTTCCAGAGGTGATCCCGAATATTCCGGTCGGAAGAAACCGAAAAGCTTTAGCATTTGAATACCAACCGAAATTTCCGGAATCTTTGGCATAAAAGAGCCCCTTTGATTCCAACGGTTTCAGTTTCGATTCATACATGCGCGTGACTTGACACGCATTATTAACTCGTCTAATCTATCAATTTTGACCTTCGTTCAGTGACCCTCTAAATTTATGCCATCAGCTAAAGCAAATGCAGTCGATTCACACTGCGTAGATATTTTAAATCGTCTAAAGCGCTTATGCTTTGCTTACCGGCATCTCCGCTCAGTGTAATGAATGTCACCGAGGCCAATATTGACAAAATTCGGAGGAAGTGACTTACGTTATCGCTATCAACGCAAAGGGCATTATAACGGTAAGGTTTATAGTTAAATGTAGTTACTATATAAAAGCTTGTTTACGTAGACAGCAGCGATTACAAGTAAAAGAACCAGTACATTAGGCGGAAGAGTAAGAAACGTATTGCGTTAGATTCAAGTCACTTTTCACAAGAAGAATGATTTGTTGATATATGCTTAGATCTGGAAGCTTTTTCGCGAAGGCATCGATATGCTCTTTATAGAGAGTACGTCTCGGACTGATTCAGTAGTTAATAAACAGCGCAGACTTCACAACACTCATTTGCGAATCCGAGCATCTCTCTATTCGTAAAACCTCTGGGTACGCTATCAAACAGTAACATCCACAAGCCTTAAATTGATGAGCTATATGTCGGTAGCAAATGATCTTTATTTCTTATTTCAATCGTGTGAAAAGCTCACTTTAATCGACCACTTCCTGGTTGGAAGGGCACGGGCGCCATTTTGAACAGAATACTCACGTTCCATGTTTTCTCTTCGCCTCAGAGGAATGAAAGTCTACCCCTACAGTTGAATAAAAAACCCGGTATCAATTTTATGCAACTGGTACGTTTTACACTAACAACATGTATGGACGGTAGAAACAGCGCAGAAAGTGTACAATTCGTATTTGCTTCAGTGCGTTATCGTGGCATGCCGGGCTGTTCGGAGATCGTATTTCTTTGTCACGTCCTTAGCTAAGCGTGACTGTCAATGACTGGTAAACACGCATTTTAATGAAGCGTTGCTAAACTTAACTGACTTACTTAATACACACAATCCGTGTTACAACTGTTTAAACCGCTTTCTCGTACCTACTTTGTTCGTGTTAAAACTGAAATGACTTGAGATCACAGAAAATGTTTCGATCAGCCCTATGCGAGTTGTGCTGGACGAGGAAGTTATTGTGTCCATAATGATGTAAGTATCAAAATGCAGTTATTGCATGCAACAAATCTAAGAAGAACTGCGGAGAATTCAAACTGTCGGTTTTGTTTGTGTCAGTCGTGAATTTATCTTTTGTGAGGCGTGGGGAGTTGTTGACATTTGCTGAGGGGCTTTGTTCTAAGCTGGCACACCAGCTTAGAAACGAAGTGAGTAAAGCCGGTTTGTTCTGGAAGAGAAAGCATGCACTAGGCTATCACACTAAAAACGAAATACTGGGCTCATCATTTACGATGAAGTGAACCGCGGCAAAGTGAAAAGCTTACCGTGAGCAGACCTCGGAAAGGTTATATAGACTGCAGACGTCTGCCCCCAGTCTAAGCGAGGTTGATCATCAAACAAATCTTCTTATTCATAGGCAGTCGACCAATCAAGTTGTTAAATGGCTGTTGAACCATATGCTAACATCTCCGCTCAGGAGCTGCTTAAACTGAATACTCCAAGACTTTTTGGTTGGGTGAGGAAAGAAGACAATACAGGATTGCGCGCGGTGGTGAAAGGACTCGATTGTAAGTACTGATAAACACCCGGGAAATGCGAACTCTAAAGGTTCAAAACCCCAGTAGCTTCGCCTACAAAGTAACGATGTAAATGCTTGCAACGTTATTTTAGAAAGAAAATGATAGAAAATACCGACTTGCAAATGTGCTTGACAAAACGTTAAGTGATTTATATAATTTATCTTACGCTAAAGCGCCTTTAGCTTAGAATTTGGTTCCTCGGTATATAAATATATTTATTGACTTTGTCCGGTTTATTTAACGAAGCATTTTCCGGTTTTAGGATCTTTTTATACTCAACTATATAAGATGGAATCAGTCAATTGATTTAAATCAAAACAGTGAACGCCCAGGCTTTGACTTGATTACTCACCGCGCAGTAAGATCCATGCGGTGACTCTGGATGTCTTGGAGTCGGCTGACCCGTACTGTTACATCAACTCATGTGGTCCACTGTTATAACAGAACTGGGCTGTTGTGTACGCTGAACATCTAAAAACCGAGTAACAGTTACACCCCAAAAGGAATGAAAATTTAATGTACAAAATAAACGTTTACACCGAACTTGAAATGATTTTTATTAGAACAATAACCGTGATTACACGGAAGTTCAATGTCCCCCTAGCTCAGGCAAGAAGTGGATTTTTCATATGTTCATGCATGTACCTTAATCATTTTAATGTGAACGAAGACGAGCGTTTTCGAAAACTAAGCCTCGTTTTCGTAACGGATTAGTTTGGACTGGAAAGAGTTTTCAAATTCCTCCGGCATACTGTTGACAGGGCCTTAGTTTAGTTAATGAATGGATTATCTTTATTTAATGAATGGATTATCTTTTGGACTCTTTCCTCTAGTGAGGAGAGCCACAACTCTTCGAAAATCTAGTTCATAAGCTAACAAGGCTGACTTTGCTTTTCTTTGTAGGGCCCTGGCGTTATATGATTCTAAGTGCTGGGTGTCTTTACTTGTACAAAACCGCTGATGATCCAAACTTTACTGAGGCAATTCCTCTCACAAAATTCAGGTATCTTAAAAGCACTGTGATTGTACTATTTATAGTTTATGGTCTATGGCTTTCTCAGTTATTTTCCATGGTTATGGCAAGACGGCGTGTAAAAAGTAATTGTTGTTATCTGAGGGTTTGGTGCATGACTCCCTTCAGTAACATGTCGTTGACGGTCAAGGTTACTCTCGATCTAGTAAAAAAGGAAAAGCATGGAAAAATCCTAACCTTAAGGCTAGCTCTTGTATATCTGTATCTCGATGTTTCCGGTTCTGTTAGAATTCTGTTACAGTTAGCTGTGCTTGGTCACTGTACATGTCTCTCTTGCTCGCAGAGTTTGCGATGCCCCGGAGAGAAGCAAATATACCTGGATGTTTAAATTGATACATGAGTCACTTGGTGGAAAAACGTTGTTCTTTGCTGTGGACTCAGATTTTGATTTGAAGGCAAGTATTCATGATAAGCTGAATGAGCTGCTATGATAGTTGTATTACCCCGGTTACCCCTATTTTTACATTTTGGGTTGAACCCAGAGCAGTTCATCAGCAGTGCAATCAACAGGGAGTGGACCTTGTAATTACCTCTAGCAAATAGCAACATCGCTGTCCCCATCAGGTGCCGCTCACCAATTAAAAACAATTTTTGGATCCGGTTTACAGCCTTACAAAGAATTACATTGACGTACGAACCTATGCATATTTAGCTGTGACTGAACTGATGTAGTTCCTACACATTTATTTGTTGCTAGACTCTCTCCTTTCCCGATCCACTAAGTGGACTGCTTCGTATCCGAGTCGAGGTTTGCAGGTTTTATAGCAAGCAATCGCAATGTGATAAACGCGAAAAAAAATGCACCGGTACCTCTGTAACGGCGGTTAACAGGTGGGAAATATAGTGAACAAGGTGCATCGCACGGAATAGATGCAACCCACATGGTAATAGAACCTGGTAAATGATTACCTGATACCTTACACCGCGGCTCGCAGCTCTTGGGTCATAGGCGAGAGCCTGGAAACCATTCTGTTTACTGCACGTACCACCTGCTATAAATTTCTACTTCAAACTCTCCTTTGAGTTACGTGTAAATATCCAATTTGACTCAAAGTTAACATTTCCGATTTTCACAATTTTTCTCTTTATACAGATAGTATGTTGATGCTTAATTAATTTACGTTGGAATTCTTTGAGTAAATTGATATATTCCCTTGCTTAAAAATTATGGTACTGTAAAATTTATGAGACAAAGATTTGTTTGTCATGCTCTTGGAGGTCGGGAGAATAGCTCATTTACAGGCAGACAATCGATGACAGTTTTGCTGCGGCGTGCATTTTTTTTTTTTTGCAGAAATGGAAAGACGCCATCACGGAATCAAAGATTACGTATTGCCTTAACACATCACAGTAAGTTTACTACGCTGATGGTGAATAATATTCCAGTTACTCAGCTCGTACACCCAACAAGCGAAATTGAATTAACTCAAAAATATAAAGCAAATGTACCAATTCTTCTCAGATGAAAACTAAAAAAAACTTTAAGCGGAACAAAAATGCTCTAGGATACCAGAAGTTAGTTACAAAACATACTGTATTGAATATGTTTCAGTTAGCATTCGAAAATAGCATACAACCTGTTTGTTGATGTGTTTATTAAAATTAAATTATGCATTTACAATTTTTAGTGAAATGTATCTCGTGTCAACAGGGAAGATGAAGCGGAAGGTTACTCAACTATTGACGAAAAGGTCGCTCAAACGCCTGCAACTCCTCTTCGTGCCCAGCCAAATAACCCTCGACCCCCAGCACCTCTGCCGTCGTCGAAGAGACCGCATTCCCACTCTTCTCTCCCTGATCCTGGGACTGGGCGAAATCTGTCCCACAACACCTTGCCACTCCCTCCGAGACAGCAGCCATCAGCCAGCGCAGACTACTCAAAGTCTAAGCCACTACCTCGACCACCGTGTGACCCAAAACCGAGACCATTAACGATGGGGACGTTTCCAAGAAGAGGGCCAGAATTATCTTCTCATGCGACGCCAGCCAAGGGAATTGGTGATGTACTGAATCAACTTGAAAAAGTAAAACTTCGTTCGCCAGGTATAAAGGTTAACACGTGTATTGATCAATAACAGGCTCGGAAGAATAAACCTCTGCCCTCAAATTGATATTTGAGGGCAGAGGCCCAGTTGAACTCTTGCCCCTTAGGGCCGATTTACACGGTACGAATTTGTCGCATACGACAAGCTTACGACAGGCCACCGACATGACTCAGGACTATTTACACGCGCTCGACATTTTCACTTGCGAAATATAATATGCAAAAGTTTGTACCTCGATTTTCGGAGCGAAAGTTCTAACAAACAGTAAAAAAATATTGTAGCTGTCCTGCTCTGTGATAAAACTTTCTAAGGATATTTTTTTCGCTTTAATCCGTTCAGTAGTTTTCCAGAAACGTCTTCATGTGAATAAGTTTACAACAAGCTCGTCCGCCATTTTTGACCCAAGAAAATTTCACCTCGTAGTTCATGTCGTAAGCCTGTCGTGAAGTCGTGCCCGTGTAAATGGGTCCTTAGTTCCTCCCGAGAAACCTTCAGCTAATGCCAATGGATTGCACTTTAAGACACAGTGGTACAGTACTTCGTCTGATAAATCTCCAGGTAAAGAAATTCTGCTGATACTGAGTTAAACCTGTCCCTAGCCTCACGTCTAGCTACCATCTATTTCAATTTGTTCCAGCTGCGATGAAAATTACTCCATTGAATTTTTTTTCAGTTTCCGAGTCCTCTTCGACGCTTTCCTCAAGAGATTGTTCTCCAGCACCTGGTAAACTTAAAAATGTGAACAGGTAAAGAGATTAACAAAAATTAGATAGGAAATAATAACTACAGTATCCAAGGTAGAAAGGTGGTGGTGTCCACATTCCAGTTTGGTAGTATCTTTGCCCCAGCACAATGGTGCGTGTCATTGAGCTTGTTTAATAAAATGCGCAAAACAATTGAAAAAATTGTGTGCCACTGAAAATGTCAGTCGGTTTTAAGACGTTAAGACATTTTAAAGTTCTTACAGACAAGTTGCCGCGTTTCTGATAGGGGTAACCCAGATGGACAAAGTTTCAAAGGAAAAAACAGAGAGGTGAGTTATCGAGAGCTAGCATCTTAAGTGAAGTTATATTGCACAATAAGTTTTAACCAGGTCCACAGACTAAACTTCAAAAACTCTTTGGATTCAAGCTTTTTCTTTGTTTTCAATTCCATTTTCATTCGTTAACTTCAACCCCTACCATGTATTCGTCTTTTCTAAGCAAAAAAGCAGGGAACCCGTTTGAAAACACTCCATTTGGTAGTATCGGGAGTGATGGGAGACTGACCTCTCTTGGTAATCTTACCTTAAACATCAGAGTCGCACTAGTAAAGTGCTATCTTTCGTGTGTTAAGGCCAAGATCACCTCTCATTCAGGGAGAGAAACTTCTGCTATTGCTGGCATTGATCACGGGTTGTGCTTGCGAAATAAAAGTCGTTTGGTTTAAGGTGGCTCAAAGCAGTTTCCAATACTTTCGAAGACGTTGATTTTGATGTGTCATTATTACCACTCGTTATCAATTGATGCTACAATCATGGTATCAAAAAACTGCCCAATCGCCGGTGAACACGTTGGCATCATTTTTGTGACACAATAGGTTACCATAGCAACACTATGACCTGCTAAAACCACCCTTAATTTCAGCTTTAAGCGCTTATATTTCAAAAACGCCACGGTGAAATGTTTTCTTAATATCGAATTTTGATGAGCAGGATAAGATGCAACTTTTAGCAAAGTTTAAAAATATTTGTACATAGGGTTCAGAGTCACCTTAAATTTTCGAAAAATTAAGGTGGCTCTGAACCCCATGTACAGAATTTTTCTAGACTTTGCCAAACGTTCCATCTTATCCTGCTTATTAAAATTTGACATTAAGAAGAAATTTCACCGTGCCGTTTTTGAAAAATAAGCTTTAAAGCTGAATTAAAGGGTGATTTTAGCAGGTCATAGTGTTGCTATGGTAACCTTTTGTGTCACGAAATTGATACCAATGATTTTTGATACCATGATTGTAGCATCAATTGATAAAGAGTGGTAATAATGAACCATCAAAATCTACGTCTTGGAAAGTACTGGAAACTGTTTTGAGCCACCTTAATTCGTTTCAATATTTTTAAAGGGCTGAATAGTTCGGTAATCAATACTTCCGACGTTTCGTGACGATGATAATCTTTATTTTCTCTAAGTATAGCGATAATGGCCAATTCTCTCTACGAGACGTGCCTGCAAGGAATCATGGTAGTTGCATTCATCATCTTGGAGGGGATGTTTGTTTTGATGAATACAGCTACCATGCTTCTCAGCACGGGCTTTTGGGCCATAAATACAACAATAAAAGATTTGAGGTTAGAATGCCGTTAACGTTTCAGGTTCTTGTGTTAAGTTAGGTGCCTGGACAGTTTTGTATTGAACCGAAAATTTATTGTAATCTCAGGTATATTAGGAAGTGAGTCAGTTCTTATTTAGTGCAAAACTCCCAGGGGTGGTTTATCTGGAGAACCATACGTATAAAAGGCTTCTGACTTAGCTATGGTAAACGACTCCCAAAACAAGTTTAGTTCATGGTGTTGCTGCCATGGCAACCAATCACGTGACCAAATGACAGCTCACTTCAGGTCTAGATTTTTAACATCTAAACCTGAAGTGGGCTGTTAAAAGGCCTCTGCCGACCGGGAAGAACGGTACTTATTCAACATATTATTGCATAGCTTGACTACTTACCCAAGAACCATACCCTATGTAATGGAATGTATGTCCAAGTCACGTGATCAAAGAACTAGTCACTAATGTAACTTTATACACACTAATTAAAGAGACTTTCATCAAGGTTTGGCAACCATTCCAGTTCTTTGGGCACGGTTCTTGGATAGGTAGTAAAACTATTGAACAAAACATTGATAAAGGAAAGTTTTTCCCTGTCTGCAGAAGTGGCTTGTTATTTGGTCACGTGACACATTTCAAGTAAAACAACAACGTTAAGTTATACATTAGGTGGAGATGAACCTGCAGTCAAGTTTTCTCCATATTGTATGAATGGTTTCCAAGATTGATCACTGCACCCCCTTTCTTTTTGACTGCTGAATAGATGACCTTGAGATCACCAAGGCCGCTCAGATCCGGCTTCTGATCTTTTTTTCTTCTTATCGAAACATTAGCAGATTTCTCGTGAATCTCGAGGAGGGTTCGAGGTAAAACTGTAATTTTATAGTAAAATAGCAAGGGCAGGTTTTAATAACCAAATATAAGATAGAAAATTGCTCGTCTCTCTCGAGGAAGTTAAGTTTGTATGGTTATTTTGTTAATTGTACGTAAGGAAAGGCAGCACTGCTAACTTGCATCCATTACCCGACTCTTGCAGGGAGTTCTTCCTAATTCAGCTTTGAGACTTGACCTGGACAAGACAGGAGCTAATTCGTAAGTAGACTCTTTCACTACCTCAGTTCTAAACCAAGTTCAGTATTACAAAGATGTTTGTTGCAGATAGCACTAAAATGTTTTGTTACAAGCTTTATTTTGCCCTGATACATTATCTGTGCCACGGATAATCACTGATATATATCCGTTTTTTATTGTATTTAGCCTCCTGCAAAACAAAAAAGGAGTTTATATTGTACGGAGCAGTCAGTCTGCACAGTCAAACATGGTAGTTATACTTTTATGATTGTTTTCTTACGTCATCAGATTTCTTTGTGGAGAGCTGTCTCTCCCAAATTACGGAGCCATCTATATTCTTTAGAATACATGTTAAAAGGTTAAGCAATGTGCGAAGTAGAGAAGGGAACGCAGGACCCCCAGAAAGATTGAGTTAATGCCGAGGAAATGGTAAGGTCCTTGCTTAGGTCCTTGCTTAGGTCTTTGACCTTACCTTGGTAAGGTCATTGCCATGCTGAGATATCTCATTTCCGTGCCCAGTTTTCTCGTTACTGTCCGTTGGATGACGTCATAATTTATTCTTCTCTCTTGATTGGCTGTCTCTAAATAATAGAGGCGTTCATTGATCGCCTCGTTTTATAGCGGCAGTCCGATTGTAGGGTATTAGTGTTTCAGTGTTGCTCCGTAGTACGTCTTACATTCCTTTGTTTCTGTCATACAGGCTTTGTCAGTATGGACTGGAGACCGAATTCGACATTACGTGATATTCCATAAGGAGGTAAAGCATTATTATCATTGTTCGTTGACTGACTTCGTTGGGTGGTGATTTAATCAATCGGTCGATCGGTCAGTCAGTTTGTGGATTAATTTGTTTTTAAGGTGGTTTGTTGCTTGGTTGCTGGATTGTTCGGTTGGCTAGTCTATTGATTGGCTTGTGGGTTCGTTCGGTTGGTAGCTCGGTTGGTTGTTTGGTCGGTTGGAATATCAGTTTGTTAGTTGTTGAGTTGGTTTGTGGTGATTGGTTGGTAGTCACGGTTCACTCTTTTGGTTGATTGTTAAGCTAGTTGGGTTTTTTAGCTGGTTTAAACGGCGCCGGTCAGCGTCTGTGATTATACTGTGTTACCTTAATTGTCCCGTTTCCATGGTCACGGTATGTAAGCCTTTGATCTGTTTCTACGTTTCTTTGCTTTCAGGACGAAGGTTACGCTCTTGACCCTGCCGGACCAAGATTTCATAAACTCGAAGACCTGATAAGGCATTATTACGACTTTAATCTGCCCAACTGTGACACAAAATTCACAAGGCCGTATAAATCTTAATAATGCTACTGGATTCACAGTGGACAACACCGCAAATGTAATCGAAGGCAGATTAAGCGCAAATTCATTCTCAAATTGACGTTATACTTTCTAAAGTTGTTTTTTCATTGATGAAGTAAGTTGAACATAATAGTTATAAGTATTTCAGATCAAAGCAGATTGGGAGTGTATCTGTGCCGGGTCAACTGTTCTTGGCAAATTGTCAACACTCTGGGCTTAACGTTCTTGGTCCAGTCTTACAGTGTGCCGGACAAACCATGATATCTCCTGAAAACTGTGTTGTATACCCAGTAGTCGCTATGTCATGCTAATTACACCTAATAGTACCTTTTTTGGTACGCTTCGGCGGCATATCAGGCGAGTTTGGTCGAGCCGTGGTTCGTATTTTGGCGAGACGCAGTCGAGCCAAAATACCCATGGCGAGACCAAGCGAGCCTGGCATGCCACCGAAGCGTACCAAAAAGGTACGATTAGGTATTTACCGTACCCAAATTCGCATGTAGGTAACTCCGACTCCATTGTTTCAGTCTGACTATTTAAGTACTTGTGGACGCATTTGGCAAGCGTCTTCCAGTTTAGTTTTGGCGGGAAAGATGTTTGCGCCTTCTTTCGACCGCAAAACACCAGCTAAATCTTAAAGTACGAGTTATTTGTTTATTGGCAAAACCTATTTGAAGTTTATCATACGGTAACATTACTTTACCTGAAAGTGACCATGACATCGCGGGATATCAGGTCAGTGACTTGATATCGTAGGATATCAGGACATTACACTTGGCTTCTGATTGGCTAATTGCGAATTTGGGTACGGTAACAGACAGTAACAGTTGCTTAGACAAGTCAAATTATGTAAATAGCGAATAAAACCGCATTCAACAAAGTATCAGAATCGCTGTTGTTCGCAAAACAAAGTCCAGGAAAGTGATAGTGATTAGAAGTTCATCAAATAAATGTTCTATTTCATGTCCTGTCGCTTATTTTTCTTCCTTTTTTTATTTTTCAACAGGAACTGTTAGTGCGGTAGTGATCATAATTAGCCAAACGTTTATTGCGGGCGACAAGAGGAGCCCGCAATCCTGATCTCAACGTTGCTTTTACAAAGGCATGCGCGGCAATAATATAGTCTGTCCCTGATTCGATTTTCGGCTGAATTCGTGAGTCTTCCACTACGAATGTATGGACTGTATGGAATGTAATTGAAATAGAGAGTGTCAACCTGGGACAGTTCCTGTTTATTACGCGTTTAAATCATGCCATTTTCCGGCCTCATTCCGCTTCAAGCGAGTTGCGATCTGTTCTTCCTTGACCTCAAGCGTGGAGCGAGAGAGTTGTTCGTGCTTCACCTGAAAAGCGTGAAGTCAGAGATTGTTGTTCGTCCGATCTGTTCGTCTTTGATCTTATTGAAGCGTGGAGCGAGAGCGCTGTTCCCCCTTGGAGCGGGTTTTTACACTAATAAGATTATAATTTTTGTCGTATCATAATCATGACGTTTTTACCATTTTACCATCAAAAGCTTCTCTTCACGTACGTGAGTACGTGAAGAGAAGCTTTTGATTCTTCGTCGTGCAACATTTTACAGCAGCTGTCAGCCGCCGGGCGCTTCAGTTTGCTTATGAAATATCGGCACAGTTTTCCCATAGTTACACCCCTGAACCACGAAATAAGTCAAGTGCATTGTAACAAGCCTCGCTCAAAACACAGCTGTCACCGCGGTGAAATCACGGCAAATACAGTGTAAGCTAGTTACTATGGTGTAAAGCTATCACGGCCTATTAAGTGCAAGTCTTTCTCTGAAAATATTATTTAACAATTATTCGCCGAAGGCGAAGTGAATATTGGTGAATACTTGCGAACTATGGGGTTGATCAAAGTGCTCTGCGATTTTTTGCGTCCTACTTGAGTAATAGATCCCAAAAATGCAGTGTCAATGGAGTGTTATCCAGTGCAAGTAGATTAACCTGCGGGGT
>Ga0126343_10000705_pt1 | contig 13769 bp, 12 predicted proteins | sample Cyp2metagenome_FD_92531 | JGI IMG/M metagenome (GOLD analysis project Ga0126343, IMG submission 92531) | Coral microbial communities from Lord Howe Island, Old Settlement Bay, Australia - Cyphastrea 2 metagenome | ecosystem: Host-associated > Invertebrates > Cnidaria > Coral ... | reverse complement strand
GGCGGTTCTTGTATTACCATAGACATTTGTCTTGAAAACAAAGTTCAAAGAAAAATTGCAATTTACGGAATCCATTTCACCCCCAGTCCTATCAGACTGGTCGCTTGTATCCCCGCCCGACTGGGCGAGGCTTTACGCAAAAACATGGGTAACGGTTTTTTTGCACAACAGCCAAGGTATTATCGGACAGACATTGCTGAACCAGGCTTTCGGCTTAAAAACGTGGTCAGGTTATCGGCATAGTGGTTACAGACCGTTGCTGGTAACAACAGCCTGGTCGCAAAGCGGGTTCCAGCCGTGACACCTCGGCAGAGCTTCCCATAGTCTCTTTCGATCACCCCAGGATGACGACATTCCTTGCTGGTACTATTCTCACGGTTAATACGGCTCAGTCAGCTCTGCCTCCGGCGATTTCCGTGCGGGCAACGGCGCAAACCTGCCATGTCACCTGATGACTGAACAGGAATGAGTGGTGCGCTTTTGTTGACCGGGGCATTCAGTTATACAATGCGGCAACGAAGATTGAAATTACAATTGGTATTGGATCATCACAATACTGAATCCAGGTTCGGGTTCTAAACCTGAGCTCATCCGGACTGACTCCTGTTTCGTTTGCCTGCCAGGCCAACAGAAGCCAGAAAGAGAGCTTATTTCCTGAAGATTTAATTCCGTTATTGGGCGAAAAACTATCTATGACACGTTTTGTGGCGCCACTGTCTGGCATGTTTATTTTCGCATTGGCCAGTGGCTATCTGACAACGCTGGTTCCTCTGCGGATTAATGCCGTAGACGGCAATGACTTTCTAGCCGGTCTGATGGGTACCGTCTATTATCTTGGCCTGCTGGCCGGTTCATTTCGCTCTGAGAGCATTGTCGTTCGGGTCGGTCATATCCGCTCATTTGCCTGCTTTATGGCCCTGCTCTGCGCCACGGTGCTCAGCCTGGCCCTGTCGGAAAACACCATCAGCTGGCTGTTGCTGCGCTTTTTCAACGGCATGGCAGTAGCGGGTATTTTTGTTGTGGTTGAATCCTGGCTACTGTGTGAAAGTGACGCCACCAACCGAGGCCGGGTGCTCTCTTTTTATATGGTGTCGCTGTACGGCGCCAATGCCATTGGCCAGCTGTTTGTCGGCTTTCTCGACAGCACCAGCATGACCCCGTTCATCCTGATCGGCATTTTGCTCTCGCTGTCGATTTTCCCACCGGCCATGACCCGCATCCCCACGCCGGAAATCCAGGAGGCCTCGACTCTTGGCTTTCGCAAGTTATTCCAACTGACCCCTTCCGGGGTGCTTGGCTGCTTTGCCGGCGGCCTTGTACTTGGCGGCCTTTACTCCATGTTGCCAATCTACCTGGCAGACCTCAGTGGCAGCGATGACCACGCCGTTGCCCTGTTTCTGGCCGTTACCATGATTGGTGGCATGGCGCTGCAATTTCCAGTGGGTTACCTGTCAGATATTGTCGATCGGCGCAAAATGCTTATTCTGGTCACTCTGGCTGGCTGTGCAGTATGCTTTGGCCTGAACGTCATCCCCCACGATAACTGGTTGTATTATCCACTGCTGTTTCTGTTTGGTGGTGCCACCTTCACTCTCTACCCACTGGCCATCAGCCACGGCTGTGACCATATGCATCCGGACGATATTATCGCCGGCACTCAGGGGCTGTTGCTGGCATACAGTTTTGGTGCCTGTGTTGGCCCGGTGATTGCCTCGCTGTTTATGGGGCAAAGCGACAAAGGACTAATGCTCTACTTCATCACCATTATGGGAGCAACAGGCCTGTTCTTCCTGGTACGCATGGCCTACCGGCCGGCCATATACACCAGCGAGGAGCAGAACTTTATTCCGGTGCCAAGAACCACTCCCATCGTGGCCCAGATCGACCCCCGGTCCGATGCTGAGGAGCTGCTTGATACTGAAGAACCCAGCACTTGAAAACCAGTCGGTTTTCAAGTGGTCTGTTGCAAAAAGGCCAGCACCTGCTGGCCGGCCTCCTCAGCCGGCGTGGTGACCGGAATAGCCAGATAACGCTTCAACTCCCCCCGACCCAGCAGTCCCGTTAGCATGCCCTGAAGACCACGACGCAGGCGGTCCACTTCAAACCACAGGTTCAGCTGCTGCTCATCGCGCCAGACGACAATTTCCAGCTCTTTCCAGCGTCCCAGAAATGCCCCGGCTACCGGCACAAACTCAAACTCCTGCACAAACGGCAAGTCAAAGCCCCGGGCAGCCTCACACTCCACCTGACGCAGCTGCAACCCTGCCTGGGTCAGGGCTTCAAACAAACCGGCCATCATGGCATCGGGCCTGACCACCAGCAGGTCAGTATCGGATGGGTCGATAGCAAACTGAATATCCAACCCGGTTTCCAGCCAGACCTTGCCCTCCCCCAGGGTGATGGGTGTGTTAAAGGGCAATACGAAACTGGCGTTGAAGATACGATCTTCACCAGGTGCAATAACGAACATCTCAGGCAGAGACCACTGGGTCAGCGAGTAGACCTGTCCCACCTTTTCCGTGACTGTCTCGCCTTCGCCCCGATGCTTTTCCCGCTCTTCAAAGTACTGGCAGCAAATATTGAGATAGATATTGTCAATTTGCTGCTCAACAGCGCCCCCCCTGACCCGAATAGTAAAATCCACCTGTTGGCCAGGAACCAGCTCGGGTTGCTCCAGAACTGCATCCACTGTTGCCGCTCCAATGGACAGTGACGCCATTGCTTTTTTGAATAAAGACATAAATCTGCAACCAAAAACAGCTCCACGCCCACGGATGACCAGGACGGGGCTAACTATCTGAAAACGATCATTCCGGCCAGTGCAGCTGCCCGTCGACCACCATTACACAATCCATGCCGGCTGCTGTGGCCGCCTGTCGGCCGATTTCCGTATCTTCAAGTACCAGGCAGCGTTCCGGTGCCACCCCCACCTCAGCCACTGCCGCCAAAAAGGTCTCAGGGTGTGGCTTGCCGTGCTCAACATCAGAGGCGGTGACCAAAGCATCCAGAAGCTCCAAAACGCCAACAAAAGCAAGCTGCTCTTCGGCGTGGAACCGGGTGGCACCGGTACCTACCGCCAGTTTTTTATGCCCTTCACATTGCTGGAAAACTGCGTAACTAGCGTCAATAAGTACCGGCCCGAGATAGAGATCGTGCCACGTCCGGCTCTTGGTCTGAGCCACAGTAACCGGATCGAGTGCCAGTTGGTAGCGCTCGTTGATCAGCTCAACTGTGCGCATGGTAGAGACACCGCCTAATGAGTGATGCCACTGCCAGTCATAGGGGAACCCGTACTGCTCCGAGGTCTTCTGCCACGCATCAAGATGGCTGGGCATGGAGTCGATCAGTGTGCCATCCATATCGAAAATAATGGCATCGTAGAAGGAAAGTTGTTCCGACATGAAACCTGTAATCTCGTTGAAAATTGTCCGACAGTGGCCGGTGGAACTGAGGGTAGACAATAATATGGTTGTATCTGCCATGCAGGCATTAACAATCAGCTTCAATGATTGAACTGCGCTGGATCAAAAAAACGTAAAATCGGTTGTGGTATTAATTATGCCGCTTCGTCCTGATCACTAAGAACAGCAATACTTTGGTCGTTTTTACTATTTTCAAGGGGAAGCTACCTACTGATCAAATATTACCCCGCTGTTACGATGGAAAACCTTGTATTTAATGATTTTCCATGATCAATCACAGTAAGGTGAGTATTTTTTCTCTCAGAAAGCGTCTAAGCATCTGGTAACGTCTGTTTACCGATGTGGGAGGATTCATGAGCATCTCTTTTATTGTGCTTGGCATTTTGTTTTTTTCCTTTTATGCCCTGCTGAACCGCTTCAAGAAACAGAGGAAAAGCTTTAACTTCCGTGTACTCACTGCGTTGGTGGCGGGCCTGACTTTTGGTGGTGCCATTCAACTGTTCTTCGGCTTTCAAAGTCCTGATACTACGTCATTTGCTGAACTGATTTCGGTCTTTGGCAAAGGCTATGTACGCCTGTTGCAGATGATCGTTATCCCGCTGGTGTTTACCGCCATGACGGCATCCATCATGAACGTTGACGGCGGTGGTGCCCTGTCGAAAATCGCCCCCAAAGTCATCGGCATCCTGCTCCTGACCGTTGCCATCTCTGCCGTGATTGGCGTTGCGGCCATCTACCTGTTTGGCATTGATGCCAATGCACTGGTCAACTCTGTGGGCTCCAGCAGCGCAGTAGCGGTCAGGGACCAGGCTGTGCTGTCGACTCAGGTGGCGATGCAGAGTCAGGGGTTGTCTGGTCTGGCTCTGTCGATCATTCCCACCAATATCTTTGACATGCTCACCGGCACCCAGAGAACGTCAACACTCTCCACCGTACTGTTTGCCATGTTTCTGGGCTACAGCATCTTGCAGATCAAGCGCCGCAAGCCCGAGAAGGTGAGGACACTGATCGACTTCATCAATGCCGCCAAAGAAGCGGTGCTGTCCATGGTGCGGGAGATCCTCAAGCTGACGCCCTACGGCGTGTTCGCCCTGATGACCAGCTTCATGATGAACAACAACCTGTTTGCCCTGGCGGAAATGGGCCGGTTTATCATGGCCAGCTACGTCGCCATCGGTGTGATGTTTGTGGTGCACTTTGTGATGGTCGGCCTGTTTGGTCTGTCGCCGGTCAAGTTTCTGAAAAAGAGCCTGCCTGTGCTGATCTTTGGCTTTGGCTCACGCTCCAGCATGGCCGCCATCCCTCTGAACGTGGAGACTCAGACGCGCCAGATGGGCGTGGATGAAGAGACCGCCAATATGGCCGCCACCTTTGGCACCAGCATTGGCCAAAACGGCTGTGCCGGTATCTACCCGGCCATGCTGGCGATTATGGCCGCTCAGGTGATGGGCATACCGGTGGACTTTAGCTTCATTGTGCAACTGGTTGCGGTGATTGCCATCGCCTCCTTCGGCATTGCCGGCATCGGCGGAGGGGCCACCTTTGCAGCGGTGGCAGTACTGACCATCATGGGTCTGGACATCACCGTGGTGGCCATTTTGGTCTCCATTGAAGCCCTGATCGATATGGCCCGCACTGCGTTGAACATCTCCGACTCCATGCTCTCCGGCGTGGTGACGGCCAGGATGAACGGCACTCTGAACAGCCAGCAGTACCATGCTGATGGGGCCGCCAACACCGTAAAGGAAGCCGGGTTGACGCTTTAAACACTGACTTTAATTCCGGGCGTCGCCGATGACGCCCTTTTCAGGGAACTGACATGAACGTTGTTGTCATAGGCGCAAATGCAGCAGGCATGAGTTTTGCCGCGAAGTACAAGCGCAATCGGCCTGCTGACACCGTCACGGTGATCGAAAGGCGTAACTACATCTCCTTCGGCAGTTGCGGCCTGCCCTATTTTGTCGGAGGCCTGTTCGACGATACTGAGCGAATGATCTCCAGAACGCCGGAACAGGCCATTAAATCCGGCCTCGACCTGCGTCTGGAAACCGAAGTGATTGACGTGAACCGCCGTGAGCGGCTGGTTACCGTGCGCCACTTTAACCAGGACAGCCAGATTGCCTACGACCGACTGATCATCTGCACCGGTGCCCGCCCCGTGGTACCAGATTTTGGCCAGTACAACCCCGAACACGTCTTCACCCTGACCAGTCTGGAAGATGGTCTGGCTCTGAAAGCCGCTCTGAATGATGCTAATAAACGACAGGTTTGTATTATTGGTGCGGGCTTTATTGGCCTGGAGGTGTTTGATACTGCTCACCTGATGGGCAAACACATCACCCTGATTGAACGCGAACCGCACATCATGAGCCGCCAGTTCAGCCCGGAGCTGATCGAGGTGGTGGAACAGGCCATCAGCGCATCCGACACCGACCTGCGCACCGGTTGTCATGTCAGCGCCATCCGTGACCGGGAACAGGGCGGCTACCGCATCGAGACAGACAACGGTACCGTGGAAGCAGACATCGTTGTGCTTTCTCTGGGCTTTCGTCCTAATACCGAACGGTTTGATCTGGCAAAAATCGATAATGGCGCACTGCTGGCTGACCCGTTTGGTGCCACGCAAGACCCCGACGTCTTCACTGCCGGCGACTGCGCCGTTACCCATCATCTGGTCCTTGGCAAGCCGGTATACCTGCCCCTGGCCACCTCAGCCAACAAGCAGGCCCGCATGCTGGCCGACAAGCTGGCCGGCAAAGAGACCCACCTGAATGGTTTTCTCGGTTCGTCCTGCCTGAAAGTGCTCGACTACGAGCTGGCCTGCACTGGCATCAATGAACAAATGGCCAAAGCCCATGGTCTGACGGTAAAAGTCTCCACCATTCACGATAAGAACCAGACCGATTACTGCCCGGGCCAGGAGGACATCAGCATCAAGCTGATTTACAACCCAGAGACCCACGTCCTGCTCGGCGGTGAAATCATCGGCAAAAAAGGCGTCGTGGGCCGGGCTGATGCTTTGGCCGTGGCTATTTCAGCGGGTATGACCACAGAGCAGCTGGGCTATCTGGACTTCTGCTACGCCCCGCCCTTTGCCCGAACCTGGGATGCTCTGAACGTTGCAGGCAACGTGGCCAGGTAAACGCGATCCGATCGCCGTATTTCGCGGCGGTTAAACATTCCTGACCAACAACGTAACTCGCTCTTTTGGTTACCTTTTTTGGACGCAGAGCAAACAGATAAAGCAAAAAAACTTTTTAGGAGAAAAAGCCAAACAAACCTCATATTCAACACATAAAACTGCGCAAACTAATGTTAAATATTGTTATAAACCATGTTGATCTAATCACGGAGTAACATATGCGGATAGGTATTCCCAAGGAAATAAAAAATCATGAGTACCGTGTTGGCCTGACGCCGGCAGCAGTGAAAGATCTGGTGCAAAACGGGCATGACGTATTCGTTCAGGACCAGGCCGGCAGCGGCGTCGACTTTTACAATGAGGATTACCTTGCAGCCGGCGCCACCGTGCTGGCCACCGCCGCAGAGATTTTCGAGGCCGCTGAGCTGATTGTCAAAGTCAAAGAGCCACAAGCCGTTGAGCGTGCCTTGCTCAAACCGCACCATACCTTGTTTACCTATCTGCACCTGGCACCCGATGCACCACAAACTCAGGACCTGATCAACTCTGGCGCTGTCTGTATTGCCTATGAAACGGTGACCGATGCCCAGGGCCGCCTGCCTCTGTTGGCGCCCATGTCGGAAGTGGCCGGACGGATGTCCATCCAGGCTGGCGCCCACTGCCTGGAAAAATCCCTGGCCGGTCGCGGCATTCTGCTCGGTGGTGTACCCGGCGTGGAACCGGCCAAAGTGGTCATTATCGGTGCCGGCGTGGTGGGTCAGAACGCCACGGCTATGGCTGTTGGCATGGGTGCTGATGTGCTGGTGCTGGACCGCTCCGTGGACGCCCTGCGCCGTCTGGATGCCCAATACGGCAACCGCATCCGTACGGTTTATTCCACCTTGCAGGCCATTGAGCAGCATGTGGTTACTGCTGACCTGGTGATCGGTGGTGTGTTGCTGCCCGGTGCTGCAGCACCCAAACTGATCACCCGCGAGCTGGTCAGCCGGATGAAGCCTGGCTCGGTGATCGTCGATGTGGCCATCGATCAGGGCGGTTGCGCCGAAACGTCGGTGGCTACCACCCACGCCGAACCGACCTTTATTGTTGATGACGTGGTGCACTACTGCGTGGCCAATATGCCGGGTGCCGTCGCTCGCACGTCAACGCTGGCACTGAACAACGCCACCCTACCCTATGTCCTGCAAATCGCCAACAAGGGCACGCGCAAGGCACTTGAGGAAAATCCATACCTGCTCGAAGGGCTCAATGTTTGCCGAGGCATTGTCACCTGTGAGTGCGTCGCCCAGGCGCAGAACCTGCCGTTTACGCCAGCGGCCCGGGCAATCACAGAGATCTGACGCTGTTTTCTTTTCATAGCCCATGCAGTTGCCACGCTCACCGCATACCAACTGCTTTTTGCTACACCTCAACAACCGACTCTTGCTACTGCCATGCGGTCAAAGCAGGTTGACCGCGCCTCTGTTGAATCGCCCGGGCAATTCTCACTCGCAGAACCGACGACCGTTAACCCATTGCGTTGTCCGATTCATAAGGGCAGCGCCAACATCGGTGAATACCTTGTACGGGCGCAATAACCTGGCAGCGTACGAGTCGTTATCCGAGTCCTGATGCCCCCGGCAGTGACCTGATGAATCGCCGTGGTAATGGTTGGTTACCTGAGTTCCCATGTCCATATAGACAAACGTACCACCAGAACAGCGGTCACGATCAGAGCGTGCGCCTCTTGTAAGACCAACAGCCAATAGCGCAACCACAGCAACGACGGTCATCCCGGCAAAGATTTTTTCCGAAGCGTGTTCAGGCAACTCGTGGTAAAGACGAGAGATGAAGTTATAGGTCTTTTTGGCCGGCGAAATAACGTACTCAGACAAGCTTTTGCCAGGATTTTTCCCGGTAGCGTGGTCAGCAACCTTTCTCAGGGGAGCGACCAGGGCACTGCCGGTGAGAGCCAGCCCGGAAATAGTGGCGGTCGAAACGTAATAGACACCAAAAACGCTGGCATTTACCAACGTCGATGCGGCGCGGAACGGGAACGCAAATGCCTTGCCGGCAACGCGGCCAATATCTGACCAGATAGAACCATCAGCGTTCCTGCCAGAGTCTACAGAAACGGTTGGTTGGGATATTATTGGATTGCTCATAAGTTATGTCTCTTTATTCAAACAACTGGCGAACTGATGATTGTTTTGCGCCAGCGGCCAAGAGTTAATGCAAATGACTAACACTCAGCGGCGGAGCACTATAAAACAGTCCGAAGCTACCAATAATTGCCGCGCTCTATACTAACCAACGGGTTAGCCATTTTCACACCCGCCACCGGTTTCTGGGTTCTGATCATTGCTACGGTCGCCCTGTCAAAAATCAGTCTCACCGAAGCTACCGGAAGAAATTCGCAAAACCGCCACAGTGCGTCACGTCGCCACCACTATACTCAGGAAAACTGCCCGGTTCGGGCACTGAACTCAATCATCACCACGGATGGAACCCGCCATGCTCAGGCAACTTCCCGCAGCCTTGGCCGCTGCCGTTCTGTTAAGCGGCTGTAGCGTTATGCAATCCAGCGAAGAGCTGGTTCAATCAACCACCCTACAGCCCACCTCATCAATACCTGCAAGCGATATGATTGTTGAAGTCTCCCCCCCCAAGTACACGCAGGACGGTAGAAAACACACCGATGTTTATTTTGATCTTCTGGCCGAGGCAGCCAGCAACGACGTCAGGAGCAGAAAGTGGAGCAAAAGTGACGACAGCCAACCTGCCCGTATTGCCATGATCAAACGTGACCATAACAAGCCTGCCAGTATTGCCATGGTCGAAAATAATGACAGCATCACGGACAACAACGCCCTCGCCGACAATATCGCCGTTAACACCAAACCCTCCCTCCCGGCAACAACACCTGTGCAAGACACGGTTTTCTTTGAATTTGGCTCCAATGAACTCAATATGAACGGTCGGGTACTGCTGGATAACTTTGTTGCGCAGTTGGACAACTCAGACCTGGTGGAACTTACTGGCTACACCTGCAACATTGGCTCAGACGACGTGAACCGATACCTGTCCAGCAACCGTGCCCAGACAGTCAAGGCCTACCTGATGTATAGGGGAATTGATGAAAGTCGCATTGTGACCGAAGGACGAGGTATGGAGAATCCTGCCGCCAGCAATGGCGACGAGGAAACCCGCATGATCAACCGCCGGGTAGAGATGAAGGTTTCGCCCTGATACCGGCGAACATCACGCTTTGACACCGGTCAAAGCGTCATCACCTTCAACAGATCAAGTGCACTGATAATCCCTTTCAAGCTTTGCCCCTGAGTTACCATCACCCGGTGAATGCGCCCCTTGACCATGGCTTCTGCCACCTGAAACAACGGCGTCTCCGGCGAGACTTCAAACACCATGGGCGTCATGATGTCATTGACCAGCACCGACTGGTCCACCAGAGTGTGAAAAGCCTGCTGTTCCTCCGGTGACAACGATTTATCGATGACATCGCTGTAAAACGTATCATCCCGCCTGGACAGGTCCACCAAGTCACTGCCGGCCTGACGCACAATATCCGAAAGAGAGACCACACCAACCAACTGTCCGGCGGTATTGACCACTGGCGCACCAGAGATGGATTTATCAGTAAGAAAGCGAGCCAACCGATCCACAGACCAGTCCGACGGCACAGTAATGACCTTCCGACACATGATCTGTTCAGCGGTCATGTTCATCAAGGGGTTGTCATTGCTCATATCCCGGGACTCCTGAGGCTATTGCAAGCAGTATGCCCATTGCCACAGAGGGAAATATTGACCTGGATCAAGAAGTCTCGAGAGCAAACAACAGTGATCAGCGCAACAGCCGGCCCAGCTGTAGCAGTTTGTGCGAGTGCCACACCCCTTCCCATGGGCAGGCAAAGTGTTGGAAACCAGCATCCCCGGCCCACTGACGGAAAGTGCCAACTTCCTCGGGAAAATCGCAATGGGTGATATGAGCGTCCAGCGCGTCCAGCGCCGGCCCGGACATCGCCCGCCAGCAGGCATGCACCCGGGACAGATAGTTGGCCAGATACTGCTGCCGGGTCTCCCCGGGCTGCAGGAAGATATCGTAAATAAACAGCACCCCTTGCTCTCTGAGTCGCCGGGCGATCAGTTGCAGGCACTGTTTTTTCAGATCTGACGACAAATGATGTATGCAATAGCCAGCCAGAACCACATCAAACTGATCCCTGGTGGATTGCAGGAACACCAGCATATCCTGACAATAAAGCCGATAATCAACCTCACTGCCCGCAAAACGACTGGTCAGCACGGCAAGGGCATCGGCGGAACCGTCAACCCCCTGATAGCTATTGACCATCATCCCCGGCAGCAGCCTGAAGAACACCTCCGCGTCGCCACAGCCCAGATCGAGAATATCCAGCCCCCGGGAATACCGGGGCATTCGGCCAGCCAGACATTCAGCAATGGCTTCATGCTCCATATACCCTTGCTGGACAACGGTACGATAGGTGCGCCACTGCTGGAAGAAATCGTCCATCGGCTAGCCATCCACAATCAGTCATCCACAATCGACAAAGACGGAACGGCAGGTGCCTGTTGCTGCCGCAGCCAAAGCCTGGCGGCCACATGCCGAGCCATATCGCAATAAATCATGGCAACGTCAGATTGAGGTTCCGCAACCACCGTTGGCGCACCGCCATCGGCCTGCTCACGAATCATCATAGACAACGGCAGCGAACCGAGCAGGTCAATGTCGAACTGCGCAGCAATACGACTACCGCCGCCTTCTCCGAACAAGTGTTCACTATGGCCACAGTTAGAGCAGATATGAACAGCCATGTTCTCCACCACGCCGAGCACCGGCACACCCACTTTAAGGAACATCTCCACCCCTTTGCGGGCATCAATCAGTGCCAGATCTTGTGGTGTGGTGACCACCACACTACCAGAGACCGGAATCTTCTGGGCCAGAGTCAGTTGAATATCGCCAGTGCCCGGTGGCAAATCGATCACCAGATAGTCCAGATCGTGCCACAGGGTTTGCGTCAGCAACTGAATCAGGGCACCGCTGACCATGGGGCCACGCCACACCACCGGCGTGTCTTCGGTCACCAGAAACGCCATGGACATCACCTGAATACCGTGGGCTTCAATGGGCATAAAAAACCGGTCGTTTTTCACTTCCGGGCGAGTGCCATCGGCAATGCCAAACATCTGCCCCATACTCGGGCCATAAATGTCGGCATCCAGAATACCCACCCGAGCCCCTTCAGCCGCCAAGGCCAGAGCCAGGTTGGCCGCCGTGGTTGATTTACCCACGCCACCCTTGCCCGAAGCGACGGCAATGATATTGCGCACCCCGGCCATGGCTTCCAGCTCACCTTGCACGGGTGCCGGATCAATCCGCCAGCTGACATTAACGTTGGCAGCCTGAACACCGGCGACCTCTTCAATCTTGCCAGTCAATGCCCGGGCTACGCTTTCGCACATACCGCTGGCCGGATAACCGAGCACCACACGGACATTCACCTGCCCATCATCAATGGCCAACGACTCAAGGCAGCCGGCATCAAGCAGGTTATTATTCAGATAAGGGTCCTGGTAGCTACGGATAGCCGCTTCAACATCAGCCCGGCCTGGATTCATGACCGCTCTCCATTCGGCAAAAAACAGTGCCAGTCTCAATAAGGGTTCACAGCGGTGAATTCAAGTCACGGGCAGTGCAACGAGCGCTAAATAACGAAACCGGCATACACATAAATTCCGCCGGCCATTGCTGCATCCATTAAAAAACTCAGGGCATTGCCCACCCAGATCGTGGGATTTTTGTGGTAAATGCCATAAATGGCCCACAGCAGCGTGATCAGTGCATAAAGCACCCATGTAACCAGAGACAACCCGGCAGCGTGTTGCGTGTGGGAAAAAAACAACTTGTAGAGTTGGGGCAACGTAGCCATGGGACTGACAATCCCCATAACCAGCATTAACGGCTCCAGAATCTTGCCAAGTCGCTGCAAGCTGACCATCACCACATACCCTATTTGTATTTACAGAGATAGTAAGAGGATAGACCAGCAAAAAGACCTTACGAAATCAAACAATTACTGTCGTATTATTTCAGACACCACTATTCAGATTGGCACTCCCCCTGTTGCCGAGTCATCATGCAGTCACTGCGTTAATGAACATATGGCTGAGGACAAAACACCCGAGAGCGCAAAGGCTTTGCTCATTTTCCGTCGCATCACACGATAAAATCCATTGAGCATAACAACATCAAAAGAGTAAGAACTTTATTGATCAACAACAGTCCAATAAGTGGCTTCAGGGCCCCTGGCACTATTAAATAGCTGCTATTCAACCAGCTGCGCATTTTAAAATACCAATCACTTGAAAGCCCAACAAAATACGGAGATTAAGTAATGAACAACCCAGTTGCAAATGCAGTCGCCCGTGGCTTTGAACTTACGTTAAGAGGGCTACCCAAAAAGGATGGCGAAGCAGCAGCAATAAAAGTAGCCAACTATCTGCACGAAAATTACCACCTTGAATGCAAGAAGGATGAGCCAGAACAGTGCGCTCCCCCATTAGCCAAGAGGCAAGTCACAAATATCCCGGAGCTAAATCCAATCCTCAAGCTGATGGTAAACACAGGCAATCATGAGCTGGTAGCAGATCTGAACAACTTGGTTAATTCAATCAATATGAGAATCGGCTGTTTTGACCAAACTCATTCCCAATACGGAGAATCAATCTCTGGCACTCATGTGCAGTGTCTTAAATTATTGGGTGGCCAAATCAATCTGAACAATAAAACCAAGAATCAGTTACGTAAAAGTATGAACTGGCCTGAAGAAGATTGTAAAAAGTGGAATACTGCCATCAGCACCTTGTGCGAAGGATGTATTGAGCCAATTTTTGACAGCTCTTTAAATGACACAGCCAAAAAAGAACAGCTTGACCGAGTAAAGAAACTCCTGGATGATCTTAAATCAACTGCACCAGATAAATCAGAAAACATCGAGCTTATCGAGTACACATTAAAGGAAAAATACTACTTACCAGACTCAACCAGCAGTTTCAGCAAAATAATCTTGAACAATTTCATTGGCAACAGTGACTTTCAGGTTGTCCATGCCACCCTGAATGCATTGTTTCAGTTTTGGCAGTTTAACCCACGAGAACCTCTGGCCGCGATTTCTCCAGAGG
>Ga0126343_10000704_pt1 | contig 13770 bp, 8 predicted proteins | sample Cyp2metagenome_FD_92531 | JGI IMG/M metagenome (GOLD analysis project Ga0126343, IMG submission 92531) | Coral microbial communities from Lord Howe Island, Old Settlement Bay, Australia - Cyphastrea 2 metagenome | ecosystem: Host-associated > Invertebrates > Cnidaria > Coral ... | reverse complement strand
CGTAAAGATATTCGAAAGCTTTCGAATATCTTTACGGTGGCTAATTCACATTATCAACCTAGTTGATAAAACCCAATTATCTCGTTATACTTCCCACCGACGCAGCACCACAGTTTCTTTAGAAACTTACCCCTCTAACCTCCTCAGTGCTCACTTCCTTCTTTCCGTCTTACTTACACGTGTTTCCTAATTATTCATAATTCAATCCTTATTAACTTACACTCTCAAAGGATTTACAATGCGTTCTCTCAACACTGTCTGTACTTTGTCGTATTCTTCCAGATCGCCATCTTTCTTCTGACGATGCAACAGAGTGTCAAATACACTTGAGAATGCAAACATGCTGTACAGTGTGGCATCAAGGTAGCACGAGTTGTGGTGGCCCTGGAGACCTCGCATGGTGCCGCATTGTTTGTCTTCGAGGATCTTTGGTGGCATCGTTATACCTTTGTACTCTGGAGAGGGCAAACTCCCAAAATCTGAAATAAAGCACCAGAAAACTGTCAAAACTGCTGCCACTTTGAAGAGGTTTCACATCAAAACTTAAACCTAGCATACCTTACATGTACACCACCCGCTCAATGAACATCCGCTTCAATGTCATCATTGACAGTTTTTTGGCCCCATAAAAAGTTCAAAATTATATTTTCTCCCATATTAGCGTCCTTAACTACATCAGTTTGTACGGACAACGCTTAACGGACAATTTTCTACGGCCAAAGTGGCCTGCTTCCATACAACAGTTATCTTGTTCGTCATAAATTGGTTATCTGCGCACTGCATATTTTCATTTGTTATGACTGCGTATCAATTTGTACCCTGTGATTAAGAAAAAGCTTCTGTTTGTAGCTACACACTATTTCAGTGATTACAGTGCCACATTTTGACAACATACATGTGAATCGCATAATTGAATAAAATCTTGCATTCTGATTGGTTTACGAAACGAGGTATTAAGCGTGGAATTGCAAGTTGAAAACGAGGCTAAGTGATATTGTTTCACATCTACCTAACAACTATTAGTAGAATTCCACTAGAATACTAATGCAAATGCTGCAATCTGATTGGCTGAGCTACTCGTATACTATCAGCCATTAGAGTACAGTCGCAGTCGGTTGTCCACGAAATGCGATGTTTTTATAGTTTTTCCGTAGTTTCTGTAGTTTTTAAAGAAAGTTTAGATGTAAACGAGTATTTAAACTCCTGAGAAGACTAAAAGAAGCACATATACGGTTTCTTGACTTTAAAAACTTGAAAATATTGAAAAAGCGGGTGCGCGCATAAACAACAGCAAATTTGCCGAGTACAGTTCAATTCCTGCCACTTTGTTTACAGGTAAAGTTCAATAATGCGTGGAAAAATAACTGGAAACTGTTATAATCTGCGTTAATTTCAGTTAGGATTCTACTAAAGCAATTAGATTATTCGCTCTCAATTTCTATGAAGCGATAGTTGATTCGGCCTTCGGCCTCATCAACTATCACCTCATAGAAATCTCGAGCTCATAATCTAATTGTTAATTAGTAACAATATTATTGCTGTTTTCTTTTTTCTAAATTTATTCAATTATGTGATTCAAGGAAAATTCATTACCTGACTCGTGAATTCTGCGTTAAATTGCACACAAAAACCGATATCGCACAAATCGCGAAGCCATTCGTGCAATATCGGTTTTAGCTTGCAATTAAACGCGGAATTCACGAGTCAGGTAACAAATTTTCCCATAAAATCTACAGTATTAGACATTGCACGAGCATAGGCTTTTTCTGACTTTGAACTCAAATCACAGCCAAGCCTTTGGATATCATTCTCCCATGCTCAAATTGCCTTCCCATATTTGTCAAAAACATGTGCCCGGCACCCACTGGCAGGAAATACAGACAACTTGGCATGCCTCTTTAGTGTCTTTATGACCGGATTCCACTGTAAACTAACCAAACAAAGCAGTTGCTATATGGTCACTAAATGCCAAGTTCAGGAAAGGCGCCCGCGCTCCTAGCCCGAAGGCTCACGCGTCCAGCCATCATTCTCTTCTCAGGGAGGAACGTAGGCCGGACAGGAAAGAGTGGTGGAAATTGAGTCTAACACTACATGTACCTTTTTCAGCGTCAAAACTTCTATCGTTATTTGGTGTGTTGGGACCAAAACGCGAGTCTTGTCGGCAATGCTTCAGTAGAGTGAAAAAACCTCTTCCTCCAGGGCACGTGAAATATCTGACACCATTAAATACGCCATCTGAGCATGCAGACTGTTCCTCTTCCTTTAAAAGACATTAAATTACCAGGTTGAGAACTGTTACTGATGCTCACCATAAAGCTTTGTACCAACACCCCTCACACTTCTTTTGATGAGTTACTTTTGAAGGGGTCACTACTTACAGGGCGTCACTCCACAGATGAAATGTGTCTTGTATCATTCCATCTCACCATATGTATCACCATTTATACTTTGAGGACACAAAAGTGTACACAGAGCCAACACTTAACATAACCAGTCGAAATGTATACTACAAGTTATTTGCAGTTTTAAGCACATGTGAATGAAACAACATAGAAAGAACAAATTTATTCTTGTGTTGTTTACTACGTATAAACAATGAGCTTTTTGCAAAGATATTCGTTTGTTGTAGGTGTTATTGACCATTGTTATGTCCCAAACAGTCAAGCTACATTGTAAATTTGAGGTCACTATTTTGGAGACTTTCTACTTTTTAGCAGTACTTAGCACATGACTGAACTTTATTGCACTACCCCTACTCTCCCAGATGAGTAGAAAGAATCAATTAGCAAGAAGTGACTTGGAGTACATGCATCTTCTCTCCTCTGGATGGGATGCTAGTCCATTGCAGGGTTTTCCAATGGCATTAAATTTGCCAGAATCCATTTGCACACCTGGTTGGAGACAGGCGATGTGGGAGTAAAGTGTCTTCCCCCAAAACACAACACTATGAACACAACAACATTCCCAGCCACAGCTCGAATCTAGACCACTTGATCCAGAGTAAAACGTACAAACTATGAAGCAAGTACGCCTCACGTTCTCACAATATGCAATGTGTGATAATTGATATTGCCATGAATAAATATTATGCCGAAGTGGAACAGAGAACTGGGTGCGAAGGTACACCTAGTACATGAGGGCTCATGTGTAGTACTTTTGTAAATAGCAATGGTTGAGAAACTTGTGACACTCTACAGTCAGCCTTGGCACTAGCACCTTCGCATAAGGCTTATTTTATTGTGTAATTAGCGTTTTTTTTTTCATTCTGTTGTTTATAGATCAGACTTAAAACCCCAAAGGTGGTGCTACTGAATTTGGTTGTCCCTATTTTTTCTAACAAAGAGGCTTTTGGGGTTTACGTGTAGGACGTGTAGGACGTGTAGGACGTGACTTGATGATCTCTTATCCACTTTGTTGTAAGCTTCTTATTGCAATTAAAATATATATTGGGCCTGGCTAACTAGCATGCCCTTGGACCTGGCTGACCAACATGCCCTCAACCTTTGAACATGTTTGGTTGGGTAGTGAAGGCAAAATACCAGAGTGTCAATCACCTAGTTAACATCTTACCAATTCTAGACCAGCAACCAGCTTATCCTTCACCTGGGGAAGCTTTCCAATCCAACGAATAACACCATATCGGGGAAGACCTTCCGCCATAGGAACCTCTACCATGGAACCCAGTTCCAAACCATGAGAAATGTCAACTGTCATTTGAGTGTCCTCAATACCTGGATGAAAAAATAACAAAAAAGGTCAGTAAATTGGATAGCCTGAAAAATTAAATGTTGATTATCCAAGCCACTTATCAGAAGTCAAATTTTCTCAAATACATGTACAGCATTTCTTTGAGGAGTAGTGACAAGTGTGCTTACTTAAAACTGGTTTTCAGTAGCAAAAGAATCTCAGTTGGAACTTGTCGTAATCAGAAGTGTAAAGCAATAAAAACTATAGTGAAAATCATACCGATAGAGTCGGAAGCAGGACACCACATCTACCTATGACTCTGTCACCTACGATCCAGTGAAAACTAGATGGCTGGAGCCTGAAGCAGAAGTGAAAGAATAAACCAATCACCTTGCTCGAATCTGGACCTTACATGTATGATTGGTTGGTTCTTCCATTTCTGCTTCCTTCTCTGACAATCTAGTTTTCACTGGATCATAAGCAACAGAGTCGTAAACAGAATCAGAGGAAATGGAAACGTTCTGATTCTTCCAACTAAGATCCCATCGAGCTTATGACTCCACTTACAACTCTGACTTTCTACTTCACTAGGTTACAAAAGCTCTTATGACTCCATCTCTGACTCAAACTCTGACTCCATCGCAAGTGAAAACCAGCCTTAAGAGTATTGTGGGGAAACAAATCCAGAATACATGTGTTTAGCTTATTGTTGCCAAAACTGAACTGACTGTTGTCTAGTAAGAATCTGGTTCCTGTAACCTGTATTTAATTTCTCAGATTACAGTTGGCTTGTAGTTATAGAGCCATATGGCTCGCAGGTAAATGAAAATATATGCCATGGTACAATGTAATTAGTTTGTAACATTGGTTTCATGATGGTGAATACCTGTGTATAACACTAACCTGTGTTTTTACCAGCTGCTGAAATATCTTCCGAGTGTAGAATAGCTGTTTCCATTTCCCGCTGCTCTGAAGGTTCGTTGGACACGATGGCAACTTCTGTTTCCTCCCTTGCTTTCAAGCTAGAATCTGACACAACTTCATCTGCCAATGAAGGCATTCTATTTCCACCCAAGCCTACTTCCGCATGCAGTTCTGTGCCACATCTGTTTGGGTACACTGTAGAAGTTGTGAAATTCTGCAAAGTTCCTTGTGTAAGCACCTTGGAATTTGCTGTTGATAAAAATACCATTAAGTTCCATTTAACCCAAGAGGTGTTATATGGTTTTCAGGGTCTCAAAATATATTTTACAAGATTTTAATGATTTTGCTGCTAAAGCCCTCCCCTCCTCCCCTCCCTGCTATGCCCTGCCCCCTAATCTTCCTCACATCCACAACCCTCCCTTTGCAACATAAGCTACATGTCGATGTAAATGCATGACTGTGTGCAACACCTAGGCAGATGGACAGTTTTCAATCTTGTACACCTCTTTTCATTTCTATCAAACACTAGTGCTAAGAGCCTTCCAGGCTCACCTTATGACACAGCAATCTCAAGATAAAAGTTGAATCGGGCATTTCATGAACTTTTTTTTCCACACTCAGATTTTACTTCAATCACTTGCAATAACTTTTAACAGGTCATACTGTTAGTATGGTAACCTACTGTGTCGAGAAAATGATGAGAACATGTTGACCAATGATTAGGCAGTTTTCTGACACCATGATTGTGACATCAAGTGATAAAAAATGGTTATAACAATGCATCAGAATCTAAGTTCTTGAATGTTTTGAGCCTCCTTAGTTTAGGTTTCATTACAGCACATAGCATTTTAACGATATAAACTTAATAAGGGTTGTTGACCAAGTGTGAGGCCAAGATGGGTGGACATTTTTTTTTTGTCTTAATGGACCGAGACAGAGTCAAGGCCCGTAAACTTATAAAAAAGAACAAGGCCAATATACAGCAATCTTGACTGAACAAGCTTGGTCAATAAAAGATTTATTATATGTTTTTGGGAAATATTTTCTGGAGGGGCACAGTGGGGGAGCCAATCACAGTGCAGTATTTCACACTTACCACCTATGGCACTTGCATGTTTATCAATCAATTTTTCGTACTCATGGTCATCAATCTGCACATACTCAGAATAGTCCATTGCATTTTCTTGACTCGAAAAATCAGCGAAACCAGGCTGGGTTGTAATTGGCTTATTGTCTCCCACAGAATTTTTTGGAGATGTGCTTCTGTAATGTCCTTCTTCAAATTCTAATTTTGTTGCAATGCCTGTCCTGTCTTCATCCTGCATGACAACCTCATAACGTCCATCACTAACTCTGCTACCAGTTTGTCTTGAACTCTCCACTTCATTTAAAATCTGCCGCTGTTTCTCAATGAATGCAGTAGGATCAGTTTGGCTGGATTCCCCAGCAGCCTTAATTACATCAGCTGAGTCAATTAAACTTCTTCTTCTCACTCGTTTTGAAGATGCCTCACCTGAGGAAAATATAGTGGCATTTGCATGCATAACTGTGTAGTCACAGGCTACCTGTCGACAGGTCAAGTTTAAGATTTCACTTGAGGGTTTTACTTTCTACTAGCTAGCATCCTGGCATTTGTAAATTAATTACCATAACACCACGACAGGCATAATTGAGAGACTGGCTGGGGCAAACACAAAACTTTATTGGTAACGTGCCGAGAGAGGGAAAAGACCTGTGGGTGGGGTGGGTTGGGGCCTTTCTTTACACGATTTACACGAGTTTGCGATAACATGACAGAGGCTACCGGTATTTAAATAAGCAAGCTGGCAAGTCACGATATATATAACAATACTGTCAAGCGGATGAACGCTGAGCAGGAAATACTATAATATTTGATCAAAGTATCAAAACTCTCAAAGCAAACCATAGTGGGAATGACAAAGACTAGTCAAAATCCAAACATAATCAATCTTTACACTTCTGCTGACCAATACCAAAAATTCTAGAAACTTCAGTTGTGGATCTCTTAAGCTGTGGTATGGTATGCAAAAAAAATACTGTTATTAAGACCTGACTAGTTAGATTAGTACACAATATTGCATGCTTGTTAAAAATTGTTTTAGTTTAGTAAAATCTATCATGTCATCAGTGTTCTGGTGACTGAGAAACGTTTGATGATTGACAACAAACACTTGAAATATTAACCCTGATTACACAGGACCTTGTGTTAAATTAAGATATAGAATTTCAGTTTTTGAATAAGGACAATGTGACAAGCTTATACTGAATGTAGTACGGATTTTTACGCTTTTGTTTCTACTTACGAATGCCAATGTTAACAAGGACACTCTTGGACAAATGTAAGTTGAATGTTTTACCATTTTTCGTTTTGTTTCCACTCGAATTTGTGTTTCAAAACTACTGAATTATAATAATTTTCTGTTATCACAGCTTCAAGTTACTGTAATACTACTGTTGCCATTGCCATTAAGGTGATTCCTTAGTAAAAGAACCCACCATAGATTTCAGAGGAAACTTTCGTATATGGTAGTTACCAGATATGTCCAGAAATGCAGGTTGATGAGATGCATGCTCTTTATGATAAGCATCACAAAGTGTCCTCTTTCATAGAAAGTCACCAAAACACACATAATTCTGTCAAATATGTAGTGATATGAAAATGCCACTTTGTGATGCTTATTCATAAAGAGCATTGAATCTCATTAACCTGCATTTCTGGACACAAGTGGTAGTTTCAGGACAAGGAGATATTAAAAACGTAATAAAAAAAGCGGGTCACCGTGCTTGTTGTCACGCCACAATGTTGACAAATATGGATATTTAGGCGACTTTTAGTGACTTTTAGTAATCTCCCTGCGCAACAAATGAGCTCGATTATTGTTCTATGCAGTGTATTATATCACACGGAGTTTGACTTCCTTTGATTGTTTATTCATCTACATCCCAGAAAAAAATGTCTTCATATACCCTACATTCTGTTATCCTTTCAAGGAAACATAACGTGGACATGTGGTATTGGGCCCGGTATATATCTCTCTGTAGTATTTATTTCATTTGCCAAAAAAGTAGCCATAGATTTCTGCTAATATCTTTCTCAGTTATTGAGGATGTTGTCCTGATTGATATTATGAAATAAAAAGTGGGGGTCATTGTGCTCGTTTAAGAGTAAAGGTGGATTTATGTCGCTATCGAGCTTAGTTTGAGGGAAATCTCTTACCTTTTACCAAGAAATCACCTTAAATCCTAAAAATCCAAGCCTGTTCTTCTCAATCGCCTGAAATTCTTTCTATTACCGGTCCAATCAGCCAATACTTCAGTGTGTTACACAGTTGCAAGTAGTTGCAAGACATGTATTTTGCAAAATGTGCTATAGACTTGCTTTTGCACTTAAATAAGCAGCCTCCCCCTGCAGAAGTTTTTTTTTGACAGTTTAAACAGGACTGGTACCCAAAGAAGCCAGAGTACCATTATGATCATGATTGAGAATTACTTTCACATAAATTAATATTTTAACAGTTTTCACAACTTGTTACTGTAACAGTAGTTTCATGGCCATGAATGCCCGCAATTAGAAAAATGTTATAGGATAACTAACATAACACCTTGTTAGAGACACTCCCTACACCATCGCCATCATTACTATTATATAATTGCTATCTATCACAAAACAACTTTTTGTTTACTGCAAGTGCGTGTATGGAGGGAGGATACTATTTAAAGCATCTGGTGGGGTCTTTCTTGGGATCCACAAGATCTGGCAACTTAGGCAATCCTACAAGCTTGTACACACCGTAAACGTCCATGTATAAGGCGCACTTTTTTCCACAAAATCGAAGCCAAAAATCAAGGGTGCGGCTTATCCACAGATACATCTGTGTTTGGAGTTATCAAAAACCTAATTAATATTAATAAAACTTCTTAAGATGACAAGAAATAAAGTTAACATAAAAGAAGTAAACATGTTGCTGATGTTCAATGACTTTTTTATGAGTGGTGGCTCCTAAAGGAGCCGTTTGCGTCGATTGTTTATCGGCGATTCATGCTCTCCAAGAGTTCTGTAAAACGATTAATTTTCACTTTACTCGAACAGCTGAACACCAACCAACAAGGAAATCTCCATTCCTACCCACAGGTGTTTGGAGTGACGTCTAAGGCCACTCACTTCCAAGCATACTTTCCACATGCGATAAAATACCACAAAATTTGCAAATACTCACATGGTTAATGGCCGAGTGTTTTGTTGTTTTTGACAATGTTCACGGCAAATTTGTCAACTGCATTATCAAGTTCCAGTCCAACATGAAGTATTTCGCTGACTGCACGTTTTCCAAACATCTTTAAGGATGATTCTGCATGTTTGAACTGACTCCCAGACTCCTCCCCACAATTTATTAAAGCTTGGCTACTAAGTACTCCTTCGTTTTGTTTCAATATGGCGAAGAAATATATTTCAACTTAATGGCGTGTTTTGACGTGATAATCTTAAAAAATCGGATCAAGAAGTTAAAGATGTTGTAAATTCAAATGAAAAGGAAGGTACAACAAATGAAATGTCACTTTCTTTACACTTGATAAATGTGAAAGATGGCAACAACTTCTATGTCGGTGTTTCCAAAAACGTGATTGTTTGCTCTTGTTTGTTCCTAGCAATACAACCCTTAGGCTCGTACAGTGGCTGGTAATCGAGCTTATACAACTGTACTGGAACTTCAAACTCCATTGTTTTTGAAAGTAAGTTGTCCATCAGTAGCAAATGAGTGATAATGGTAATTAATGCAAATGCAACCGTAACACTACTGGAACAGAGACCTGAAAAAATTTTCAGGCTCTGAGCGGGATTCGAACCCACGACCTCTGCGATGCCGGTGCAGTGCTCTCCCAACTGAGCTATCAAAGCCACAGGAGAGCGGTCGTATGCGGGTTAGCCCTTTACATGTGGACGTTATACTTGGCCCAAGTATAGTAAAGAATGAAAGTAAGTTGTCCATTTTCCATTTTTTCCATTTTCCTAAATCCGCGCTTCCAAATTGGGGGTGCGGCTTATCTACAGATGCGGCTTATACATGGACGTTTACGGTACATGTAGTTATAGGGTCCTATTCGCAGGAGTTACATGATTGTAGTACCATATCCTGTATATCTTGTAAGTTATCCCTTATCTCATACAGGATCTTACATGGGAACTTCCACAAGATCTCAGTTGACTTAGAGAGGATTTTGCCCAGATTCTACAGGACCTTAACAGGATTGATATCCTGCATGTAGGAAACAAAACCAGAATGAGTGAAATAAAATCAACATGTAAAGTAGTCAGTCATATGATCACAGGTATTCTCAGTTGTACATGTAGCACTTAAGTAAACTACACGCACTGAAACAAAACACTTGTACAAACACTTGGGACCAGAAACACAGACAAGTAATTGCATACTTTATAATATTATTACCTGAGGTGTCACCAGAATAACTCATTGATCTTGCTAGCATTTCATCACCCCGAATTTGCTCCTGTCTTACTTTCTCCCACGTCGTCCGGCCAGTAATATTCTTAGGGTGTCCAACAAGAAAGTCCTTTTCAGGTAGAACACTTTCAATGGGGCGAAAGAGGGCAAAATTTGCTCTACAGACAAATATTTGTTTTCCATTTAGTTTTCCAGTTCCACTTCCATCCATTGTATCCTACACACATTAAAATGCATAACTGTACATGTAATATGCGTATTTTACTAATCAAGTGCAAGGGTAGTTATGGGAGAAATTGGCTCTACATGTTCGCTGTAGGTCTGGAGAGAGTGGATCAAGCCTGTTAGCCTATATTCTCTCAGCACTGTCCTAAGTAAGCTTAGTGAATAACAAATTTATCTATCAGTGAAAAAGAGCTGTAGAAATTTTGACTGATCCAGTACTAAATAAGATCCACTACTACACTAATTATTTCCCTGATAACATTATTAAAGTAATCCGATTGATACATTTTAGTATTGGGCATTTCTGTTACCTTATACACAAGTTACAGTTTACCAAGAAAAGGGGTAAGCTTGAAAATTGGTTTTTGTTGCACCCTGGAGTAATACAACACTTGTAATGCTACAAAGTCACTTGACTGTCTTTTAAGATAGCAAAATTATCTAACTGATAGCTAATTTTTGACTTTCCAAAAACTAAGGAATAGAAGCAGCCATAACTTTCATGGCAACTAACTCTACAAAACTAGTGAGACAAACTCAGATACATTATACATTGTAGTGCAGAGTGTAATTTACCGCTCTGATACAGTAATCACATACTGGTCCTTATCTATGCCGTTCTCTCCCTTCCTAGTCGACTAATATGAGCGAAATACTTGAAAAGACTTTCAAGGCCCAAAAATAGCTTCCAATGACCATTTGCCAAGATGGTTTTAAAACTTATTTAAGGAAATGTGATAATTGCACTTTTCACGCCAACATTTGTAACTTGATACTTTTGTTTTCCTTGGTAAGGTGCGCAACAAGGCACCTCTGTTTCCACAAAAGGAAGGTGTGTATTTTGTTGACTCAATGCTGGAGATAAATGAAAATTAAATTACAGTGGAATATCTGCTAAAAAGTCGAAGAGGAGCAATTTTGTTTTATACAAAATGGAAATTTTCATTTCATTGATGAACAAGGAACTAATCTAATTATCCAATAGCCATGTCGAGTCACAGAAGAGTGCATTCTTATTCTGTTGCCAGCGCTTGTGTTAACAATAAAACCACATCAAGCTAATGAAGAATGCTACTGCCTAACACAACTGGGAAAAGTTTAACGAGAAGTATTGAGATCTTTACTTGACCTGATGAAATTAATTGGTGGCTGCCGAGTCTGCAGCAATAATAATGAAGTTTATTTTCTCACAAATACTACTAATTTTACGTGTAACTAACACAGGAAAGTTTTGGCTAAACATGAACTTTTGGCTCTCTTTTACAGAAGTGGAAGAGAAGCAATATGTTTCCATTCGCTATCTGAACCCTAATAGTTATAAAGTAGCAGACGACATTTCTTGAATAGAGCTTGGGAAGGTTACTGAAGATACGCACTAAAAATTGGAGAACTTTAAAAGTTACATGAAATATACCGTGTAGCATGAAAATTTTGTGCAAGTTTTATTTTGCGGTTCGGCGGTTTTTTGTGGTTTGCGGGAACAAATTTTTGCAGTTCGAGATGACTGAAATTTCTGGTGGGAACTAATTTTTGCGATTCTCTGTTCAAGTAGCAAAATATTTAAGTGGAAGAAACCTTAACAAGGTATTTTCAACTTTTATTTTATGGTATGTTGAGTCAAAGTTCAATCTACTTACATATTTAATGGCGAATAATACGGTTATCACTGTAATATCTCAGTGCACAAAGGGACTGAACAACAGCAAAGCAAAACAAAAAGCCTACCGTATACCTACCCTACACAACAAAGCACTTTTTCATTAATACCGTAATGAGGTTTTCCACGACCGATAACCAATTATTATTTTACAAGAAAGCAGTATGAAAGCTACTGAAACATTTCAGTACACGTACTTCTCAAGTTGCCACCCACCAGGGGTCAAAAAGGGTCTTATCAAAGGCGAAGCACTTACAGTAGGCTTCTCCAAACTAACTCGTCTGAATCAGCATTTAAAACTGCTGTTTTCCAATTTAAAACAAATCTCATTCAATGAGGATATCCTTTTTCACCTGGGTTAGGTTAAGCTGAACAACCCAGCCCAGGAGCTCTGCATTAAGGCTTGCCTAAATCTATATATTAGACCACAGGCCCTAGCTTCATCCAGATCATATGTTCTCTAACAAATTGTGGAGTGTATAATGTAGCACGGAGGTACATGTACATAGATGTGGACATTTATGTCCAGAGGGAGACTCCCAAATACATGTCAAAGGGACAGGAGTGCTTATCAGAAAATTTGAAAAGAACCCAAAAGAGGTAACAAAATCTGAATTGTGGGCGTGACTTGAAATGTTTTTCACCCCTTGGAGGTATCAATTCTAAAACAACACATTATCTTCTGTCATATATTTTTTGGCTCAACACCCCAAAAGCCACTGACAGTAAAAGCTCCCACAGTGGATCTTCTGAGGCTGATAAGAGGTACCACAACTGCATTTCTGACCCCTCAAACAAGCACCCCTGCCCTTTTTATATGGAAGACCCCCATGAGAGTTTATGTTGCCTGCGAACAACTTTTTCAACAATATCATGAACTGTACGTGAAATTATTGAAGGGCCACAGCTAGGATGAAACTTTCTTTTTAACATACTTTAATAATTATTTACATTTTTATTTTGCAATTCATGCTTTTTAATCAAATTTTCTCATTGCTTTCTCATCATTCATTTTACCTGTCGAAGACTGCAGTTCAGGCAGTCAAAAGCTCACAGTTTTTAATCATTTTAGCCAGAGATCGTCTTTAATTTTAACTAAATATCATATACCTTTATTTTCAACAACAAACATTTTAAGGAATTATTTAGCAGTTCTGTCATTTTGATCTCCACACCCATAGCAAACTTGTTACTTGATGGGTGAATTGTATCAACTACAGGCCAGTTCACTCGAAACATCAAGGGTCCATCAAAAGGGTTACGGGTTGTAATGGCCCTTATTGACAACCCCGTCTAGTATAGTTACAAAATATTGAGTGTTGATTCTTGTTCATCATACTTCTGTGCCAACTTTACTTCGACGTAGAAAGCTTTGCATACATGTACATAGTACAAATTGTACTATTATTACATTATTACTGTACATCACCAGCAATCAATATTTTACCATACAATTAACTTTGTTATCAATTTCTTTCAAGATCAAAAAACTGCTGAGATGTGAAACACAGTTGTCACTGGTCGTTACAGATGACAAAGATAAAACATTATTCACCAAAGTGGGGGTAAAAAACCATCACTTTCACCGACACTGAGGTGAATAATTGTTTTAGTATATACCACACAAGCTGAATAATTAGTAATCTAAAACGTTATTTTATGTGTGACAAGCACAGGCGTCCCAAGCTCACGTTTAGAGAAAGCGGAGAATTAATCTATTTTTCAATTTATTCATATAGGCGTCACGGCTGTGCGTGTTGGAACGTGACCTCTATATTCATATAGGCGTCACGG
>Ga0126343_10000703_pt1:5000-13774 | contig 13774 bp, 10 predicted proteins | sample Cyp2metagenome_FD_92531 | JGI IMG/M metagenome (GOLD analysis project Ga0126343, IMG submission 92531) | Coral microbial communities from Lord Howe Island, Old Settlement Bay, Australia - Cyphastrea 2 metagenome | ecosystem: Host-associated > Invertebrates > Cnidaria > Coral ... | reverse complement strand
TATCTTTTATTTTTTGGGTCCGCAGTAATTGGCTCTAGCTGTTGCGGTGTCCCTGCCCAAATATTTAAGTTACTGTTAGTGTATTCTTCTGGGCAAAGCTAATAAAATAAATAAATAAATAAATAAATAAAAAGTAGATCTTTGCAAGGGCTATTGGAATCTACAAAGAAAAACTGGGTAGCCTTTTTTTCGATAATTAGGCTTGAATCTCAGTAATAAATGCTGACATCAGCATTTTTTGAAAAAAGAAGGAACAGATATTTCTCCACAGATTTTTGTAAAATTCGCTTTTAAATACAGAAAAGCAAACAATCTATAAAGATCTTAAAACTTCATGGTAAATGGTAACACAAAAACCATTTTTGGTATGTATTTAACGACAAAATCGTTGCAATGGCACTTTTAGCATCTCTGACAGCCTTCCTCTGGTTCAGCTAAAATACAGTCTAAACAGCTTTTGCTCGCAAACGGAAACTGATGACATGTTGAATAGGCTTGCCACTTCCAGTTCATTTCCAGCGCTCCAAGCTCAACTTCAATTGTAAAATGGTCGCCACAAAAAAAATTCAGTCGCCAAAAAAAAACACTTGAAGGGGAGGACACTTCATGACATCTTACACGAAGGGCTAATGCACCGAACGGCATGTTTTCAACACTTCACTTTGCTACAGTAAGAGAAAGAGAAAGAAGAGACTGCTTAGTTCCAAAAACGATTTATTTCAACATTACAAAGCTGCTGAGATGGGGTAACATTGCCAATGGTGCGCAAAGCCCCTTCAAATCAATCAAATTTGCCATTTTGAGCTGCAGCTCATTTAAGGTATCAGCCAACCCAAAATTGACCATTTTGCATAATTTTGGATTTTTATATGATTCGATAGTTCTTAGGAAAAGCTTTCGTTTATAAAAAAATCCACAAAAGAATGTTATTCGTACAGGAAGTTATTTAGCAAAAACAATTTTGCCATCTTAATTATGCAAATTAGCTGCTGACAGTTCTTGTCATCGTGTTGTCAAATAAGGAGAGGTTACGTGACAGCTAAGCACAAAAACACCCGCAAAAGTTGTCGTCTTGTGAAATCTATGAATGTCTTCGAAAAAGAAAAAAAGACTGTGTCCCTTTTCTTTCGTCAAAGCCAAGACCAAAGGAAGGAAGAAAGCATTTAGCTGTGAATGGGCAGCAGACCCCGCTTTGAGTGGCAAAGGTTATTTTTATAACCAACGAATGGTTACGAGAAATGAAGAACATGAATGCAAATGGGATACTAGTGAAAAGCAGTCGGTTGAAATGAGTTCACTGAAGCCATTCTAAACTGATTTGGTTGGAAGAAGCCAAAGAATAATGTTTGCAACATTGCTGGTGTCTGCCGGCGCCGAACTGTTTTAGCTGCTGCTTTCGATCGCTTTCTTGTCTTGGGCAGCTTTACAAACCTAGCTGTAATTAAAAGTAAAGTCATTGAGATGTTTTCATTGCTGCGTGTAAGGTATTTGAGAAGACAGTAAAGTGATTCGGCATTTACTAACCTCAAGGAATAAATTGTTGGGTTAGTCTTACAAGCAACTTTTCCTCAACAAGAAAGTTTCCCACAGCCGCGATCATAATAAATTTGTCGGTTTCTTGTTACCTGTCATGCTACTATTGTTCAAGAAAACTGATACTTTCTTTTATCAATCAACTCTTTATTTACTTGACGCCTAGGTGCCGCTAATCTCATTGCAGTCGAAATTCGATTTTTCCTTGTTTCTCGAAATGAAAATTTGGACGAGTTGTGGATGCATTTTTAACTCCAAGTCGCCAGCCCCTGGACCAATTTGGTTGAAGTTTGGCCAAATTGTTGTCAGATAGGTTACCTTCAAAACCATGTCTGCGAATTTTAATTCTCCTTTTCATTTTAAAGTTATAGGCTTTTTTCATTGGCGGTGGCAATGATTTCTCATCCCCGAACATATTTGCCTGTAAAAATGAAACGGAGGTACATTCTGGACAGAACTCTGAGACACCGTTCTTTAGGCAAACGTGTGAAGAAATGAAAGCCGTATTAATCATTTTCTTCCGTTTGTTTTTGGTGAGCGTGGAACTCAATAAATGAAAACACTTAGTTTTGCAAAAACCTCCTCATTTTTTAAGCACAATAAAGTTTTATATCTTTTAAAGGGAATTAGCTGTAATCATGATTATTCAGCTTTCAAAAAATATACGGTTTATAGGGGTTTGTGTTGAAACAGAGAGCGCGAGAACGATCCGCGTGCAGACGGCCCTGGTGGGTTGGCTGATACCTTAAGTTTATGCATTCGACTTTCTGAATGACGAGAGGGGAAAAGAGAAAGACAGGTGATGCCGCCACTTGTACCATTGATTAAATTCTCCCTATTATTGATAATTTTTCAAGCAAGTTTCTCTTTTAACCTGTAGCTCGCCAATTGGCGACTTTCGCGAGAAGTTTAGTCGCCAAATATTTTTTCCACTCATCATGACGACCAAAATGGTCGTAGCTTGGAGCGCTGATTTCATAACATAGAAATTGGGGGTAGCCACGTGATTTTAAGAGTTACTGTTCTTTTCTGAAAACTTTTGCTCTGCCCAGTACATTTTTTCCTCTCCCCCTCCCTCCTGCCCATGAAGTAAAAAAAATGTGTATGTTGCACTTGTTTTGCGCACGCACTCGCGCCATCTGTACATGTTAAAAGTGCGATTTCAGTATAATTTTCAACAGATAACAGCTGGTTTTTCAGCCCGAAGACGTAAATAGTTACTGCTTTGTGATTTGCTGCTATTCTGTAGTTCCTGGTTTAAGTACAAGTTCGTTAACCTTGATTTGGTCATGTCAGTAGGAAAAGTTAATTAGCAGCATAGTTGATTGCGTCAATGTAAACCCCAGCGCGCGCTTAAACCATGTCTTGCGTGATGCGCAGAAAGTGTGCACACTAACAATGGTAGGCACCGTCCTTAATTTACACCTGCCAGCATATGCCAGCTTTGCATGTGAGACAATTTGATAGCACTCTTTTGTCATGGAAAACATGTACACATGAATTGTGCTTGTGAATTTCTGAACCAATGGTTTTATTCATGTTAGCATGGCTGTATTATTGTGAGACAATATACATGTATGAATTTGAACCAGATGTTCACAATAGTAGATAACCCTATGCACTTAAACTTAAACTTACATGTAGAATTTGGATAACAAATATATTATATTTTTTAACTTTTGTATTTCTGTTAAACATTAAGTCATACAATGCATAATTGCTAGCCTTGCTTACCAATGAAATGCAGCAATTGTTGAGCTATTATTGGTCATGTTAGCACTTTTGTGACTATGGATGTTGAATTTGTCCCTTGAAACAAAGAGATAGGCTAATAAGCTACACACAGAGTATGTGCAGTAATACATGTAGACCTCCGATAACCTGTTAACTGAAATTGTGAGAATAAGGGTCGTTTGTGAACCTTTTTTTCTGTTTTTGATCAGCTTTATCACTCCCATCAACTGAAGGGAAGCCTGCCAAGAGACTGAGGTAAGCGCTATGCTGATCCTGGTGCTCATTCCAGTTTGTAGCTGTAGTTTACAGTATACTCTGTGATTTTAGCAAAAAAAAGCTTAATACTAACAAAGATACCAAAGCAACCATGTCAAGATGGCTCCATAGGGTAATCATTTATTGCGTTGCGCGCACCTTTGTTATGATTTAAATGCCGTTTTTGCAGTCATTTTTACACCCCTTCCTCCAAGCCTATTTACAAGTAATAAGCAATGATTAAATAGTGTTTTTGTATCATCTTTGTAAAAATTATTGGTCTTAGTCGTGAATTATAAATGTCCAAACAAGTGTGTTTTTTTCACCTTTTCTTGGCTTCATTGGAGATAATCTTGAATTTCCTTCGAAGAAATCTTGCAAAATTTTCACAGCACATAACATCCTGTGGGATGCATATCTTAAACATGAAAAAAAGTGAGGTTTGTAAAGGCAGGTTTGTCTATTTTTTGCAAATTTATGTCTTTTACCGCTGCGAAAAACTGGTCTTATAGATTTCCATGAAAACGACCATTACAACTAATTTAAAAGTAAAACATTTGCTACCAGTCTGCCAAGTTTCACACAATTTCACCGAAGGAAACACAAGAAAATTCACAGTCAGTTTTTCTTTTTGTGCTCATGTTGACGTAATAAGATATGGAAAAACACTGATGTTGTCCTTTGAGTGCGCGTAGATCACTTGATCGTTTGTCCTCAGTGCGTGTGCAATCGTAAAACTATAGGAAGCCACCTTAAGGTACAAAGTGACATGCCTTGAACAATGGGAAAGCCTTTGTTGAAAGCAGGAGGCCATATGGCAGAACATGTCAACTTCAGGAATCTAATGACTACAAGGTCGTCCATGAATACTGAAAATTTCATGGCCACCTTTAAATTAAATCTCTATTTTACTGTAAATAGTAATTGATGAGAAGTGGTTTGGATCTAAATGGTCACTTTACAGTACTAAACCCTGGACCGAGTTGTTCCACCTTGATGTTATGATTTGCCACCTTAGAAGTGGGGGAGAGAGGCAGGAGAAATTCTGATAGAAGCTTCATGCAATTGAACCAAGGATTGTGCCTACCTGATGGGCCTCCAGCCTCCAAAAAGAGACTTAACCAGCTCATTTTCTACAAACTTGTTAAGATATCAAACAAAATTTTTCACTTCATTGTGTTTTGACTTGAATGTAGAGACAACAGCTCGATAGATTCAAACAGGTCTCCTCAAGCAGACAAGAAAATGAAAACCCTTAGTGAAGTTAAAAGTGATGTCAAACAGAGTATGGCACAGAAAAATATTTCCAAGACAAAAGTGATCCCACCACAGGCTAAACGTAAGTGACTTCCATGTTAACTAGTAGAATGCCAGGCTGCAGACCAGGAGATTAGGTGCTGTTACAATGCCATCACATCTGATTCTGTCAGTGAATGGTTACGCCTTCATATGTTATCATATCACCGAAGTGTAACCAAACATTTCATTGCTTGAAATTTGTCGTGCTTTGTCTGTCAACAGCGGTAGCCATGGAAAGTGCAGGGTTCATGAACGCATTAACATCTGCAGCATCAGCTGCTCCTGTTGTGAGAAAGAGGAAACGTGTGTCTACAGCCACAAAGGTAGTTTCGTAATTGCTTACAATTACGCAAATATGTGAACTTTAATTTGTCACATGATTTGTTTCATGTTTTTTTAGCCATTTTAAGAATGCAAATTTTTGTATGCTGTGGATGCCTGTTTCAGTTTGTCAGTCTGTATGATAGAATATAGTATTACTTATTTTTGTGAGGTTGAATATACAGTTATTACTTATTTAACTTGATTAACTATGGGGAGCAAGTTGCTCTGTTGTTGACGTGGCGTTGGTATTTATTAGCGTTTTTGATGGCGTGCTGTGGCATTTGTTTTGTTGCTGGAGTTTGCTTTACTGTAGTAGGCTTGGTGTGTTTCCTGTGCCCCCCAGTCAGTGGTTTATGGTTGCAATTTATGCATGTGCCTTCATATGTCGGTCTTAGTTTTACTGTACATACATGTAGTGTATCGGGCATCTTGATCAGTTTTAGAGTTCTTTTAGTGTTTTCTCCCATGCTACTCTCCCTTTAGTATTGTTACCTTGATATCAGTATTTTTATTGTTTATGTTGTTATTTATGTTTATTATTGTTGTTATTATTGGTAGTAGTATTTAATAAATAAAGAAGCCTAAGCCGTGTATTACACTGTGATAAAGCAAGATGATCATTTGAGAACACGAGGGAAATGTAGAAAACACGAGCCGCAGGCGAGTGTTTTCGAGATTTTACTCGCGCAAAACAATAAAACACGCTTTTTCTATGTTTTATACTCTGATAAAACATAGGTTTTTGACCAATCAGAGCGCGCGCAGGGTCCTATCTATATTTTAATGTTTATTGTAATTGTGGTTATTATTTCCACTGAGCTCCTGGCTCTGTGTGAAGGGTGCTTGGGCTGGGGCTGGTTATGGCAGACAGGGCTTGTGGCTGGGTTGCAGGTAGGGTAGGCTTTTAGGGTGCTCTTGCTATATGGGTTTGGCAGCTCCAGCCCCCAGGTTCCTGGGCACCCAACTTCCTTGTGCGACTCAGGCAATAAGGAGGGTTCAACAAGTGGTTTACAATGCACTGTATATATATGTACATGTATGGTAAATTAAATGTTCTTTGTTTGTTACAGACAGGGACAACTAACACCACAACAGCAACTTCGTCATCTACCGCAACTGCCAAGGTAAGCATGCCGTTGTCCTTGCTGTAGCATGGAAGAGTAGTCTCTTTACTCTTGTTTCAACCAATGCTGTTACTTACTAAGCAGTGCTGTCATTGTGGATGTTAACTTAGGCTTCATGAACATTTTCATCTTTGAGGTTGATGTATGATGATATTTTCAGCCAACATATACGGGCATTCTTGATGCCATATTGGATAGTCAATCACAGACACATGGTCAAGAGGATGGACGAGAGAAAGACAAAGAGAGCAAGGAAAAAGATGCTGATGGTAACAGGTAATCTGAATCAGATTGGGAAAATATTTAGAGATGAATTACCAACCATAATTATCTGAAATATCTGAGGACTAATATTGAAATTAAATGGGTGAAAAAGATTTCATGCTTCTGTCTAGCTCAATGGTAAATGAAGTTTAATTAATACTTTATTCTAGAGTAATGAAAATTATCTGTACATAGCACTTCACTTATTTTTCATTATGACTGGACATCAGCACCAAAATGACTTCAGCTGGAAGTTACCTGTATGAAGATTTAAATTGTTCACACAAATCTTTGGTTTGTTTTGCTTTAATGATAGCCACTACAACCTTACATAAAATATGAAATTTACATGTAATATAGCACCTTTAAATATCATTCCGTAAGACATTGCAAGGCATTCTTTGTACTTCTTGAATGGGTAGAGATAGAGTCATCAAATTACTTTTGTCATGCAAATTGCATGAAATGCTGTGCGCAACCAAATCATGCAAAGTACTAAACATTACTTTTAGCTCTGTCTTATAAATTTACTTTAAACTACTTAATATTTATTTATTTATTTATTTATGTATATTTTATTTATTTATTTGTTTATTTATTTATTTATTATACATTTATTTATTCATTTATAAGTTATTTATTTCAAGATAGCAACCACATTTCAAATATTAAAGAAGTGTGTGAGGGGCAGGGAGGTGGAATGAAAATCATTTTGGTCCCAGTCATTAATTTTCTTTGAATGTGTTTCTGTTTCATTTATTGTAGCAACAAGTCAGGCTCATCTCCAAATGGATCACCAGACAATACATCGTCAGCTCCAAGTAAGAAGTCCCACAAATTCAGCATCGTTTTTATTGGTTTCTTTTTGTTCTTCACGGCATGCACATCATCACACATTATCCCACAGAAGCATTTACTTAATATTTCTTTATATACTATTTTAGTCACTGTGAGATTTTTTCTTGATTATTTAGGTGGAGATATTGGTGACTTCACTAAAGGTTCTGAGGTAAAATTATGTAAACAACTGCTTTTTTGTGTGTGTGTTCAAGGATTGTAAGGACTGCATTTAACACAGCTAATAGTAACTGTTTATTTTATTTGATAATTATTTGAGGGTTTTTTTAAACCAGTTTCAGACAGTCAAGGAAACTGGGAGCTTGGTCCTGTTGCTCTTATTCTAATGCCCCTCTTCAGATGTCATTAGCAAAAGATTACATTCAAATGAACAAAGCTTTATTTCATTTGTAATTTAATGTGATTTATTTTTCATTGGCAGCCATCTGAAAAAGAGAATTCCCCTAACTCAGGTAGGTATATACTACATGCATATTAACATATTTCAGGAGGAAAGCTATACTAGTACTTTCTCAATTAAAATTCAGCCAATTTAGATTGTGAGAATAATAATAATTAAGAATCAAAACAACATTTCTTGACAGACTCTTTAACTAATAAGAAAGTAAATGCGCCTTGGATGGATAGAAAAAGTATATAAGCGTCTCCTATTCGACAATCAGTTTTAATTATTATCTAGCTCTATCGAGTAATTAATTTATCTATTTTGCCTAGTTCTCTGCCTCAAATAGTGATTACCTTATGCATATTCTGTCTAGCTCTATCAAGTAATTAATTCATCTATTTACCTACTGTAGCTCTCTACCTTAAATAGTGATTACCTCATGTATATTCTGTAAATGACGGCCTCTTACTATTAACTGCACTGTAGTAGTGGCCAACTCCAAAGCTCTGCTCCTTTGGCCACGACGCACTATTTCAAAGTAATACCTAGTGCACATGTAGCTACTTTTCCTTTGTTCTTTTTCCTTTTGTTTACCATTATTGTAATTAACATAATTTGTGAGAATAGGTGTGAATAAACGGAAACTTGAAACTTGGAGTTTTTCTCAGTAAGTAGAAAACAGCTCACATGAAAAGTTCTCTCACTGATCATGGCAATGATTGTTCGTGAATGTTTTTTGTCCTTGCTGTAGTATCACAGATTTCAACAGACGCAACCTCTACAGCAGATGACAATTCATTAGAAGACAAACCAGCTAAGAAGTCAAAGAAGGGCAAAAAGGTTCAATGGCCTGCCGATGATGCAAACCTTGCTACATTCCACTTCTTTGAGATGGACGAAGATGAAAGAGGTCAGTCCATTCAACTTGGTGCTGATAATTAATTTATAAACAAGCACTCTAAGCATTTCAGAATTTGTACAGGTCATGGAAAACCTGG
>Ga0126343_10000702_pt1:0-12500 | contig 13774 bp, 8 predicted proteins | sample Cyp2metagenome_FD_92531 | JGI IMG/M metagenome (GOLD analysis project Ga0126343, IMG submission 92531) | Coral microbial communities from Lord Howe Island, Old Settlement Bay, Australia - Cyphastrea 2 metagenome | ecosystem: Host-associated > Invertebrates > Cnidaria > Coral ... | reverse complement strand
ATGTACAATACAAAACAGGGGAATGACCATAAGGATGAATCAAACGAGTATTGATACCCTACCAAAGGCCCAAAACCGAAAAAAGGACACCCTATGCAAGGGAAGAACAAAAACTCAAAACGATGACAAATTACAGAGGTGTCAAACTCGCCGAAGAGACATGCTCATTAACAGCGGAATCCAAAATTTTGTATAGCGCTGTTTGATTAAAACTATTTTTCATCCGTTGTTTTCGCGAGAAAAAAACATTTAAACCTCAGCGCTCGTAGGGTTAGAACTTTTCTTAGGTGATTTTGACCGAAAAAAAGACTTCGGCGGGAATGAAACAAAAAGCAAAGCAGGATGGAGGGCTGGTGAGTAGTTTTAACCATGTTAACTGCAAAAAGTTTCTAAACAAGAAAAAGACGCCGGATTTCACGATTTTGTACCCTTATAGATTTAAATTAGTCAGTAATTCCCTTCCTTGTCTCAGTCAAGTGTCTTTTTCCTAATCGAGAACAGTTTGGTCCGTTAACCTTTATTTTTTTCAACTTTGTTGGAAAATCCAATAGCGCTGTTCTTTTTCCCTTTTATATTGATTGGATGGGAAATTGCGTTTCCACTTTTAAATGCTTTTACGCCATGGAGGGACAATGACGTCATATAACATGTAAGACTTGAACAGATTTTATACGAAGAGTAGCAAAAGGAAGGAAAACTTTTCTTCTTCTTCTTCCTCTTTTTGACGTCACCACAGGATCAGTGTCGAACTAGCTTCATAATTCGAAGAGGACAGACCACACGATCTGATGTGCTTACACGTGGGTTGTTCCTGTGTTTTAGTATACTTGCTTCTAACCTGTAAGAGCTATGATTGATTACGCTCTTTTATCGGTGCAAAATTAACCTTTTTTTAATCAGGTACTGATCGAACTCGTTAAACCAACGCTCTACTGCTCATATTTCTATTTCAAATTCCATGACAAATTTGCTGCTGATTGGAAAGTAAGCAAGAAACATGGGGACATGAAAATAAGCGGCAGTGTTAGCAAATTTCAGTACTTTTTTTATCTCTAGGACCATTCCACTAGGCTCTTTACGTGAGCTATGCACTTTTTTCACACAGGTGCTTGCAGGTGGGTTGTTCCTGTGTTTTAGTAAACGCTATATTTTCGAAAAATACACAAAAACAGAGTTGTACCTAACCGCGATTTAAGAGAGAAAAAAACCTTCATAAGTATAACAAATCAGTATTCAAAAAGAAAGACGAAAACCAGGTTTAGATTCAAAGTATCAAGCAAGGAATCTCTTATTGTGCTGTGTATTATTTGTTGAAGGATTGCCCGCCGCCATGTGATCATAGATCATCTGTTCCTCACAAACAAAGAACACATCTATACAATTTGTTACTTTTTCAGAACAATTCCAGCGATGTTTACTGTGACGACAGGATCTTTTCCAAGGAAAAATATTCTCTTGAAAAGCAAGAAGCTCAGTTTAGCTCATTATTACTTAATGTATTACCCTGTGATGACTTTTTACCCTTTTTATCAGGTAATCGAAGGTGGCTTAGTTGCTAAAAGCGTTTAAAAACCGGGATCGAGTTTGCGACTAAACGGCAGCTAACTACCAACCTACTAAACAGAGAGATAAGAATTTTTGCGTTGATTTATTTAAGTACGTAGTGTTTATCTCGAACTGGGTATTTTTGTCATGCAAAGTTATTTTAACTTTTGACGTGCTGTGTATGGTAGAAAGAATTCTGTTTACTCTTTTAATTGTTAACATCTTTTCTCGAGCCGCCTTCTATGGTTCGTAGCCAGAGTACCACATTATTTATTTATTGCTCACACCCGTGAAACATAGAAACAGGTGTTTTCCTGTACATCCAATTTCCTCCGTTTTTCATGTCCACGAGTTCACCAACATACTGCATTTGGATTGCCCTTGTCTTTGCTTCAGGTAGCGGAATGTTGAGGAATACTGTAATGTTTCTATTCTTTGAACATTTTCATCAAAGCCAGACTTAAAATACAGTGCTTTAATAATTTATAACCTACTTATCATTATCTTGCCTACCGACATGTATAGCTTTGCCTCTATCACAGGTAGTTAAATAATATAACAGCGGGATTTAAGTCCGGCCACCGGGCCTATTGTATTCCTTACTCAGGCACGCTGTTAAAGAAATTCCACGTAAGACATGAAATACCAAGGAAACGAGATTATCAATATTGATAAGAAACATTTTGCACCCACTGAATTTCTTTATTTTATTCAGTTTTTATCTGTTTTCGTGTTCAGACAATACCCACTTGCTAATACTTAAGAGACCGCGCCTTGTTTTAGACGTCAAAACAGTTTCGATTTAATAGGTTTTCTTTTCAGCTTCGCTAAATGCATCGCTCGGCATGTGGTCGCGAAAATTATCCTTCCATGTTCGTTAATCCAGGGACAGATTGTCGCCGTCTATCTTTTGTTATTACTAGGAACCCCTCCTTCTCACTCTAGTGATTGCTCGATGAATTTCAGCTTCGTTTTTGGCTCAGCGTGAGATCGCAGCAGCAATACTCTCAAAGGAAATTCATTTCCTGAATAAACTGAACGTGGAGGCGGTTTCGAATTTGCTTATATCCGCCATTCCCGGAAACACATCCACAATTTCCGTTATTTTCCTTCTTTTTTCAAAGGTACCCCTGAATGGCCTTTAAAATGCTTCGTCTTAAACTTATTTAGATCTATAGACCACAAATCGCTGCAATTGAAAATATTGGCTGAAAGCGATAACCTTCATGTCATTACTACAGCTGGACGAATCTTTTGAAATTCTGACAGCCGACAACGATTCAAGTTATTTCGCAGCTTTCATACATTTCAATAAATTTCAATATAATCACCGTAAACAGAAAGACGAGGAAAACAGACATTATGAAGAAACAGTTGCCTTTGAAAATAAAAGAAAGGTTGTGTGAAAGTTAACCTCTAAATTTACACTGAATTTTTGTATTGTCGATTTTACTTGATATTTAGCATGCATGTGTTTGTATATATTCTTCTTAGTTTCCATGGGGTAAAGAAGCTAACTGAACATTTCCGAGTCAGTAATGTAAGGCCTTAAGTGCTGTAACGCGTTATGACGTCACATACATGTAGGTTTTGTAGATATTTTCTAAAGCACGCCCCTCTCGTAAATCTTACAGTGCAGCCAAATAAGTTCGAGGTGAAAAAAATTGAGGCTGTTTTGTTTTCTCTTTTAAATGATTTAATTCAATTAGCATCAGTTTTGCATCATCGTGTTGAGCAAATTTTCAGAGTAAATGCTCTTCTATCAGTGCTTTGATAGGGAATCATAAGACAAGTGAACGGTTTTCTTTGTAGCGCGCGAGTCAAAAAGATAACGAAGGGCGAGGGGATTTCTACAACCTAGTGCGTTCAATGTGAACAGCTGAGTGTGTTTCATATCTCTTCAGTAGGTGCTATTTGCCTGTTATTGACTTGGTAATTTGCTATTTGTCGCCCGGTATAATGACTACCTGTGTTTTTTACAGACACACACCGTATGACAACAGCTTTCGTCAGCAGACCAGGGTTTCTTGCATCATAAACCAATATATGTTGTTTAATGAGTATATAATGAAACTGCGGCACGTAAATGTAAATTTACTTCACGAACCTATCCACTAGTCATCCTACTTTAATAATATTTTTTGTGTGTCTTTCACCAATCGCCAGAAAAGCGGCAAGGTTTATATTTTGAAGTGTTTTAGTTGTCCCAAGTACGTTTTTATGCTTTTTAACATGTTTTAGCCATGTTTTGCTAGGAGAAGGAATCAGCTCTAACTCAGCACCTGCTTCGATCGGACGCCATATGTAAACCGAACACACGGTTACAATTTCACTCTTTATGTCTCCTGAGAAAATACTATCGCTTCTCAAGTGATCGGAACCGATTGGGAAGTGACAAAAAATCAGTGATATAACCACGAAAAACGAGCTTTGCAAATATATTGCAACGACGACCACAAGCGTTTGAAAATTAACTTACATTTTAATCACAAGTCAGACATCTTTCGTTTTCTAACCCCGACAGCTGAGTCGAATGGATTTTTTTCTCGTCGCATGATAGAAAGAGCCTGAATTTGATAACTTTGCAATTAGTGTCGAAATCGACATAAAAATTTGCAATTGGACCTGCTAAATGGCCACTCTAAATGTTGTCAATTTCAATGCCCAATATTCAAAATCCGGAATCGGAAAACTATTTTTTGGTCAACTCCACAAAGAAAAAGAGTATAATTAACCTGTATCCCGGATCAATGGTTTGTACAACACTAGCTGTAGCTATCGTCCAACTGAATGGAAACTTCGCTCAAAATTTGTTTTCAACGCTGTTTGTTCCCAAAAATAGTAAAACGTAGAGACCATAAAAAATATTATACAAATGACTCTGTTAGAGTGTGGCCAGGAAAATACGTTTATAAACACAAATAGCTGCCGGATATTATCTCAGGGAGTAAAATATGAGGAATAAATATTGTTGGAGTAATTACTTTTGATGATTGGGGGTTTTGAGTGTGGCGGTGTCTAACGCATTTCTTTTGATTTTGATAGAAAATCAGCACGTTGAATATAAATGATTAAAAAGGAAAACTATTTTAAGTGATAAGATAGACACAAGATTAATACAGAAGTGTAAGATCAAACTCCCCTGATTTTATTTGGAGAGACAAAAAATGCTCTTATTAGCCAGGCACTCCAGTGGCTTTCATAGTTTATAACTCTGTGTATACCAATGTTGTAAATGAAATGTAAGATAATCGTGTGTTGTTTTATGTTTACAACTGAGGAGTTAGTCACTGAATGAGTAAATTACCAAAACGGAGAAATGCCCGACGAGAAGACAATGGTTTTGCGTTATCTAGTAAATTATATTTTCTTCACTGGCTGAACAAATTTTTTTTATCGTGCTAAACAGCTGCGCAATGAATGTGATCGACATGAACATTTTAACTGTTAAATCGTCAGTTAGTTGGGTATTGTGTAACTCGCCAAAGATTTGCAGTCCAGGGCTGAATACCCAAACCGCTCAAAAGAGCGAAAGCTGTATCATCAACATGGCATGGAGCGTTTGACACTAACGCATGCAGAGAATAAAGAACGCTTCAAATTCAAAAACATGTCTTGACTTTGCAGACAGAAAATCGTAAGCTGTGTGCAGCTTTAGTTTTAATTTATTTGAACAGAATGCTTTCTTTTTGGGCCTTTCTTTTCTGTGAATTAAAAGCGTGATCGATAGTGTTTTTCCAGAATTCCTTAAGAAAATACCCTGGTGCTGTGTTCTAAGAGCGCCTTTTTGTGGAGTTCTGCTTGTTCAAAGAGTTACTGCGTGTGTAATGGTTGCTCTCTTTTGTTTCGAAATCTCCTTTTTTCCTTATTTTTGCAAGTTATTTTTTTTTTCAATATTTTAGTGCCCTGGGTTTTTAAAAGGGATTTCAATCTGACATGCATGTACAATCAGTTATGGATGTATAAATAATACTTTTGAACCAACAGCTTTCTTGCGTAATCTAAAACAAGAACCAATAGCTGATCATTTTAAGCTAATTCACCCGGCCGTCGGAAGAAAAATCTGCGATAGCAGAGCATTTTTGTCAACAATTTCCTTTTTCCATCGGTGTTGACGTAAACGGAACTATATCTTGATCCATTTTTTCTCGTTAGCATGAAGAAGAAAGCAAAAAGACATATCGCTGAGACTAGCTCAATTTCCGTTCGATTCTTAAGGAGGAAAGCGTATTATTAAAACACAGGATGTTGGCAGTAATCTAGTTTTGTTCTTAAAAATTATATTCCCCGTCTAATTACATGGTCCCCCACGGCAAAAAAACTAAGTGGTGTCTTTTCAATTTCTCTTTTTTATCTTCCTGAGCCAGAAATTCTGACTCAGTATCAAATCTATACGAAGCATGGTCTGAGATGGGCTAAAACTGAAATCTCGAAAAAGTGATTAAAATATAAGTCCCCTAAAAAAACTAATTTGAAATTCCCTCGACGAAAGTAAAGCAGACCTTTAAAAAGATCAAAAGATTGGTGTTGTTGAATCGACAATAATCTACCGCTTTTTATTGTACTTTCTACTTATATACGAAAACCAAAATTGCTCCGGATATCCTGTTTTTGCAGAATTGAAACAGCTGCCCTTAATACACGATGGACTTATTTTTGTTTTGAAAAGCCTCAAGTAATTATATGTAATATTTAATTTATCTATTCTTCGCAACGTTAATAACGCTGTTTTTTATCTTCGCTCGCAGACTTTAATTGGAAAAAAAGCTTTTACGTTCGCGTGGCTCCTTTTGAAATGACAAAATTGCAGCATGGTGCCGTATGCGCTTATAACAGTTTCAACGAGAGGCTAAACGTTTTATTTCTGCTGCGCTGTAGAAATGAATTGTCCTTGCTGATAGCATGTCATGTGACAATTCCCTGCATAGCAGCTGCTCAAATTGAGAAGGTTTTATGGGAATCTGCACCTGCTCGTTTGGAAAATAAATACTTCATCAATAACTTTATGAAAGACATCACGGGCGCCCCGAATAAAGTGCTTTAGGGCGGATATGTCCAACTTAAAACAAACAAGATTCGTCTTTGCAATTTATTGCGTAAATGTTAAAAAGCACGCTTTATAGGTGGGCCGTCCTATCCGATTTTTTGGTCTTGATTCCGCGTGTACTTTTCATACTGATCAAATAGCGCTTTTTATAGTCTCAATTCAGAGCTGCTCTCACCGCCCAAGCACTAATGACGTTGTTGTCGAGATTACAACAACGCTGTTGTCAAACGCGAAAGAGCCGAACAGATATCAAAATTATCTACTCCGGAAGGCTTTTCTTATCCAGTCGGCGGCACGTGTAAGGAAAGAAGGCATTTTCCCAAACAACTCGTAAACAATTGAGCAGATGTGTGTTGGACTCGAGCGCCAAGTGAAATTGATGGCCGCTAATGCCTGTCCAAATTTAAAAGCGCGCCGGTGACAATGAAGGAAATTGAAGGTGATTTACGAGAGACTTCGGAAGAGAGATGTTGTACGAGAGGATCTCGAACCTGCCTTTTACGCAATATTACTAGTGATGTTTTCAATTTTGTCAAACCAATATACAAATCAAACAGTAAAGCTTAATTTTGACAGAAATATCTCGGAGGTTGTGGGCTCAGCTGTCTTTGACGTTGCACTGAAAACAGGGTTGTGCAAATCTAGCAGAGATGCGATAAGTTAGCCAAAAGGCAAAGCTTTTATACAAATTTAGTGCTTGTCTGTACAGGTGCAGGCTGTATTTATCATAACAATAGAGCCGATATAAATGTAAAACAAAACTTGATAGCGGGAAATTTTTCATAATTAATTGAAGTATGGCAGCGGAAACCAAGGCTCGACAGCGAAATTAGTCATTCAGCGATGCTGTTGCTCTCTGAATGCAGGTAAGTTTGCCAAGATCGACTTTGAATCCCCTGAAAGGAGTTTTTTTTGCGGTCGAACATGATTAACGCGAAAATAGACGCCAGGGAAAACTCCGCATTCTAAAAGCTCGGCTCTCGTTTGAACGTCATTGACGTAACACGAAGTCGAGGCTTAATCACAAATGCAATGGCTGGTGTTACGAAGGGACCGTGTGTTGTCGTCGAATGTCCCGTGTTTTACTTTGTCTGATCGCACCACAGAAATTCGCCATCTAGTGTGGGACACGGGTGAATGTGGCATGGAAGCACTGAGGATAAACTTGCTCTGAATGGGCTCACGGAATGGATGAATTCAACTTCGCGCTCGGAGATGTCGTGTTGGCTGAATGGGAAGACAAACTGTTTTACGCGAAAATTCAGAAAATTGACCGAGTTTCTGCCAAGTGTAGTCTAATCTTCGACGATGACTCTGTTGAGGAATCTCCATTTTCCAAAATTCACAGTGGTTCGTCTTTAAGTCTTACATTTTAATTTTTTTATTCAATTCAGGAGAATATATACCAATGTGTAAGCTAAAACATCGATAGAATCCGTTCCAATTTTCTTCATGTATGACACACAGAGTTCTTTGCTCCTCTATCTTCTTGTGGGAAGCAATTAGGAAGTTTTCATTTTCTCTTTCGGTAAAACTTCCTTTGCGTAATATCGCAGGAATAGCATAATTGGATTTCTTTGTCCTCGCTAACGCTACTTTTCTATTTCCTCGCAGTGACAGAAACGACGGCTGAAATTGTGTGTATCATTTGCAAAGACGGAACTTCGCTGCGACCAAACGAGATCGTGTTATGTGACAAGTGCGGGATCGGTAAGTACTTCTTCCGTATATTCTACTTCCCATTTTATGCTACTACACCTCTGAAACAGAAAGAAAAGTAAACTTTCGCAATGCTGTAATCCTTTTCTTGTCTGTACATGTGTGTTATGTGGTAAAGAAAGGCCGTCCATTAACGTTCACGTAAATCCACCTGCTGCAAAGCGCCGTTGTTGTGAAGGGAGAAGACAGGTCGCCGTGCAACGTGGAATTGTTGAAACAATGAGGGCGCAAAAAACCAACCACTTCACCTTTCGGTTTTTCTATGTTTGAAGCGCTTTTTAGAGAAAGTAAGTTATCTGAGGCACACATTATTCAGCCTAAACAATAGCAAATGTTTATATTTCGCGAAAGTGACTCGCTCAGTTTCATCATTATTTTCTCGAACGTCTAATTTATAGAAATGAAAGTTTATTCACTTTACGTTTCACTCTGCGACAAAAAAATTGGAGGAAAATGGCGAAATGATGTTCTGATAAAATTAAAATAGCAGATGAGATAAAAAGTGATACAGGTCTTCTTTTATTTATGTGATTGTATTGATTTCAAAAATAAGAATATTGACGTCGATCTGCGAGTAGTTTCAGTCAAAATGTTCAAAAGAACGGACTATACAAAGGTTTCCAAGGGAAAGTGTCAGCGTTCTGAACAGAATTCGACTGAAGTGCTGTTGCTTCGAAACCAAATGATTGAGTCATTTTAACTGATGTGATGTACAAAATTAAAAACTCGTTCTGTTTTCATCCGAAGTATATAAGTTTAATTCGAAATACTGAACTTGCAAGTAGCCGTGGAATTCATTATTCTGCAGAAGTAGTCCTATCACCCACTGGCTGATTAAAATAGTAGTTTTGGAGTATTTATATTTCGTTTTCACTAATGGATGTTGTGGTTGTCAAAATTGTCAGCTGAAAGTCTTCGCGCACAAGGAGATTAAACTTCGAATAATAAACAGTGTTTCAGTTTTTGTTGGATTGATGGAACGAATCAAGTATTTTGAAATGGTTATACAAATACAGCTATAACGAATAAAATTCGAGTAAAACGAATTTAATGTTCCCTAAATGTTTTAGAAATGATCGAATTGCGTTTGCTTGTCTAGCTTTTAATTTTAAATTTGCTAAAGGGTTAAATCCCAGAAATATTGATTCTCTTCCCTACAGCAGTTTGCAACTCTTTTTAAACATCTTATCGGTTTACACAAGATATTTCTTCTGTTCGCTGAATGTCCGACTTTGTATAACTCCCGGTGTTAACTAGAGTAGTTTCTCAATTGAACAGTGAGAAAAGTCAGTGACAATTGTTAAAAACAGCCTGTTGGTTTCATAAAGAAACGTTTGTTGGTGCCAAACTGAATGATGCATTTCAAATTTTGTCGGCGTCGTATTGCTTCTTGTCTCAAGTAGCACAATTCAGTGTGACTTCTTTAATTACATACATTCAAGACTTTTTGCCCATAATTCACCATCTTTTCTTGAAAGTGAATTGTCTCAGACTAAGATTTAGTGGGAGATCACCAACAAAGGACTTCACACCAACTGTTAGTATTAACAACAAAATATTTGCACATTAGGAACAATTTTGGTTTTATCTTGAAATTGTTTCACCCTGTGAAGTACAATTGTATTAAGATGGTTGCACCTTGGCAGACATCATTTCCACTATAGAGCCAGCCACTCACATTTTATCATCTTAAAGCTTGTGTTTTACGTTAAACTTTGTTTGTGACTGGGTAATTTTGTTGTAGTGAGTATACTTTAGTCCTCCAATAGCTATATCACTGCTTTGGATAGCACTCTGCTGTAAAAAGAGTTTTCTTTGATACTAGTTTGGTCAAAAAATGTTAAATTTGTACAGTGGGCATTCCGTTCCAATGATAAACTCACAATGCTTTTTTAAAAAGTTGTAAATTGTGCTGGACAAAAAAGCTGAATATTGCCAGGAAACTTCTTTTGATCAATTGCCAGACATTTTGATAATTGCTGTATTTGTGAGGTATATTTTTGACATAAATTATCATCATTTCACTAATCTGTGACAGGTGTATTTGATGCACAAACATATGGACTGACTTTCCATTGGTTAGCTTCTATAAAGACTAAGTGCACATGCTACTAATGATAGGTAAAATAGATGGTGAGTGGTGTTTTACCCTGTCTGCAAACTTCGCAACACCTTTTGACAAACATACATGTATACATGTGCAGCATAACAACCTGGTAACATCTCTTTGGTGAAGTTTGTCAGTTAATATTATTTGGGAAAGTATCATGTTTCTGGCAATGTAATTAAAGGAAATGCTTTTAGCTGTGATGGCTGATCTTGTCAACCCATGTGTTAACAGGTGGTGAAGCACTTTGAGCCATGATTTGCCTATAAGGTCTATTTTCCATCTAACTAGCACATATTATGGGTAAAAAAACTAACATACTGCTACTGACTGTGCACCTTTTTTCAATTATTTTTTATCTTAGCTTATGGTAGCAGTCGTTTAGTCAGGTTTCGCTTCATTTGCTGATTTAATGATATCTTATGAAAGTTCCCTAAAGCTTCCATGTAGACTTGCTGGAGCCTCCAAAGTACAAACACATTAAACATGTTTGCATTGAGCTCACTGAGTGTTTGAGTTTTGAAGTGCTGGTTTTAAGTGTAATTTCTGCCATTTGTGTCACTTAATAAGTGTTTGCATAAGATCTTTGTGGAGCCATGACAATTTTGTCGCTAGGCTCTTTCGGTTTATCAAACATATTTAATATCATTCCTCAAGAAATGACTTAAATCCATCACACAGCAGATGGCAGCTTTTATTTTTACCATTTTAAGTCCAACATTTAATTAATTCTTATTTAGTGATCGATAAGTTTTGCTTTTAATCTTTAAGTTCTGAGAATATGGTAGTTGATCAAGACAGTGTTTTATGATCTTAGTCTGTCTATGAATTTTGAGAGTAAGGAGAAATAAGATCAGGTTTCGTACTGAATAAAATATTATGGACTTCGCACAGAGTCAAGTTGATCTTCCCATAGATATTAAGTAAATTATAAACTTTGTCAGGATTTGTGAAATCACAAATTAATTTACATCATGAACTGAAACAGTTTAACCTTAAACCTGGCTTTATTGACAGCTCTAATTCCTTCAGTAGATTTTTGTTTAAGCACAAGCAAGCAAGATAAAACTAGATTCTTTAATGTTATATCTCCACACATCTCAATTAATGGTGAGTTTAGAGTGTATTTAATACGCCTCTGTTTGTCTTTTGTTAGTGTATAATTTTTCAGGCCAGGGTATGAATCTTATTTAGTGATAAATTTTAGTTTCAGGTTTTCAAACATCAGTTTTAGGTTTTATTATCTACAGTATTGCTCTATTGCTTAGCTGGTTTCATATTAGTGTATTATTGTAACAGATATTTCTCATTGCTTATGTAAGAGTGTTAATTAGCCTGAAGATGTGTCTTGAGCTGTTAATGCACAATCAAATCACCATGCCTTTGCATGTAAAGAAAATGTTGGCAAATGTTGTCTTAAGGAAAAGTTAAGGTGGAGTGGTGTCCGGCATTGGATCAATTGACTTATTTACCAGTAATTCTCAGGGGTTTCAAGAAAATGTGAAGTAGGCAGCTGGTTAGAGAAGAATAACCGACTCTATGAACAAGGGGCCATCAGGAATCTTTCTTTGAAAAGGAAAAAATAGCCCACTTCTCTGAGTGAAGTAACCAACGCTTTTCATCGGCCATTGGTGCTTCTTGAAAGCACTGAATTCTGATTTGTTCCTTTTTGATGACTTAAAGGCTAAGTACAAATCAAAGACAGTGTTTTTGTGACAAGTATGTAAATCTGTGTCACTTGCTAGTGACACTTATCATAAAAATTACTCTGCAAATGTTGGTACATGTATATTTTACCTTGAGGAGAAATTCATGTCTCATAGTACAGTGCTAGAGGATTTGACATTCAGGCAAGTTGTGTAGTGCTATTCTGGAGGGGGAGTTGTGCTTGGTGTATTTAGTTCAGTGCATTCAGCTCAATTGCTCCATAGACATAGGATCTTGTGTTGTGTTCTCCATGGTAAAGCAATTATCCCCGCTTTCTCCACTCTCATTAAGCTGCCTGACTATCTGTTCTTGGGGGGGGGGGGGGGGGGGGTGAAAAAAACCATTTAGGGCAAAAAGAAAAAATTTTTTTTTTTT
>Ga0126343_10000701_pt1 | contig 13777 bp, 13 predicted proteins | sample Cyp2metagenome_FD_92531 | JGI IMG/M metagenome (GOLD analysis project Ga0126343, IMG submission 92531) | Coral microbial communities from Lord Howe Island, Old Settlement Bay, Australia - Cyphastrea 2 metagenome | ecosystem: Host-associated > Invertebrates > Cnidaria > Coral ... | reverse complement strand
GTCCGAGCTTTCTGATTGGTTCTTTCTCAGTCGGAATTTTGCCCTACAGACCGTTTCCATTTTGCCACTAATCCATTCGTGTAAGTTACTGGATTCACCTCTTGCTCTTTTTTTCCACTCATTGGGTTTCCCTTGCTTCCCTTGACAGATGGTGAAGGTCATGGAGGAGTACCTTGATGATTATAATCAGATCAACACGGCTCAGATGAGGCTGGTTCTCTTTGGTGACGCTGTACGTCACGTGGCGCGCATCAGTCGTGTGATTCGTCAACCTCTGGGTAACGCTCTTCTGCTTGGTGTGGGTGGAAGCGGACGACAGAGTCTTACAAGGCTGGCCGCTCACATGTGAGTTGTTAGTTATGGGGGTAACGTGATCAGATTAGAATATAACTCAGTTCGGAGAGCACTACAATAAAAACCCGCTTCACTGTACTAACCTGATGTTACATAAAAATTAAAAAAGCAAAACGTTTTCAATTCAGTTAGAGAACACAGGAGGAGTCAGCGTCGCTGAATGGTTAGGGCGCGGAGGTCGCGGGTTCAAGTCCCACACTCGAGTTGTTTCTCGGTAGGCGCTAGTTAAACTCCACGGGCACGCTTGTAAATAGCCAACTGGTCAGCCTCCCATCAGTTGATTTTTAAGCGTATTATGTTAAGTTGATAAATTTTGTTTCTTTTAGTTTGACTACTGTAAACAATAACAACATCAGAACAGTCCTGCTCATTTGATTGGGTCTGTTAAAACCATCATGGTGAGATGGCCTTACTGACAAGACGAGGCCTTTTTCCAGGTCGTTCTCAGGGGTGGTATTAAAACCAATTTTCTTTCTATTATGTTGGGGACTAACACAATTTTTTTAACAACGCATTCATCCTTGATTATGTAATTCAGGGCCGAGTACGAGTGTTTCCAGATTGAGTTGGCGAAGAATTATGGCGTTCCGGAATGGCGTGAAGATCTGAAGAAGGTGTTACTGAAATCAGGAGTAGAGAACAAATCCATGGTTTTTCTCTTCAGTGATACACAGGTAATATTTCGTATCTTTCGGTTCCAAACACTGAATGAGACAGGTCAGACAGGTGTCATAGATGACAAAAGTCATCATCGTCTTGCTACTAATTGAGGATAATAAAAAATCTTTCAATTTTGAGACCGATGGAGTTAATTTTTTTTTAATCATCGATAGCTTTGTGCTTAAACTGTTGTTTTGCTTCACGCAGATCAAGAGCGAAAGTTTCTTGGAAGATCTAAACAACGTCCTGAATGCTGGTGATGTGCCAAACATCTTCGCACAAGATGAGCTGGACACGATTTTTTCAGCCATGAAACCTGTAGTACTTGATTTGGGGCTCCAACCCACCAAGGCGAATCTATATTCAGCCTTCACTAAACGAGTTCGAGCCAATACGCATAGTGTCGTGTGTATGAGGTATGTTGTTGCGTATGCCGTCTTTTTTTTCTTACCTTCTATTGCACAATGGTTCACAATGGGAAAACGTTCGTCATATGTCCTCGTTAAAATAGCCAATGTTTGAAATTCCTTTTCCCTTCTTAATAGTTTGTGTAAGAGAGCTAACGAAATGATCACCAAATAATTTTTCTTTGGTGTCTGTTCAAACTACCGCAACTAGTACTGAACAAACAGTAGGAAAATCCGTTTTAACATTGTTTTTTGGTGACTTCCTCTTCCTGTCCATAATGTTCGCTTATTAAGATATATTCTATATACAAGGCTAAAAAAAAAATTTAAAAAGTAAAAACCAAACGTTTTCGGCTGTTTGCCATCGTCAGGGTTCACTGTTTTCACTTTTTAAAAATTTTTTAGCCTTGTATATAGAGTGTATTCCTCCCCCTGTTTTCGACTTATGCAGTAGTAGAACAATCGGAAATCTGTTTATTTTTCAGTCCGATTGGTGAGGTATTCCGAGCACGCCTTCGTCAGTTTCCGTCTCTGGTCAACTGCTGTACGATTGATTGGTTCTCGGCTTGGCCTGAGGAAGCCTTGCGTTCCGTGGCCTCGACTTTCCTTGGAGAAATTCCTGAACTGGACGAGTCTTCTGCGATGGAAGGATTGGTATGTCCTGATCAAGTTACATAATCTCAGTTTTTGGTTGGGTTCAATTCCATCCCTTAACATGGATACCAAAGCTACAGAACCTACCGAGGCAAAATTTGTATGATTTGTATGTCATCAACGAGATTTCCGTGTTAAAGAAATAAATTTGTACGATTTATTATTTCTCTAAAGCTAAGTTAGTGTCCTTCACAGCCGTTATTTGAGAGTACCAAAGGGTGTGGGAGGAGGGGGCTGAAGGAGTTGTGATCCCGCTTAATGTGTACTTATCCACTAATTGTTCATATGAAATTGGTACCATGGTAGTCATAAAACGTACAACTTTGTCAACATAAGCACCGGCAAGGATATCAATTAAGAATGTTTTCAATTTTTTACCACATTCACAGGTTACAATCTGTGGGGTTATTCACCAGTCAGTAGCTGTCAAGTCAAAGCAATATCTGGCCGAGTTGTCCCGCCACAACTATGTAACGCCCACCAGGTAAATAACCGTAATAAAGAGACGTATCGATGCTAGTGAGAGCGTTAAAAAGCGCTGGTTATTGGTTTGTGACTGAAATCTAGTTGACAGCCTCCAACAGGATCAATTGGTGTTCTAAAGGAAGTAGTTTGTCCGCATGTACTGCGATTTTTTTTGGTCGTGTAGAAGTATCGAGTGTTGCGGACAACCTTTGCTGTTGTTCTCGTGCACTGAGAGGCAATGTCATGAAATAACTTATTTTATTTCGTTTGCAAGCTACTTGGAACTTCTAGGCACATTCCGAAAGTTGGTTGGCATGAAGAAATCAGAGTTCCTTACTGCAAGAAATAGGACAAAAGTGGGCTTAGACAAGGTAAGTAGCATCATTACTCATAACGCGAAGTGAACTTTTTGACATTGCATCGCTGAAGCAACGTGTTCCATAAGACCAGGAACGAAATGACTATTTTACCTGACCATCATAACTCTTGCATCCCAAAGTCAAAATCAAAATCTCCGTACATCCTTGTAAATATTTTATAGAGTTCGTTTATAATTAGCGAGAGTTAAGTTTTAAGTCAAGAGTTCTACTTTGAGGCTAGCAGAGGAATTCAGACTTCTATGATTGAACTAAAAAGTTAAACTACATTTCATCTCAAGGGATTGAATTTTTGCCATTTCCCTCGTTCAATTTTGCCTTAACTTTTGTTTTACAGTTGCTGAGCACAGCAGATGAAGTGGAAAAATTACAGGAGGAACTCGAGTCTATGCAGCCTTTGTTAGCTCAAGCAGCTGAAGAAACTGTGGAGACGATGGAGAAAATCAAAGTAGACTCGGTATGGATGACAATGATGACTTATCTAATAGAGACAATAGATTAGTCTTCTTATTGCGAGGGTACAGGCTAACAGTAACTTCTCCATCGTATTGCTTCGTGTATTTTTTTGGTGATTCCTGAAACATCTTCGATCATTTTCCCAGCGTTTATCAATACAACCAAAGGAAATTTAATAGACCTTCAGATATTTCTCACTTTAAACAATTTGTTCAGAGGAGACAGTGTGACCGTTATCACGGTAATGGTGAGACTGTGACGAGACTGAGAAACAGGCCACAAAAACAGTCATCTATTTTAACCTTTGGAATTGCTGCTAAATAATCTTCTTGTGTCCATGATTATCAGGTGGTTGCCAATGAGACTAAAGTTGTGGTGCAAAGAGAGGAAGAGGAAGCTGCTAAGAAAGCCGCTGAGACTCAGGCTATCGCCGATGACGCTCAGAGAGACTTGGATGAGGCTCTGCCAGCACTGGTACGAGGCTAGCTGATTGTTGTGAATTACTAATACGGTGCTGCCATTCTGCGGATTTGTACGACTAGCTAATGTTTCTTTTTTATCACAGGAAGCTGCCCTGACGAGTCTCAAATCTTTGAACAAAACTGATGTTGTGGAGGTATGAGATAAACTTAACAATCCTACTTATGGATTCAGCTGACTAAACCAGTAATATGGATTTTCTTGTTTTTTTTTTTTAACAGGTTCGAGCTCTTCAGCGTCCCCCTCCAGGCGTAAAGCTCGTGATTGAAGCTGTTAGTATAATGAAAGGCGTCAAACCAAAGAAGATTGCGGGAGAAAAGGTAACGTAACGCAATATAACACAACGTGACGTTGAACAACACGAACAAAAGTAACGTAACATAAACTGATTTACAACTTAACAAGAAGTAACGAACGTGACGTAACATAACGTAGCAAGAAGTACCGTAATGATTCGATTTAGCGCCCAGGGCGCTTATTTACTTTTGGTACCTCAAGGGAGGGCGCTTATTCGAGACAGGGCGCTTATTCGGGACAGGGCGCTTATTTAATTTTTTGAGAAACAACCTAATGTTCAAAACAAACCTTTAATAAATATTAAAATAACTAACAATGACAGAAACCGTAACAGTAACAAACTGTTGAAAGTTCAGTTACTTTTAAAAGAATTGTTCATTTTAGCAGTAACAAATATACATGTGCGGTACGGTAAATGTTCATGAGTTTATCTACGGTAACTAACGATAACAGAAGCTCGAATAGTAATAAATCGTTGAAAGTTCAGTTGCTTTAAAAAAAAATTGTTCATTTTAGCAGTAATAAACGGTATACATGTACATAGGACGATAAACCACGTTTGATACGTACTCTGAAGGCGCTGTAATAATATTAGAATAGCGGGCGCTTATGAGAATAGGGGCGCTTATTAGAATAGGGGCGCTTATTAACAAAAACACATTCGAAGGGGGGCGCTTATTTAGAAGGGGGCGCTTATTGGAAGGAGGGCGCTAAATCGAATCATTACGGTAATGTATCACACACGAAAGATCAAGCTTGACCACATTTCCAAACACTGAGAAGAGCATTGAAAATACGACGCGTAATGGAGTATTATTCAAACTTCGAGGTGTTTGTAAAAGTGGTTTAACACTATCTTATAGTGTTAGATATATCGTCTCAATCGAAACTAAAACTGAGGAGAAAACGGAGAAATAAGACCACAAACATGACTGCTAATTGAGCTCAGATATTCAGTCAAACACCCTCACGGTCATGACTTTCTTTTGGTTAAACTTGATAATTATAATGAGTTTGAGAAAGCTTGTTTGGTCAGCATCGCCTGTGGAAACATATTCGCAGGAAAAACAGAAAACAAAAAATGGTACTTGCAGTTCTTTTTGTTGCTCATATTATTTTGAAATTAGCTCACCGAACTAAGGCCAAGTGCAAACTGTTGATTACTCTGTGGCGCTTCGTGTAGGTTGGTACGAAAGTCGATGACTATTGGGAGCCTGGTAAGGCTTTGCTTCAAGACCCTGGGAAGTTCCTCGAGGGCCTCTTCAAGTACGACAAGGTAAGGAGTCCTTATACCATACCACCACCTCGTGTTAACAGCCTTCTTAAATTGTAAAATAATTGATGCGTGTTTTTCCTTAAAAATTTCCAGGACAACATTCCTGATGCGGTGATTCAGAAAATCCAACCCTACATTGATAACGAAGATTTCCAGCCTGCTGCCATTGCGAAGGTAAATCACAACAGAGTCTTAAGAGTTAATAAAACTGTTGTTAATGCACACCTATGCTACTAGTTTGTCGTGTGGATGTTTCGTTTTCTTTCATATTTATAAATTCGTGGCCAAATTGTAGTCACACACTGCCCCTTTGGAAGTTACATAGGACTAGGACTACAAGTGACCTTTACAAGTTGTTTGTATCTTTGCGTCTTGTGGTCTTATTTTAGCTAGTTGTTGAGTGTTAAAGTTTACATGCATACGACCAACTAGCCTGCAGTACAGGCGTTATTTTGGAGCGGAACGCTAGATAGTGAATAAAGTTTGCGATGCCGCGTGCCGCCATCTTGGATGCTTGACCGGTAAAGGATTGGTGCAGAGGGGGCGAGGTGGGGGTGGGGCATTTGATAAATAACCCCCACCTCGCCCCCTCTGCACCAATCCTTTACCGTTCAAGCATCCCCGCTAGCCCATTTTTTCCAAATCCAAAGATGGCGGCCTAATACGAAAATATGTGCACTCGCGCGTCCAAAATACGCCTGCACTGCAGGCTAACGGCCAACATCTTGGCTAACGTGGGTCTAGCGACCGTCAACCGAGTGCTTCTTCAAAATCTCATTGCTGACACCTTTTCAGTGATGTCTACCGATGGAGTGGTTGAGTGATGGTGTTATTTGTTTTGTGCTTTTAGGTATCCAAAGCTTGTACATCAATTTGTCAATGGACGCGAGCCATGCACAAGTATCACTTTGTGGCCAAGGCTGTAGCCCCGAAACGGGTGAGTACGTGAACATCTTCAGTCTCAAGCATCCTGGTGTTAATTCCTCTTGACTGATTGTGGTGCATGCATATTTCTTCCATTTTGTCTTTTTTCAGTTCTAAGGTTCTATTGCAGTTTGAAAATGTATCGTTATTATACTGAAGATGAATTATATAGCCGGTATGCACAAATGGCTGTTACCCATTTCATCGACGGCAGCGACGGTTTCAAAATAGCTTAATTATTGTCGGTATTTCGTAAATTAATACCAGGTTCAAGAGAGAAATCGAACTGAATAGACCCAAAGCTCACCCAATTCATTGTTAGCGTAGGTTTAACCTCAGAACTTTTTCCTTGGCTGTAGGCTGCGCTAAAGCAAGCCACAGAGGAACTGCAAGAAACTCAACGGGTTCTCGCGGAAGCCAAAGCTCGGCTGGCTGAGGTAGAGGAAGGCATCGCTTCACTTCAGGCCAAGTATGAGGAATGTATTGCCAAGAAACAGGAGCTGGAATTCAAGACTGAACAGTGCACTGCAAGGCTTGGTCGAGCTGAGAAGGTCAGTGTACCTCTTGCAATTTAGTTCTTTTAGGACAGTTAAAAAAAACACAGCTAAGCTTTGTGTTAAAAGGATCATTTGTTATGTACTGTTGCTGACTTTTTGATCTCTAAAGGCTTCGGTTTCTCAATTATTGTAATTTTTGCAACATAACATAGCGTGAAAATTAATTAACTGTTTATGCATGTTTGTTACCTGTTCTCATACAGTTGATTGGTGGCCTCAGTGACGAAAAAGTCCGCTGGCATGAGTCAGTGCTGGCGATGGATGGTCAGATTGTGAACATTGTTGGTGACGTCATGATTTCATCAGGGGTCATCGCCTACCTTGGCACATTCACGGTGAGTTTAACATTGAAACAACTATCAGTCTGTCAGTTGCCGTATAAGAGACCTTTCCCGCATTCCAACAAACAAACACTGCCGCCGAGTCGAGGTCAGGGGGGACAAGAAAACTGAAAGTAAATGTATGAAAATGTCCACCCCAACTACGCTGTGGTATTATTTTTTGAACATGGTAAAGGTCTGTTACACGTTGATATGAACTAAACATCTCGTCGAGTTCAAGATAACTGGCTGCGTGTTATTAAAACACGTCTCAGACGTATAATTATACGTCAAAATAAATTAAACATCTCGTTAAGTTCAAGATAGTGACTGCGTGTAATTAAAACATGTTTCAGACTTTAAAGTATGATTTCAAAATGAACTAAAAATCTTGTTGAGTTCAAGATTGCTGACTGCGTGTTATTTAAACACGTCTCAGATGTATAATTCGCCTTTCTCACACGGCGGCCATATTGTCCCGGGAGACCAAAAAAGCTTTGTTTTACCGCGCAGAGCCTCGCAGTCAAAACCGTGGGGGCGAGGCTAAGCGTGGTAAAACAAAGCTTTTTTGGTCTCCCGGGACAATATGGCCGCCGTGTGACAAAGGCGAATTATATGTCAAAATAAATTAAACATCTCGTTGAGTTCAAGATTACTGGCTGCGAGTTATTGAAACACGTCTCAGACGTATACTTGTGCGTTGAAAAATAGCATACCGTACTCACGCGAACTTAAAAAAAGGCGTACAGAGTTTTCGCGCGACCTCACGGCAGCTATGATGTCCCAAACCAATCCTGAGGGAGCTTAACCTTCTTATGTAATCAATTCCTTTTGTTCTAATAAATTTGCATGACGCTCTGTTGGTCGTGGTAGGCGAATATTATTAAAAATGGATCAAAAAAAATGGAGGACACAAAAGAATAGACGAAAGTATATTGCTGTGGTCAAACTGGCAACAAGATTATTCGAGAAATAAAACGATAAACCTTTTTTTGTTGTTTGTGGCTAGCCATTAAAAAAAGAAATTTTAAATAGGTAAAAAGTGAAAGGCACGAAAGAAGAAAACAATTTATATTTTTGTGGTAAATGAGCAACAGCATTATTCAAGTTAATTTTGAACATCCAATACAAAATTTGCCCTTGTTGAATTTACCATTGATATATATGTCCATGCGGCTCCACTGAGGGCAATAAGGACTGTTGATTGTGTTGATATCTGTCCATGACCAGCCTGTTTTAAGAGACGTCGCACTAGATAAACGCGCACACCTGAGGATTTTTTCTTTCAAAAGAACAATTCCCAATTGATTTGAAAGGAGCGGCTGGAGGTCCATACTAGATTACGTAGTTGATATTGTTATCTCTGAAGGAAAGTGAAATTATTCTGTTACCTGAAAATAATGAACTTGCGCGGAAAGCCCGTTCTGTGGTTTGGTTGTAAAAGTGATGTGCACTCAAATATAACTTAATAAGAAAGAATGTTTGTCGTATTAAATGAGAGATCCTAAAAAGGCTTTTGTGGTTGTATTTAGTGTTATTGCTTTATAACTCCCTCCTGCTTATATCCTTGTAGCTCGGACCAGTTTCGTGCTGAATATTTAATGAGTTAATAAAAAAAAACTGTCAAATCATGACGAGAAGATATCTTCGCAGTTAATCAATTATTACATGTAAAACACTTTTGGTAAACCATGCAAGAGCTTCAGAATGCACTGAAGAAGTTGTCACTCCTCGTACTGGAATATAAAATACAGTCATTATGTCGTGGATGGAGAAAAATTTGATGACCAACCGTCAAATGTTTTGCCCAGATTTGCTTAAACTCGAGATGTGATAGCTGTGTCATCATTGTTAATAATTGCAGACATACGTTTTAAGCAGGTCTATGCATATCAGCGCGCGCGTTCCCGTTATCAGTTTTATGGATTAAAAGACGATATCGGCAAACCACGGTAACAAAATTAACACAAAATTACTGGTTTTGATCTTGCACGAGAAGTTATAACCACAAGAAAGTGAAACAGCAGTTAAAGCAGGGTATGGTTTCTAAATGAAAGGAAGAAATTCTTTTAATGGCAAGACGATTATTTATGACTGAATCAATAACTTCACGGGTTCTCAAGGATTTCCTGTCATTTTTACCATGTCCGTCAAACTTTGATATCTAACAATCACTCAGAGATTTGTTTCTTCGGATTTTAAGCGTAGGCGTAGAGTGTACTCTTGTATTGTTTTTCAGGGTTGTTTGAATCCATAGCTGCCGGTGTTGTAAATTTGTCTCTCTAGTTATTAGTGGAAATTATTTTTCGTATTCATGATTTCGTGTGTGTGTAGCAAGTAGTAGTAGAAACACGAAAAGAGAATTCCCAATGTATTAGAATAATTTTTTCCCTTTCTTGTCTTTCAATCTTTCAGTAAAACTTTTTCACAGTGATTTTTGTGCTTAAATGCTCAGTTTTCACTGACAAAACAAGCAATTCTCACCTAGAAGCGATTTGTAGAACCTTAAGGCAATGACGCACTGCCCTCGTTATGTCACGTTCAACAAAATTGATTGGTTCAGTTATGAAAACGTTTGACTCATTTAAATACTGATTGAACGTGCTTGAAAAGGTTGACTGAAAAAACCTCCAACTTGAAATAATGTGAAACATAATTTTAAGTTATCTTAGTTAGGGTTTTGAGCTGGAAGTATCGCGAGACCATAATGTTTGGTTTTTTAGTTATTACGTTTGCTATTCGAAGTAAACACTCTATCCCAAAAATAGTCACTTTTCGCATCTTAGAAAATTATCAAAACTCTGTGCATCTCCAAAAATAAACTAATTCAAGAGACAATTACATGCAGGAATTGGTATGATCATCAATTTTACTTTCGTTAGAAGTTGTAACTGATGTCTTCACTGTTTATTCTATTTGCTGTGAATAGCAGGTTGAAATTATATCCGGGCCTTTTCATTAACATTCCATTTCCGTCCAAGAGAAATGGTAAATAAATTGTCAGGGACATTATTTGCGCCGTAAAAAAGTTAGTGACAGCGACAATTTGACGCCAATTGAGATATTGACAGCTGCAACTCAACGTTTCGACTCTTAAGCCCTCGTGCATAGCTTGGATTTGAATCCAGCTCTGACACATTTCTTTTTAAGTTTGCTGTGTTAAATCCACGAGGCGTGGTCAGAAACGAAAGCAACTGACATGAAAGTTCGAAACTGACTTATGACAAGTTGTAAACCATCATCTTATCAGATCATACTAACGAACGAGAAATGTCTTTGAACAGCTGCTAGTGTGCTTTCGTATCACTAGAAGGCGAGCTCTAATACTTTCCAGTTTGGCACGTTCAAAGCGAATTCTATTTAAAACAGCTGTTATTGTTGGAAATCTCGCTGAGGAAAAAGAAAATATCTCGGGACTTCACACCAGTCGCATTAGAACTTTGGTAAACGCTAGTAGTTTGCAATTTTACGGGTTTGACAATCGTCCGTTAGTTGAGGATCCACAACTAATTCACTTTTTCCGAGTTTCGTCGCTTGAAGCGTTGGACTGGTTTCGACATCCGACGAGAGATTTGTCAGACAATGGCTGTCGTTGCGAATTCGTGTCAAGGGGTGCCCGCGCCTACAGCTCTCTCGTTTATGACAGCATCTCTGTCTTTATTTCTCGCCATTATCACCGTCCCTGGCAATTTCTTGGTCTGCCTTGCTGTGTTCAAAGACCCGTACAAACGCCTCAGGTCGCCCTTTACTTTCTTCGTAGTAAGTCTTGCCGTTTCTGATCTGATCGTCGGCATGGTGACGGAACCCATTTCGGTTTGGCTCCACTTTCGCGAGGGATTTTTCCTGAAGATCCATTACATTTGGTTGATTCACATGTCGTACTTCATCTCTTGTACCGCGTCCGTGTTGAACCTGGCTGCTTTGACTGCAGATCGCTTTACGGCGATAACTTATCCTCTTCAATACAGAGTAAGGTTTGGCACCAAGCGAGCGGCAGTAATCGCTGCTCTTATTTGGCTCCTGTCGTGCAGTTTGCCGTTTGCTTACCTGGAGGTCGGATATGTGCTGTACGCGTTTGTATTTGCCAACACTGCCATCGCGGTGACCTTCCTCATATTCCTTGTCACTTACTTTGGGTTTTTGCGTAGTATGAGAGCCCAGGTGTCGGAGTTGGAAATGGTGCGAAACAGCTCACAGACTGAAGAAAATCGAGCGAGAAGACGAACTGCTGCTAACGAAAGGAATGCCACCAAGGCCTTGATGTTGATGCTGGGCTTGTTTCTTTGTTGCTATACTCCGTCTTGTGTCATGATATACGTTATGAACCTGTGCTCGTCGTGCAGTTGTTACGCAATTCACATCCTTCGAGATCTTCAGTTCCTTTTCGTGTTGGGTTCCTCGGCACTTAATCCATTTCTTTACGCCTGGCGTTTACCCAACTTTCGAAAGGCGTTTGTGAGGATTTTACGCTGGAGAAAAGTAAACGAGGAAACTGCACCTGCTAACACGCTAGACAGCGGCGCGGGGAGAATTCCAGGTACAGTCGATAGATCAGCTTGAATGGATGCCATTAAACTGAACTGGCTATTTGTTATATACAGTGGAATTGTAAACGACCCCACAGGCTTTTGCAGCTTTAATACTCATTGTTTTAAAATAAAGGCCATCATCATCATCATCATCATCATCAATTCAAATTTCTCAAACTTCAAAGGAGGACGAAAATTGATCAAGCATAACGGAAATGCAAGATATGGAAGGAAAACTACAGTGAAATAAATCTAACGGAGAGGAGACGACTTTTGGTTGGAGGTCTGCCGCGGAGGTTCTAAAAATCAGGATTTCTTTGTACTTGGCATCTTCCCGAAAAAAGACAAAAAAAAAACAAAAACAACATTAGCGATAGAAAGAACTCTTTTTAGTAGTGCATATCAAAAAAAGGGGAGGACGTGAGTTCAGACATTGCCTTGCAGCTTCCAGCTTTCTTTACTCCCTCGGGGCTTAGGAGCGCTTTAATTTACTGGTTTATTGCTTATTGGAATTCTGAGTGCCTTTCTTCCATTCAAATTTTTTACGAATTAGCCGAGGGAAATTTCATTTACTGAGATATGATACGGGGAGGATTCCTTTCCACAATCGCTAGGATTTTCTCTTCATTTGTGTATGATTGTTATATAGACGCGGGTAACTTCGTATCTTGTTTAGTTACTGAAGAAATGTGCTGAAAAAACAGAAAAAGATTGTCACTTAAAAAAAAAATTTCTCCATGTAGTCAAGCAGACAGGTGATTAGAACTTAACGAAAATCATTTACGAGACATTATCAGACGACGAAGCTAATTCAGAAGACTATTTATATAAACCGACCAATCAGATTGCTCTATTGCCGGTCTAGATTTGTGAAGTATTGGACCAGGCACTCTGCCGAAGATCTTATAATTCTCATGGCTTACCTCCCTCCAGGAGATATCTTGCACTTTAAAGGTTTTTTCTTCATTTCTATGTTAATCCAACTTTCGTTTCCTTGTTTTTTGAAAATGTCAAATTGGAGTAAACTCTGAAACGGCTATTAATCAGAATTACGCACATGAAGATTATAGTGCCTTTGCAGCCTGTAATCGTGGGATTTTTTTCTTAACAAATGATTCGTGTAATAGGTCATCTCTTGATAACTAAGGATGTTTATGTTTTTTTTTTTAATCTACGTTTCTCTTCCTTCTTGTTTTGAAATTGTCAAATTGGAGTCAATTCTAAAACGACTATTAATCAGAATTACGCGCAGTCTGTGATCGCGTGAGCTTTTTCTTCACAGTTCAGCCGTGTGATAACCAAGTACAGAAAAGGTTCTTTTGCTGTTTTTTTTTTTTTAAATCCAACTTTCGTTTCTTTTTTTTTTTGAAAACGTCAAATTGGAGCAAACCCTAAAACGGCTATCAATCAGAATTACGCACATGACAATTATAGTGCCTTTGCAGCCTGTAATCGTGGGATTTTTTTCTTAACAGTTCAATTTTGGGAACCGCAAATATAATCGGGACCTTACTGGGAAAGTATAAGCCCTTGGTGTTGTTTGTATTTTGCATACCTCGGGCTGATATTTTCAAAGTAAGGCCTTTGCGCTTGGTGTATAAGTTATAGGCATTGACCTGTTGTACCACAATTTTTTCAAAACTAACATTAAAGGCATTGCATATAGCTTAACACGGACACTGATTAGCCGCAAAATACGTTTTAGATATCTTGTAAGCGAATGTTTATTAGTCTTAGTGTAGTTTAAATCTGTCAATGTTTTTGGAAATTGTCTTTAACTTGAAATAAACGTTTTGTGTTTTGCTGTGATGTTTGAGTATTGCGTTTGGTATCGAGGCATCTTCATGGCTCCGTAGGGTAATCATTTATCGCTTTGCGCGCGCTAGTATCATGTGTTGATCGTTGTTTTTGCGTTTGTTTTTACACCAAGTCCTCTCAAACTTATTTCATGTGATAAGCAATCATGGCAGAGCGTTTTACTATCATCTCTGTTAAATTTGGATTTTAGTCCTTGATCATAC
>Ga0126343_10000700_pt1:0-12500 | contig 13779 bp, 14 predicted proteins | sample Cyp2metagenome_FD_92531 | JGI IMG/M metagenome (GOLD analysis project Ga0126343, IMG submission 92531) | Coral microbial communities from Lord Howe Island, Old Settlement Bay, Australia - Cyphastrea 2 metagenome | ecosystem: Host-associated > Invertebrates > Cnidaria > Coral ... | reverse complement strand
CGTGGCAACAGCCAAAAAATAAATTCTGCTCATATTCCCAGGTTAGGTAGGCCCTAGTATGAAACAAATTACGACATACTTCGTTTGGCGGAATATCGATTTATTTACGAGAAAATCGTTAATAACCGAATTCCGTCAAAATGCCGCTTTTGGAGCTCAAAATTTAAAACGAATCTCGAAGCTTTGTGTCACAGAATGAAACAACCCTGACCAATGAAACCTATCAAATCTTGAAAACCAATATCGAAAAAGGTGTAGACAGCAATTTGAGCAATTCTTTTCCATTTACTTACAAAATCTAATTAATTTTATCCGACCTACATTTAACTAAGCTAAAAGCAGGTCAAAAGAAACGCGTTATTTAACTATGTGCTACACGAAATAATGGACTGAAAATCTGGTTTTTGGAAGGCAATAAGTAGTTCTTTTCGATCTCCAAAAGATTTTTTGGGGAAATGATTCGGAGCAATTTAATCAAATTTGAAAGTTGGATAAAATGCGCCGATTCGATGCTGGCATTAATTAGCCAGAAATGTACACATACACACACAAACTCTCACATTTGATCATGAAGTTCAATCTACAATTTATTTAACATAATATCTTTTTACCTGCATGTTGCTGTATCAAAGGAGAAGGCCGCAGTCCTGAAATTGTTCAGTCATTCACATAAAAGCAGTATAACTTGGCAGAATAGTGCAGGGCCGCCTCCTGAATATGATGTTTACACAGCGTATATCAGGGTTTTCAGATTCGAGATTTCTCTGTTCCCATCTTGTTGAAAATGAGGATGTAATCACTCTACCTGAGATAACTTTGTTAAAGCATAAGTCTTGAATCAAACAGCGAATCAGATGCAGGCAAAAATGTTGTTATTTCAAGGGCACCCGTTTCTCATTTGACGGAAGAATGCAAAGTAATTCAAAACGAGGTGAAACGAAATCAACAACTGCGCAAAGTAACTTTGGAGGGGAGGTAAGGGGGGGGAGCTTGTTCCCGTTTCACGCAGAAATGTTAACAAAATTCAATTACCACCCGTACTTTTAACTGCTTTAACCATACGTTTTCATAAATTCTGGAATCAAGTATTTCTTCTACTTGTTTTTCATCTGTCACAAAATTTTTGGCTTAGTTATGTTTCACGCATAAACCCTTTTTCGACTGTGAACTAATTGGTCCGTTAATATGTGGGAACTGCGTATTGTTAAACAAATTGCTCACTTTTATTTCCATTTCTGCGAGGTTGAGAGTTTTAGTAGCCCACATGCAAGGTTTACAGATATATATTTTATGTGACTTCTTCTCCAGAGGCTACACCTGTGTAAAGGAAGTACTCAGGGAGACCACTGGTCAGGGTGCACTTGGTCATATTCACATTTATCTTTCCCAATTAGTACTCTAAAATGGTTTTTCGGCAATGAAGGCATTTTTTCGTCTTACTGAAAAACTCAAGAAACTGCTAACGTAATCATTAATCTAGCCAACAGAGCAGACGCGAGTATGGAGCAAAACACGTGAAAGACTTATCGCTTACCGGCTTTAGTGTAACTGCTGTGAAATACCTATCTCTTATGGCGTTACACTTCCAATAACTGGTATTGTATATTTAATAGTGAAATTTGACAGAATCAACCCTTCTAATCACTTATTTAGTACTTTTGCCTAAGGAACTAGCCAACATCGGGTGACCGAGGTACTTAAATGATTCGCGAGGTTTGTCGTAAGGGCGCAGTTCTTCCATTTCCCGGGTCAGGAATTCAAGCCTGGTTCACAATAGACATATGGCTCATGGTTTTGCAACTACACTTGTCAACTAATCTTTCCAAAATATCAGTAATATATAGGGCTTCTTACGCTTGCTGGTTATGTAACATAATGAAAGATACGTCTAGCTCAAGCGCGGAACAAATCTTCCATGGCAGCATCCCTATGGAAAACTTTGACAGCTTAGACTGGCACACGATTTCACAGATGTTATTTTTTCCAAACATGATTGGATGCTGAAGAGAAAAAGTCCTCACCACTTCTTCAGTGAACTCTTGGATGTCCTTCTCTTTGTTTGCCTCATCTCTCTCAACGTCTTCACTGCTGGTTCTTTTCGCTGTCAAGCGAGATAAAAATCCTGCTATTTGCAGAGGTGTGAAGTTGTCCTTTTCAAAGATACTTGAGCCATCACTGTGCTTTGCTCTTCGTTACTGTATTCAATGTTGTTAATAAAACTGACTTCTCCCCACTTCACCGTGGTCAGCTGACTTTGCAGCTGGTTGCGGACCACTCACTGTCATATTGACTCCAGCCATTGCGCCAGATGACTTGATAGCACTCATCATTTGCCAGGCTGTCTTGATGTCATGGCCAGGATTGACATATGTTCTCATGTGACTTTTATTGTGGCAGCCGTATGGTCACATGAGCCTTTTCCGCTTTGGGGGTCTGCAAAGTCAACGCACTTCAGATTGATTCTATGTTTGGTTGCCACTCGGTAGACCGATAGCAACGTTGATGCACAATGATAACACCCAGCATTATCTTGTCTGAGGTAAAAAGAGTTTATTTCTGGCATGATTCCCTTGAGTACAGTGAAAACGTCGTCAATAATGGCAAGAGCAGCTGAACTATCCTGAGTGCAGCTCTCAAAAGAATGCATGAAAGTTAACATTTCAGCTTCATTATTGGCATTGCATTGTTTCTCATAGCGACACTGATATGCCAAGAAATTCTGCACTTTTCCCAAACCAGTCACTGTGACTTTCTCGGAACTTTCTCAGCAATAAAATTCATTGCCCAGTCCAGTTTCTTGAGTTTGTGATACAAAGAAATGCCTTAATTACCGAAAATCATTTTATACTACTAACATGGAATTATAAATGTGAATATGACAACGCGGCGGTTACATTTCCTAGTACTTCATTTACAAGGCTGTAGCCTCTAAAGAAGAAGTAAGAATCTGTAGAGCTAGGGTGGGGGGCTACTAGAACTCTCGGCCTCACAGTAATAAAAATAAAGTGAACGTTTTTTTAATAGCCTGCAAACAGGCTCTCCCTATGGGTTACTCCTAGATTTTCTTTGGAATGGCCAGGGGTCTCTCACCAGCCCCCTAGCTATTCGGAAGCAAATCTGTGATTAACCCATACGGAGAGCCTGTTTGCATGCTAGTTTTTAACAATACTCAGTTTCCACATATTAACGGACCGATTAGTTCACAGTCAAAAGAGGGTTTATGTGTGAAACATAACTAAGCCAAAATTTTTGTAACAGATGAAAAACAACTAAAAGAGAGACTTGATTCGTGAATTTATGAAAACGTATGGTTAAAGCAGTTAAAAGTATGGGTGGCAATTGAATTTTGTTAACATTTCCGCGTGAAACGGGAACAAAAACCCCCTACCTCCCCTCCAAAGTTACTTTGCCGCAGTTGTTGATTTCATTTCACCTTGTTTTGAATTAATTTGCGTTCTTCTGCCAAACGAAAAGGAGGTGTCCTTGAAGTAACGGCATTTTTGCCAGCATCTGATTCGCTGTTTGATTTAAGACTTATGCTTTAACAAAGTTATCTCACGTAGAGTGATTACACCCTCATTTTCAACGAGATGGGAGCAGAGAAAGCTCGAATCAGAAAACCCTAATATACACTGTGTAAACATCTTATATTCAGGAGGCGGCAGTGCACTATTCTGCCAAGTTATACTGCTTTTATGTGAATGATTGAACAATTTCAGGACTGCGGCTTTCTCCTTTGATACAGCAACATGCAGGTAAAAAGATGTTATGTTAAATACATTGTAGATTGAACTTCATGATCAAATGCGCGAGTTTGCGTGTGTATGTGTACATTTCTGGCTAATTAACGCCAGCGTCAAATCGGCCCATTTTATCCAACTTTCAAATTTGATTAAATTGCTCCGAATTATTTCCCCAAAAAATCTTTTGGAGATCAAAAAGAACTACTTATCACCTTCCAAAAGCCAGATTTTTCAGTCCATTATTTCGTGTAGCACACAGTTGAATAACACATTTCTTTTGACCCGCTTTTAGCCTAGTTAAAAGTAGGTCGGACAAAATTAATTAGATTTTGTAAGTAAAGGAAAAGAATTGCTCAAATTGCTGTCTACACCTATTTTGATATTGGTTTTCAAGATTTGATAGTTTTTATTGGTCAGAGTTGTTTCATTCTGTGACGCGAAGCTGCGAGATTCATCTTAAATTTTGAGCTCCAAAAGCGGCGTTTTGACGGAATTCGGTTGTTATCGATTTTCTCGTAAATAAATCGATATTTAGCCAAACGAAGTATGTCGTGATTTGTTTCACACTAGGGCCTACCTAACCTGGGAATATGAGGAGAATTTATTTTTTTGGCTGTTGCCGCTATATTTTGAAAATGATTCATTTTTGGGCACACTTGCTCTTAAAGCCACGCTTCGACCTGGTGCTGCTCGCATATGATGACATACAGCCGCGGGTCTTTCTCGGCGAAGTGGTACAGCGTCTTGTAAGTGAATGTAGGGCAGATGAGCGCAACGCAATCAAACCTGCCGCAGAAGGGGCCGCAGAGCTGGTTTACGAGGAACCATGTTTTGCCCGGGTTGGTCGGCCCCATGTGGAGCACGTTGAACACAATATTGCTGGGGTGCATATTAGAACTGCACGGACTGTAATTGTCTATCCTGGATGTTGAACTGGCAGGCGGAGATCATGAAGACCTCGCAGTTCACCGTTTCCAAGCCTTTTGCGGTGTGCTTAAGCTCCAGCTGGACACCATCAATCGTGTTCATGAGGCTTGGCCTCTGCCATGCATGGACCGGTCCATAATGGAGCGGAGATCGATCAGCAGCTCAAACTTGTTCGCGGTAAGGAAAAACCTCATTTTTTTTTCTTTTACAAAGGCCCAGAGGTCAGTGCAGATGATGATTTCGTTGTACAGCATGTTAAGTGAGCCGTTTATCCTGACGCTGACTTTAATCAGATTGGGGAAGATGAATTTTTCAGAATCCCTGGTGCCCGTGAAATATAGCTCCATAAACAGGAGAAGGGTGGCTCTCAGCGACCTCCTTTACGAGTTGACTTTGATGTTTAGCCACATGTCAGCATCTTTTTTGAAGGGGGCGACTTTATCACTCATAGTGTGGTCGTACAAGAACTCCTTGCCTCTAGAATACACGCTCAGTGCTTTGGCTGCAAGTAAGGTGCTGCGGATCATTCTTACTCGAGCTGGATGTTGGTGAGCTTGTATGTCACCCGGGGGCGATCGCTGTAGACGACTTCACCCCACCACACCTAACGAGTGCCTGCACTTGTCGTGTAAGGAATCAGGGATGGCCAACTCCATCCAAAAGCACCACCATTTGTTCGCTATTCAACTCTACTGAGCGATCGGCTATTTAAGGACAGAAACCTCGCTTTCACACACATATGGGCGCTTTTTCTTTGACAAGACAACCTGCACGCATGCTCTTTTGTGTTGAATATATATACATTGTATGATTCCAGAGAAAATGCTTGTGTCATGGCATGCGATCTGTTTTATTATTGCTGAACTTTCTCTGCCTGCTTGGCAGACAGGTTAGAAATATAACATATCAGGTGATTTCAGGATGGAAGAGGCAAGAAACAATAAATCAAGCTCAAACTGACCAATGTATTGCAAACTAAAAATCTTGTGATTTCTTTGCTTTCTTCTGTCTGTATCGTTCCAGCTCTTCGTGTGCCATCAAAAAAAGAGGTTGAGCCCTCAATGCTCATCAATTTTTGTAATTTTTTATCGACAAAAGTGGTCTTTAATGACAGACGGCTAAACACTTTGACCGTGAAGGGCTTCGTAACAAGACATTGTCACACTGGCGGGTTTTGAAAAGACATTCGGTGAGCTGCTGTGGACTCATCTTTTTCATTGCCTCTATGACTTCATCTGTTAGGGATACTTTTTTTTGCCCATAATTATTTGGTTGAAAAAGCCCCCAGGTCGATCCTCCTCTTCCTTTCATGGTATTAGCAATTTTTGTTTTCTTTCGACTTTGTTCGATCAGACCTTTTCACCTGCAGCCCATGTTTGTAATACTGGTAGCTCACAAATGTTTAACTGCTTTTCAACTCCCCGTTTCAGGCACCCATGCTTTACGTGGTTATAAATGGTCATCTTACTCACCATTTTGCCGCATCTTGGGCAAGCGTCTTTTGCCCTTTTTTTGTTTCTAACTTTAGACAGCTGCATTTTGCATGCTCTTTGAGTGAGTGGCCTTGTGTAAACGTTTTGCGACATGTTTCACAAAGATGATCACGAAAAGACCAAATGCTAGGTGACTTTTTCATGACTTGCCGTCAAATACGAGATATTTAGGAGAACTTTTTTACCTTTTAATCTGCTCATCAGGCATTTCTTTCAATCGCTGTTCATTGGACATGTTTTGAAATGCCACCCCAATCTTTAATACAAGGGATGTGCACAGTAGAGTAATGGTCTAGGGATTAAATGAATGCTGGCAAATTTTGTGTCACACCATTATTGCAACCAGATTGAAATAAGGGTCGCGAAAATAGGGTGACAAAATTTGCTGGTATTCATTTAATCCCTTGACCACTACTAATACACTCACATCTATATTATTATAAACACCCTCCTAAATTACATGTACCCTCACATATGTTAGTCAAGTCTTTTCAATTTGCAGGGTCGCAAAGGTAAAGGGTCAATCTACGTGTTTTCTTCAGGCAATGGTGGTGGATTTTATGGCGACAGTTGTGCTTTCAATGGCTACGTCAACAGTATATACACAATTGCCATAACAGGATTGAAGAGTGATGGTTCACTTCCTATATTTAGTGAGCCCTGCGCTGGACTTATGGCAGTAACATACAGCAGGGACTCCATTGGTGATTCAAGTAAAGTGGTAGGCAAATAAAAGAAATCAAATTATTTTTATCTCAGTATTTTCCTACCATAAAGAAAATTAAACAATTATAAAGACACCTCCAGGAAAACCCAGTGGTTTTTTGCATATGCAATATCTCAAAAACGAAGCAAATTTAAGTGGAAAAACTTCAAGACATTGCAAAGCATACCGAAACAAAACTGTGAGATTTGAAGCATTTTCGACAAAGTTTATTTTGGATTAAAATATCAGTGTTGAACAGCAAACAGGCAAAGTCAAATCCCTGAGCATGTAGAGCAGAAATCTGGGAACAGATTGGTTGCCGCTGTTATTGTGATGTGAAGCACAACATGCGAATCGAGCGAGCATCAAAGGAAATACCATCAAAAAAAGGGATGTGATACATTAGAGCTTTGTCAACTAACATCTTAAGAGCCATTGCCTTTTAAATATGGAGAATCGGACAAGAGGTAGGAATATTTGGATTTTCTTTTACATGTATTGTGTCAAAAAGACCCTTTTGGTGAGCTGTTTTCAGATATGTACCTTAAAAGTTCCAGCGAATTTGCATTTTGTGAAATCTAGGAAAGTTCAAAATACCCTTCAATCAACCAAAATGGCCAATGGAATTTACACAGAATTGCACATTTTCAACAGGCCAATATAGGAAGAAGGGAACTTGCTTGGATTTCATATTCACAGTTTGTAATTTACACTTTGATCATTCTTCTGAGCTAAAAGTCATGTTTATAAAGATGACTGCAAAATCGAAGGCCTTGCTCGCTCGTCCAAAAATGGCACAATTGGTCAAAATACCCTTTATAGTTTTTCATCCAGTGCGCTTAATTTTCAGGGGCCGAACTAGCCATTTAGATATGGTATAACCATAGCATAGCTCTTTCTTTAGAACCTTTTATTTGTCAAGTGGGTGAAAGATTTGTATACTAGAAGAGTTATGGCCCTCTACCTGGTTCTCAATAGGATTTTGTACAGCCATTGCTGTGGGAGTTACAGGTGTGACACCCAAAGGGTAGTTACACACGCCGCCCTTAGGGCCCAAGCTGCTAGGGGGCTCCGGGGGCATGCTCCCCTGGGAAAATTTTGATTTACATGTAACATGCTCAGAAATGCTTTTCCTTCATTTTGTGGGCATCTTTTCTCATTTTCTAAAAACAGCTTTGAATGTATGTTGTTATCTGTTCAGTGGCTTTGAACACAGGAAAGATGAGATTTTCTCTTATCAAACCAAAAATTATGATACGGCGATACCCTCCTCAAATAATTTCACTATGAAAGCGAGGTCTCTAAAGTAATTAGATGAAGCTGATCTCTTTTAAATCTCTTTTGAACATATTATGACACTTGCATTGCGAAAAAGTTCAGTATCCCTGGCTGGTCGGCCTTTCGCTTTGCAGCGGCCATGTTTTGCACGTGGAAAGATGACATCTGCGAGAGGCCTGGGTTCAAATTTATAAATTCAATATGGCGGCCATATTTCAACGTTGCGGAGACGCGAAGCGATTGTTCAGTTATTCTGTGGTCTGCGAAAAGGCTATTCACTTCGATAACTAAAACCGAAGAAAGGTAGTTTAACCAGTAATTTATTAAAAAAAGTCTTTATTTCATTTGCATTTGATAGACCAATTGATCTCCTGGTTGAAGCACTCTGACAGCCGTACCACTTACCTGTGACACCCGTGACAGGTGTTACGAGTTACAACTGAGAACCCTGCCCTAAAGACAGTTGATATTTTACATGTAAATTGAATTGTGATAGTTGTATTTTTCAAACGGCTGAGAAGTAGACAAAACGTAGTTACGTGAAGATGAACTTTAGCTGAGAGAAATGACCAAAGTGTAAATTACGTACTGCATGAATATGAAATCCAGGCGAGTTCCCTTTTTTCTGTACTAGCCTGTTGAAAATGTGCAATTTTGTATAAATTCCATCGGCCATTTTGGTAGATTAAGTGGTGTTTCGAACTTTCCTTAATTTCACAAAAATATGAACTCACTGGAACTTTTAAAGTATATTTCTGAAAGTAGTTCACTAGAAGGGTCTTTGATTCAGTAAAATCTGAAATTTCCTACCTGTCATCGGATTCTCCATATTTACAACCAGTGGCTCTTAACCATTGTTTTAAAGTGCCTTTAATAGCTGCCTGGTGGTTGAGAGACATCATAAAGTCTTAAGAAACCCGTAAGTAATCAACATGTTTTAAAGAATCAAAGTGTGTTCTGTAATTTTGAAGGCAACTGATATACCATAATTGAGGTATCAGCATTCAAAGTCAGGTCGATACAGGCAGCAAAGTCCAGGAGCAGGTTCTTGCCCTAGAAAAAAACCCTGTCGTGAGTTGTTACCCATTTATTTGCCAAGTGTTTCAAGCGTCAAAGTCTTATATCAACTGCCATGTTTTCCCGTGCACTAGGTGTAAAGAGCCTTCCCAGCATGCATTGCGATTACGTTCTGTGGACATTTCCTTGAACTGGTTACTAGATTGTATTTCGTTTTTCATTTAAACATTTCAAACATGATGGCTACCACGTAGCGATCAATTGAAACATAGATCTGTGATCCAGGTTGCCTTGATTTTTTTTCAAATCTGCATGATTTGTAGTTTTGTGAACTTCTGGAATCAGCGGACATGCAGATGTGTGGAGACCCGTATGTTGCACAGAAGGATTAATCTGTTAATCTGTCAGCCCTATTTAGAGAGTGTTTTTACGCGAAGTCATCAAAGTCTTAAATCCAAAACTAAAGAGCCATGAAAGTGATCAGGCATGTATTTCTAAGTGAAATCAACATCCTTGCCGTCACCTGTTCAGGTGGAATCAGCATTTTAACCTATTAAGTCCTGAAATCTACAGTTTTGAGCTTATGGGTTGCATAAAATTGACATTTTGCAGCTTTCAAAGTGAAATCAACATCCTTGCCGTCATGCATGCATCAATGTGAAATCAACATTTTAAGCTACATAGACCTTAAATCAACATTTTTGAGCTTATGGGCGGCGTGAAATTGACATTTTGCTGGTTTCTAAGTGAAATTGACAGCCTTGCGCTTGCGGTCATGCCTTGACACCAAATCAACATTTTAATCTAATAAGACCTGAAATCAACATTTCTCAGCTTATGGGCTGCATGAAATTGACATTTTGCTGGGTTCAAAGTGAAATTGGTAAAAATAAAGAATCTGATCCCACCGATGCGTCGGCCAACGCGTTGGTCGACACACCACCGACACGTCACCGACACGTCGGTCGACACACTATCGATGCGTCGGCCGATGCGCTGCTAGTGTGTCGGCCGACACGTCGCTAGTGTCTCAGCCGACACACTACCGACACGTTGGTCAACACTCTACCGACGCATTGTTACGAAAAATTATGGCGTCACTTGCGTGACTGATCAGATCAGTCTCAAACATTCTTGACTATTTAATTAGTTTTGAATCACAATGACTAAGCAGTTCTTTTTAACCGATTAGATATGTTGCTGTAAATAGTATCACTTTGTAATGTTACTATATTTAGTCGAGCTGGAAAGTTCTGGTATCTTTCGCCGTAAAGTGTATCAGAGAATCGGTGTAGTGTTTAGATGGTTTCATTTCCCAGGAGTGTTGAGATAATAATATCGTGAGTTTATAGTGTTTATTGAATTGTGACTAAGGTCGCATGTTGGCAGAGGCCGTGTTTATTGAGGTGTGACAGAGATCGCGTGTTGGCGGGGGCCGTGATTATTGAAGTTCGACAGAGGTTGTGTGTTAAGTTTGGCAGAGGCCATGTTAAAGCAAGTGTGACGCAGGTCAAGCTGTAATTTACAAGCCTAGTGTGAGCTTGTTGTGAAGTATTGTGTGGAATCACTGTGTTCGTGTGGATTAAATAATCTAGTTGCTGTTCCGACATCCCTGCGTGTTGACTTAGACTGCAAACTACCTACCACTTTTAAACATCGAACTCGCAACATTGGGGGCCTGTCGCCGGAGAGTGGAATTCAAGGAACTGTCTGTTGTCTTCTGATAACCAGGAAAGGATCACAACTTGGAAGGAAGTAACTGCATTGTGAAAGTAAGCTGTAGCAAGTGGAAGAGTTGAGAAATTTTAATGCTGCGAAATGGATAAATTTATTCTACTTGGTAAAGAGTTTGGACTGGATGGAGAAAAACTACTCGAATTTGGTGAGAAACAACAAGCGCTAGAGGAGAAATGCCGAGAGGAAGAACGCGAGGAGAAACGCCGAGAGGAAGAGCGTGAGGAGAAGCGTAGGCAGCTAGAAGAAGAACGAGAGGAGAAACGCCGAGAGGAAGAATGAGAAGAGAAACGTAGGCAGTTGGAAGAGGAAAAAGAAGAGAAACGGCGGAGACTTCAAGAAGAAAGGAGGCATTAAGACGAAGAGAAAGCAGAAGGACGCAGAAGAGAGGACGAATCGCAGAAAGAGATGACCGAGCTAAAGCGCCGAAACCTCCATTGTTCGTGGATGGTAAAGACGACTTGGACGCATATTTTGCAGAGGTTTGAGAGATTTGCAAATACAGCCAAGTGGCATAAAACTGGATGGGCGTCAAAGCTCAGTGCTCTGTTGTCTGGACGAGCATTGGAAATGTACTCGTGTCTATCTGAGGAAGTGGCTAGAGATTACAATAGAGTTAAGATTGCGTTGATGAAGAGATACATGTATGACCTTACAGAGGACGGCTATTGTCGAAAATTTAGAGCATCCAAACTGGCAGTTGATGAAAGTCCGGACCAGTTTATCGTGCTATTGGACAGATACCTGCTACGGTGGCTAGAGCTTTCAGATACCAAGCAAACCTTTCAGGGACTTAAGGACTTAATTGTGAAAGAACAATTTATTGACTCCTGTCCTAAAGACTTGGCTATAGAAGATAACCTTACTGATGATAGGAGCATATTATCTGCGCAGAGTAGAGGAATAACCAGAGACATTGGACTACCTCCTCTCTTAGCACTACTGATTAATTTTTCGTTCTTAGTAGAAATTTAAGAAATTTCTTCTCAAGAGGGGGTTATGTTACGAAAAATTATGGCATCACTTACGTGACTGATCAGAGCAGTCTCGAACGTTCTTGAATATTTAATTAGTTTTGAATCACAATGACTAAGCAGTTCTTTTTAGCCGATTAGATATGTTGCTGTAAATAGTATCACTTTGTAATGTTACTATATTTAGTCGAGCTGGAAAGTTCTGGTATCTTTCGCCGTAAAGTATATAAGAGAATCAGTGTAGTGTTTAGATGGTTTTATTTCCCAGGAGTGTTGAGATAATAATCTCGTGAGTTAGGGGTGTTTGTTGAAGTGTGACAGAGGTCGCATGTTGGCAGAGGCCATGTTTATTGAAGTGTGACAGAGATTGCATGTTGACGGAGGCTGTGATTATTGAAGTTCGACAGAGGTTGTGTGTTAAGTTTGGCAGAGGCTGTGTTAAAGCAAGTGTGACAGAGGTCAAGCTGTAATTTACAAGCCTAGTGTGAGCTTGTTGTGAAGTATTGTGCGGAATCACTGCGTTCGTGTGGATTAAATAACCTAGTTGCTGTTCTGACATCCCTGCGTGTTGACTTAAACTGCAAACTACCTACCACTTTTAAACATTGAACTCGCAACACGCGTTGGT
>Ga0126343_10000699_pt1 | contig 13784 bp, 13 predicted proteins | sample Cyp2metagenome_FD_92531 | JGI IMG/M metagenome (GOLD analysis project Ga0126343, IMG submission 92531) | Coral microbial communities from Lord Howe Island, Old Settlement Bay, Australia - Cyphastrea 2 metagenome | ecosystem: Host-associated > Invertebrates > Cnidaria > Coral ... | reverse complement strand
GATAAGGTCAGACTGAAAGTTTAACCTGATGATCAGCGTGAAATCCAAACTTGAAATCATAGCTAAAAGTTGCAATAAACTTGAAAGCCAGACTCAAACTCTAACTCAAGACTTAAATCTTGTAATACTGACTTGATGATAAATTATAGGTATCCCTCTGGCAATATTATTTTGAGTTGTCATCAGGTTTGCATTTGAACATGGTGGTAAGTGTTAAATTGATGTCTCTCTCTGACAATGTTGGAACCCTATGGTTTAGACTTGAAAGTTGTATAACTTGTTACAGGAAGTTTTTATGCTAATAATAACAGGGCTTTTCACATCCTGCCAAGTTTCTTCAAGTTTTAAAAGGTAACGGTCTTTTAACAAACAAAGTGATGTTTTTTTTAGGTGTTTATCTACAGAGGTACATGTATCAAATGGTTGTATCAGTGCTGTAGTTGCTTAAGTTGATTTTAAAAGTCTGAATTAGAGTACTTTTTCAATAATATTGATTAACACATTTTTCCCAAGTTAGATGCAATGGCTTGCTGTTCCATTTTAAACTTATACACTAAGTATTGTATTATTATTTAACTGTACTGAGTGTCTACTGTCAGTGAGTGCCGAGAAACTACATGTATTTAATTGAGTCTGACTTATTACATTTTGCAATAAATGATTACATCACTGTCACTTGTGGCTTGCTTTCATTTTTTTACTGGGGAAAATACAAGTTTTGGGAAACTCTCAAATTAACTCGATATAAGCCTTGGAAAAGGCTTTTCTAGAACAAAGGCATTTAACTTGACTGAGCGAGCAGATCATATTTATTCACGGCGTGAAATTGTTTTCGACCCTGAAAAAACTCACCTTTTCCATTAGCTTAGGGCATACAACTGCATGTAAGAGTTTTGGATCTTATTCCTTGCCTTATTTCCTGCCATCGCTGTGAAAAATCTGCAAGAGAATCTTGCCAAACCCACCATTTTGATCAGGCAACGTGACAACATCAACGCGAGAGGCACCGAAATGTGTGCGGATCCGCACGGATATATGACGTCAGGATGGCGCAATTTGTTCTAAAAAATTGTCCCATATCATGGGTGCGCGCGGAATCTACTTACCGTCTCCATCCCCGATTATGGCTACTGCTGTAACAAAGAATGACAAAACCCTAGCTCGGGGTGCTCGGTAGTCGTTACTTGCCTGAGCCCGGCTACGACTTTTCCCGCCGCTGACAAGGTGGCTGTTCCTCCCGTTTAACCTCCGGGACAGAGGTTTGAAACCCCGAGGGATCTCTGAGCCGGGGCCGGGGCCTCACCCAGCTACCTCTAACGAGCGTCTACACGTGCCGTATTAGGAATTAGGGATGGCCATTCCCCTCATCCAAAAGCACCACCATTTCTCGCTGTTAACTCGTAAGAATTGCTCAGATATTTATATTGCAGAAACTCTTTTTTCTTACGCATGTGGGAGATTTTCTTTGACGACGCATGCGCTTTTGCATTAAATTTTCGTGCTGGATACATATGATTCCAGAAAATATGCGTGTCTCATTCCATGCAATCTGTTTTATTATCGCCGAACGTTTTCTGCCCACTTGGCAAAGAGAGCCAAGAAATATCACATATCAAGTAATTTCAGCGATGGAAGAGGCAAGAAATGATAAATCAGACTCAAACTAACCTGATGTTTCTATCTTCGATCAAGTGTCGTGAAAGACGAATTCTTGTAATTTATCCACTTTTATCTGTCTGTATTGCTCAGGCTCTTCTTGTGCCGTCAAAAAAAGAAGCTGCGTCCTCAATGCTTGTTAATTCTTATTACATTGAAGCCACAAAGTCATGTTATCGTCGAAAGTTCTTTAATGGCGGCCGGCTCACGCTTTGACCGTGAAGGGTTTGGTAACTAGACCGTGACAAAAACATTGTCACGACAGCAAAAGTCGACCAAAAGCTTCGAATCGACGCTTTTCATCAGCTCTAACAGCGGCTCCTCCAAAACGATAATATATAGATTTAGGCAAACCTAAGAGCATAGCCTCAGTTATTAACCGCGTGGCCATGGGCCGAGCGCGGTTCATAATCTACCTTCGGTTTATTTAATTTTCTTTTTTCTATTTTTCTAGGGGACCAGACGCAGATCCCCGCTTGGTCAGCTTTGAATCACGCAATGTGTAATGTTTCTCCAAACGTTGTTGAAACATAAATACACGGACAATGTCACAGATATTCTCACGGTTTCCTTTATTGTGTGTAAAATATATTTTCGTGTTGGTTTTATAGAAGCTTTGGATTCGAAGGGAATATTTACGCTAAAAAGGTATTACGTAGCCATGGAATGCGCTGACGTTGTAGCTTTCATTTTCGCTACGTGACAAATACGATCGTGTTAACTTTGCGAGTTAAGGTGGCTCCCTAGCGTTATTGTGAAACACCCTCCCTATAGAGCGCGAGTTAGAACAGAAAACTTAGTGAATTCCTCCTTAAGTTTTCCCCGTGGTGATTTACCAGAATGGGTACTGTTAAAATAAGGTTTATATTTTGATCGTCAATATTTGGATTAAAGCCGTTACCATGGCAACATCGCGTGTAATGACAAGCAGATATTTTCCTCATTTTGACCAGAACTCCTTAATATTTATACTTTCCTTCGGTGAAATTTTTTAAAACTTCGCCACATCATGGAAATGACACTGCCTAACATTTTGAAAAGGTAAAAAGTCAAGGTTTTTCAGACAGTTTTCCAATATTCTGCAATTTGTCATTATTCTAAATATATGACATTAGCTCTAACAGATTTTAACCAAAATAGGTTATTTAATAGGAATTGTATGTGGTTACAACTGAGCCAAATTTAAAAAAGATTCACCGAAGGAAACGCGAGAAAATTAGCATTTGTTTTCACACGTGGCGTCACAAAAATCAGAAAAACACGCGTGGTATCACGAGTGGCTTTTCATTTGGGCGCGCGCTCATGTGACGTCATGTATCGCATGCGAGAAAGCAAGAGTAAATTAGAGCTCTTTTACCGGTTTTTTTCGAATTTTTTGTCATCCTTTTTTTGGCCTTAGGCTTAAACACATGTTTAAATGGAGTTTGAAACTATTTCTACTTTTACCAAAGTGATTTAACGCCTTTCAAGCGCGGACGTGATTTCCTTTCTTCTTAAGGGTTACTGGCGTCATTTGTGAACGCGCGACTAGTACTGAAATTTGACAGGCGATAGCAACGCGCGCAATCGAGTCTCAAGAAAACTCTAATGAGCCACCTTAATTTGGCTAGAAGCGACCGTCATGACTTTATTTGCAATTTTGCAAGTATCTCTTGTGGGTTAAGGCAAATGAAGTGAATTATTTAGCTGCTTCTTCGCAGCGAGTTCAGGGATCGGAAAGCAGATTAAATATTTAGCTATATTTGCGAGCCAAGCAAAGAATATGTCGGGAATGCAAGGTTACTCATTGTTAAGGATTAACCACTATAAAAATAACGTGGATAACGCACCTCTTAAATTATGTGACTCGTGTAATTTGCTAACCCTTTGATGTGATGTGGTGTCTAGAGCAATCGATGAATCATCAAGGACTGCTTTGGAACGTGCACTGCGCTCGTCAAAAACCCTTTTTTTCACCACAAACTCATCTCGGAAGATATGTAAATTTTTATCCCTCCGAAAGGTCAATGACATGACCTTTTTTGCGGAACGGACGCTATGCAAAGAGTGTAATCAAACGCAGACTGAGAAGCGATGTATCACTTTCTACTTAATAGCTACCACATATCGGCAGAAATAAAATCTATTCCTTTCTAATCCAGCCTCGCTTTCAGTTGGAAAAGCGCGGTTATAAGCTCGAAAGACCTTCTTGTCTATTTGGATATTGCAAATAATTATACAGTAATCCAACATGTGAAGCAAATTTTGGACGTTTTGTAGTTTCGGCCCAGAATTGCGCCGGAAAATGTGCGACATCTCAAGCTAGTGTTATTTTTGCCAACAGCTTCGCAGTGCTTTTTTCGGCTGTAGCTTTACCAGTTCTTTATCAATAACCCTTTAAGAAATTCAGCAAAGCATCTCACTGAACCCAATAACTAAATTAAACAAACAAAACGAAGAAGTCTCCGTAATTTGTAAACGCAGGTGCATGACAACATACGAGCGTCAAAAGCTGTCAAAGATAGCAAATCAATGGTTTTCCTCCAAGGTTAAACAGGAGAAATTATAGTAATCCACGAAGCGACTGTCTCTACTAACACAAAGAAAACTTCAAAACTCTCCTGGCAGTATTTACTTGTACAAATACAGTTATTACTTTCAGATGTGAAATTATTGGTATACGGCGGAAAACGACAGAAACCTAAGCTTATTTGGTTACAATATGCAACTTTATACTCAATGACTCTAATCTTATTAAGTGAAATTTTTCAAATTTCTCTCATATGGTTGCAAATAAGGTAATTAGGGAGATTTTAAAACTTCTATTGAAGAAATAAAAGCTTAACCTAAAAGCTTATCTCGCCGGAGCGAAGGAACCACACAATTTTCATGGAAAAGGCGAAAGTTGCTATGTATTAAAGTCGCTCACGGCAATTTGGCAGTTCACTTTAGTTTGAATCCTATAGGCAGAGGCTTCCAATAACAGTTGCGAAGACTGAACTGAACTAATCTTTTCGAAAGATCAAATAATCAACCACTTTTTCCCGCTGTGTTTTTTCCTCTAAACACACGAAACGCGTTTGATTTCTCTTGATGATCACCAGATGGCTTCTTGCACGGCTAGCTGCACATCTCGACGCGCGAAGTTCTGTAGTCATCAGAGTCAATTTCTCGGGTATTTCAGCTCTTTTCTATAGCTCGCGTTAGCTCTACCTCACAAAAGTCACGGCATTGTTTGGTATTATCTCCTTTCTCTAGCCCTGACTCGATCTAATTCTTAGCATTGGTCAGTACTATCGCGCCTTCTTCCTAGCCCTCGCCTGCTCTTTCCCGAACTTCCTCGCCACATCTTTGTCTGTTAATCCTTGCTCTCTGCCGTTCTTTTTAACGTTCTGCTTTAGTTAAACCCTACCTTCAAACGTGAGATCAACCTCTCCGATCGTTTGTTGACATGGCGAATAGAAATGAGTGTTTTTCTGACTTTTCAAAAAAAGAAACCCGCCAAGGAATGATGGCATTCCTTAGCTTCCCATATGGGTGACCGTGAGGAGTATGTCTAGACGCCCCTCCCCCTCCCCCGAGTCTGTACGGACGGACGTTCACTCGCTCGCTCGCTCGTACGCTGACGTCATAGCCAAATTTTCTCGGCTTGATGGGTTACGAATTTTTCTTATCCATGATACTTCGCTGGCGCGCTTCGCGCGCTGAAGCTCCGCTATTATTCTCTTTCTTTTCTGTCTGATATAAACGTTTATAAAAAGGCTGCGCACTCTTTGAATTGGCACTGTCTCTTCCTTTTTTTGAATCTCTTGCGACGCTTATACGGCCTTTTCCATTTTTTTTTACTGTTCTCTATACCAAGAGGCACATTTATTCAGTAGAAAATTTTTCTGTTACAAGCTGCCGAGTCAAAAACCGGTTTGAACCGGTTAAAACCAAACGGGTCCACACACATATATGATGAGAGTTCTGTCTACTTTTGCTGGCGGGGTTTATTAGCAAAACTAAAGCCTAAAACTGCGTCAAGCTTGCGAGACGCGGTTTTACGCTTCAATTTTGCTAATAAACCTTGCAGCAAAAGTAACAGAACCCTCATCATATATGTGGGTCAAACTGCTTCATGATCACTGAAATATGTCTTTAAAACAACTGCTTTCATATCCGAGTGATATTTGATGTTTGTATATATGTGATCAATAACCGTTTTGTTGTCATTTGTATATGTTGATATTAACTGTTTGTAATGTTTATCCCTCACTAGTAGATTAAGTCTCCATGAAAAACTATATTGTTGCTGGGGGTGATGCTATTTAATGTTCCATCACTTGCTTGACAGAGCTGTCTTACAGGAACCTTTTTTGAGCGATATATCCCTACGATTGTCCAATCCACAAAGCTTGTTATCTTAATTACTGTTAATTCAATACCATGTATGTTGTCACAGCATGGATATCCAGGTAAGTGTGGGATATTACTGTACACAGCTGTACCACCATAAGGTCTTAGTGCATTGCTGGAATTAGAATTATCATTTCGAAAGAGCTCATAACCAGGAATATAATACATCTCATCAGTATCTTAAAAACTAAACTTTGTTTCTGCAAAAATGTTAACATCAGCTCTTAAATAATTTACGTCACTACGCAAGTCTTGGATGTGTTTATGCACAGACCTTGCATTAAGATAGCACAGTTTTAGAACGGATCCTGTTATCTCATAAAGTGGGGATATGCAAAGCTTTAGTTTTGCTCTTGTTCTTACTCGTTCCATTTCTTTCTTAACATCTGGATGAACAGGAATCTTACTTTCACATAGGTCAGTTATATATAAGCTTTCAATAGTAGTAACTCTGCTGAGCCCCACATAATGTATGTGTGGAATAGTCTTCTTGGTACTGAAGTTCACAACAATTTTAGTCTCAGAATCACATTGTGACCTGTGTATTGTTTTTGCTGCTGCTGGACGCAATGGAAACTGTTTTCTAACAACTTGTGGAGTTTTGTTTTTACCAACAGCAAACTGAGTAGTCACAAGTTTAATGGGGGTCCATGTATGTTTAATTCCTTGAAGATACAAATGTATCTTTTCATTTCTAGTTTTCTGACCTACATTTGAGCAGTCAAACTGTATCCATACAATACCAGATGGTTTTTCTTGTTGACGCAGCTGAACTAGTTTAATGACATTTCCAGCTCCATTTGTCATGCCATCTTCAGTTCTTAGGCTCATGACAAGTTCAGTTCTTTCACCTTCAGCAAGACAAAGATGCAAGGCCAACTGCTTTGTTTTCCTTGGATCCTTAGATATTTGTGTTAAAATCTTGTCTCTTAGCTGTGAAGAGTTAGCTCCAAGAAAACTATCTTGAGCATTAATTTGGAACTTGTTTTTACTGGCTGCATTATGAGCTCTGACATTAAATTCATCTACTTTAGCATTTTGTATAAGTAAGTGCGGTGCATCCAGTGAGTTTGTGGTTTCTTCTTGTACGACTCTCTCTTTAAGCACTAATGTGTCACTTTCCGCGTGTTTACCTTCACGCAGCCTATTAAGTAGTTCTGCAGAGACTTTGCTGTCTCTTTGACGCATTATTTCATTCAGTTCAAACATTCTGAAGTGTTGATGCCATAAACTTGGGGCAAGAACTGCATAGTCTAAATTTTTTAAGGCTTTAAAAACATACGCATCCATAACAGGCTCTAACTGGAATAAATCACCAATAGCAATGATGCTTACTCCAAAATCCTTTGTACAACCTCTTATATCTTTAAGTCTGTTGTTTAGCTGTACAGTAAACATGCTACTTCCTACCACCGAGATTTCATCTACAAAAATCAATTTGACTCCTCCAGATTTACTTCTCAAGGTTTTCAATCTACATGAATCAAGCCTTTTGTAATTTCTCAGGGATTGATTGGCAGGAACAGCAAATGCACTATGACCAGTGTTGCCTTTAATGGTATGTGCAGCTTTTCCAGTTGGTGCTAATAATAGGACTTTTACCTGATGAAATTCATCACCAGCTCTAGCGTTTTAATATTTAAGTGCAGCCTGATACAAAGCCTTCGTTACATGTGATTTGCCAACTCCAGCTCCTCCACTCAGGAAACAGTAAAAAGGGGTTTCCGAGGTTTTAATCTGATGTGAAATGTGAAAAAAAAAACTCTTCCTGTTCTTGCTTAAGAATCTGGACCATTTGACGGTAATAATAATCTGGTAATTCTTTTAATATCAGTGGCTCATTATTCAGTGCTGCCGATGGGATGTCCAGATCATCAGACAAGTCATAACTTTCACTTAAATCAGGATGTAAATCTTCAGTACCCTCAGCATTATCTTGCAACTCAATATTTTGTACATTGGGTGTTACTAAATTAAACTGGTCTTCATAGCAATCAGCATTTTGTAAGTGTAGTTCTATTTCACTTAGATCTTCACTACAGATAGCATACTGCAACATTTGTTTATCTATTTGTTCTTTCAACAGAAGGCACATGTAATGCTCCTGATATGAAGAATAGCTGCCTATCAAATCAGCTTCTTCATTTCTCCATGACGTAAAAGGCATAATAACGTCACGGTAGTGTTTTTCTGGTTGAGATTTGACATTGAACCAAACACTCTAATTATCCTAGGTTTTAAACGCTTTTTTGGTTTTACTTGTCTTTCAATTTGCATGGTCTCTTTGGCACGATCCAAAAGTTCATCATCATTGATTTCATCATCTAATGTCCCCAAAGGGAGATTGTCTAGATCTGCACGTTTTGACTTTTTTTGTTAAGGACTTCTGGCATGAATCATACAAAGCAGCCCGGTCAGCTAAAGCAATATTTTCAAGGGAAGCAGGTCTTTGTATGTACCTGTGTAACAGACCATTAGAATGAATTTCTTCTGAGTCATCATCCATTTTTTCAGTTTCATTCATTGATTTTAACTATTGCACTCTTTCGTCAGGAGGGGTTGTCGGAATAAAGATCACTTCTCTAGAACCTTTTCGCATTGGTAGTTGAAGAACTATGTAGACTGCTTCTTGGGCACTTATTTCCAAAGTATTTAAAAATTTGTTGCCTATGTCTCTTACTTGTTGCTTTACACTAGAATTTCCATCTCTTGCTTCACCGCATGCTCTTTGAAAAAGATGACTCATTTCTTTTTGCGCCTTTGAAATATATGACACAATATACATTGCACAAGCATAAACATGCAGCACGAATTGAATATCCATATTTGCCGTTCATGCACTTAGACAGGCACTATTATAGTTGTTTACTCTCAGCTCATTTGGATTTCTTTTCAAAAATACAGTAGGTTGAATATCCATATTTGCCGTCCATGCACTTAGACAGTCACTATTATAGTTGTTTACTCTCAGCTCATCTGGATTTCGTTTCAAAAATACAGTAGGAGAATTAAGCCCAGATCGAATGGCAAGATAATAGTTTTTTTCTGTGACATTGAGATTGATCAGTAATGGGTCAAATGTGATGTCTTCACCTTCTTTCATGTCATTTAAATGCTTACTGATGTTGTTCCTTATATCTTCATGTTTTCTAATCTCATTTTGAGACATGTCATTGCCAAGAGGATGCAAAATACTTGTTGACTTCAAAGGTGGATGTGGAAAATTAAATCTGCATTCTGCTTTTCTTGACTTTTTACGACAAGTTTGGCAGTGCCTGTGAATTTGTCTGTTGACCCTAAATTAACATGTGGATGTGAGCTGAGCCCCTCTATCGATATTCCTCTCTGAGAAAACAGTCTGCTAGTTTCGCTAAGGGAGTAGCACTACTCATTAAAATATGCTTCAAGAACTGATTGAATTGATAATCAAAATGGCGTGCACAAGTCAGTGGATCACATTTAATTAAGCTACACTTTTCTTCCCACTTAAATTCTCTAGTTCATCATCTGAATAATCTTTTTCATCAACAAGCTTGCCAAGTATTCTAAGGAGATGAATCCACTGTGTTTGAGCTGATGAAAAACTACAAAACAGAGTAGCAGGTCCTAGTTGTCTGATCATGGCAAAGATATTCTTTTTTGCTTTCTTTCTTTGTAGCCTTCCTCAAGGTGAACTACATATAATACTTCCAAGGTATCTTGCTGCTTTAACTGACTAGCTGTGAGAGTTCTATTGTTGACTTTACATTTTCGTAACGCTATGTGAGATTTTCCCGAAAGAATCTTCATTTGCAACTTTTTAGTTTAAAAAAATATATTCTCCACACATAAAGCAGCTCGACGGTCTGACCTTCTCAATTCTGATTTGCAATTATCACTGTCATGAACATTAACCAATCTCTTATCATTTTCAGGTCTTTTTGACTTAAATATATTCCTGGATATGCCAACTCCTCAGAATATGTGTCTCTAAATAAACACAAAGGCCTATTTCCTTCTCCAGGTGCAATGCTATAAACTTGTGCTCGTTCACTGCCCTCGAGAAAGTCAGTAGCTGTTAACCGTCAGTTATTCCTGCAGGTATTTCAGCATCAAGCTCAGTCCAACCGTCATCTGGTTGTTTGCATTTGTTGGCAGTATCTTCAACATTACATGAACTATTCATTTGGTAATTAACGTGTGAAAGATTTGCGGTGTCAGTTTCACTTTGAGGCATGTTAAAAATTATATCTAGATATTCTATCTTCACTGAAGGAGAATGCCTGTTCTCTATAAAGAGCACTGTTAGTGGCTAATCATTTTGCTGCTTGCAAAATTTTATATGGTCTCACATTCAATGTTAATGCAGAGCTCTTATATAGCAATCGCCTCTTTAACTGAGCTTTGATTGGGCCACTTTCCTGAGGTAACCGTGGTAACACATTAACAGTATTGTTAACATCTGCCGGCACATTTACAACATTTCATTTTATTTTCAATTGATTTTCTCTTGGAGCTTGCATAAGCTTTTGAAAAGTCAATCTAGGTGCTAGAAGTCTGCCCTCTAATTCATTTAAATCAAAAAAGTCTGGTTTTAATGAAAATGACATTCCATTTTTAGCTGCACAAGGTGGGATTCTTTTTTCTCTAAATATCTAAAACAAGACTGACAGATCCACTCAAAGTCATCAACACTTGTCTCACTTAGTAAATACTTTACTACATCAGGACTAGAAATTCTTTTCTTTTTGGCAGCAGTAACACTGTGTTTATACCACAACTGGTGACAACAAGAACATATATGCAAAGGCCCACTGGACACAGCAGTATGAAACTTTCTAATTTCATCAGCAACAGTTGAGTTGTTGCTAACATTTACATGGTTCCTCTAGTCATATTCACGCTGTTTTGCCAGCCTCTTTTCTCGGCATTCAGCAGACTAATTTGCACATTTTTCTTTCTGATGCGTACGTCTGCTTGCTTTCCTTCTCTACATTCAGCAGATTCATTTGCACGCTTTTTGTTCTGATGTGTGCGATTGCTTACTAGCCTTTTTTCTCTACATTCAGCAGATTTATCTGCACGCTTTTCTTTTTGATTTGTAACTTGCTTGCCTGCCTTGTTTCTCTACATTCAGCACTTTCATTTGCACGCTTTTTTATTTTGGTGAGCACGCTTGTTTGTTAGCCTTTTTTCTCTGCATTCAGTAGATTCATTTGCACGCTTTCTGACTGATGTGTACGCTTGCTTGCTAGCCTTTTTTCTCTACATTCAGCACTTTCATTTGCACATTTTTTCTTCTAGTATTACTGTTGGGAAGCTAACCTCTTGTCACCAGTTTCTTGATTTTTAGTGGCCCTTCTCTTTCTGTTGGATTCACGTTTGCCCGCTAGCCTCTTTTCCCTAGCTTCTGGATTTTCATTAGCCTTTCTTTTTTTCGCATATTCACGTCGAGCAATCAGCTGTTTTTCTTTTATTCTGCTTATTTCAGCTGTACACTTTTGTTTCCTGTTATCAATGCTTTTCGCATCATTTTCACTACTTGAAGATATATGGTCACCTTTTGGGTCCTGCTGAACATGTTGCTTATCAGTTTTACTAGCACTGATCAAGATATGCACACCTTTCATTTCCAAGGGAACAACACCTGTTTTTGGGCAAGACATTTCCAACTATGATACGACATTTTCAACCCCTTCCATGCGGACCAAAGTACATTTCCCAAACGAATCTGGCATTGCATACAAATCTCTTGAATGAGAATCAAAAATTTGAAAGCTTTGCTCTGAATTCTTAAAAACTGCAACCGTATTAACACCAATTGTTAACAAACAACATTTCTAATTCTCTAGAGAGTTTGAAAATACTTCTAGAACCCAATGTTTGATGTCCTGAACAAACTTCCAGTAAATGACTCACTGTATTGTAATGAATCAGTAAACAGCAAATAGTCATTTAATCGCACAGAACATCTTATAGTAATGTATAGATTATTTCCCAATGGCCAAAATATTATTCAAATTGAAATTAGTCCACAAACTAATATCTTTTATTGGACGGTATATAATAGCAGTAAGTGACATTGCTACACATTGCTTACCAGCATTCACACCGAAGAGAGCTTCATCTCCATGGCTAGAGTAAGTAGACACAGTGGCTGTTGGATCAATGATATCAAATATTGTAGGACCTGGATTTTCCTCCACATCATTTGCTTGCCTTATAAGCAATGGGACGCAAACATTGTAGCACATCATTTGTGTAAACCAAAACAATACCTAATTCCACAACTTGTAATGTGCAACAACGTCTTTTAATGTTGGCAAGTAAAACACATTTAAGTAAAACATCATAACAATCGTATTCCAAAAACGCCCTCGCACAAGTGAAAAAGCATCCTTGGCTTTGAAAAATTGTTGTGACAGCCGATCCTTGAATGGTATTGTTCGATTGTTGTTTCCATGTTGGCGATTAATAACGGACAAAAGTAGTGCAGGACTCTTTATATTAAATGCTGGAATTTTCAAGAGTGCAAAAACTCTTTCAGGTTGATGCGTAACCCACACCGATAGTTCAAGCCGATAAATACGGCTTATGAGAGCTTATGAGAGCTTGTGAGAACTTGTGAGATACTCGTGAGATAATCGTGAGATACGTGGTGCAACCCGCACCGGATTTCAAGCCAATAAATATGGGCTTGCGAAAGCGTGCTAGCTTCAGTGCGATCCGCACTAAACACAAGGCGAGTCTGGATATGTTGAGTTGCGTGAGTAAACAACTCCCTATCAACGAGGAAACTCCACTCAGGACCACTCTGAGTCAGCAACACCTGAATGAAATAACAAAAGAACAAACAAGGGAAAACAGGGCAGTCAACTTTCGAAATGAAAGGAAGAAAACCAATCATAAACAGCACGACAAAGCAATTTTAAATTAGAACATAACTTACCTAGAACAAATACTACTAATCTGCGACGGAAAGCTCTTCAAAATTATCCCAACAAGGGGAAAACGGCTGCAATTTAAACACGACGACAACACCCAAGCAATATGGCCGAGGAAACAGTCAGTTAAAAACAATTTTGGGCGCTTTCCATTCGACCAAAAATTCCGGTCCGAGACTGAATGGAACGGAAAAAATTTCGAGAAACGTTTTCGAAAAATTAGGAATACGTTTTGAGTGTACCCTCTTTTCCGGAATATTGGAATAACTGGGGAATTCCGTTCTATTCTACCATTCCTGCTCGGGTCTAGTTTCTCCATGCCTGGAAATCGAGTTCAACATGGCTGATGTTCAAGCTTCTAAACCTAATATTACCACTCTATCTGACAAACGACTGAAATATCCTAGTTAACATCATTGCAGTGGATATGACTCAACAAGCTTTAGTGAGTACTGCGAAAATGCCTGTGAGCTACGTGAAATATGAGAATATATATTAAACTGCTCGCTCGCTCGTCATTCGAAATCGACTATTCAACTCGTCGGGAAAATAATCCAAGGCTCTCTGAGCAGCTCATGGATAAATAGTTGACTTTCGCCTCTGTGGCAAAACAAGTCTTTGTGCCAAACTATTCGTATGAAAATGAACCTCACCTGTACTTTCATCCTCTTGAAAATCAATTCATTTTCATATGAAATGTTTTGCATGAGCATTCGTTCTAAAAAGAGGTCAAGGCAAGAAAAGCAACTCGGAAGAGGAAGTAAAGTAAGCATATGAGCCAAGTGGCCCATCAGGTTGACAGTTATTCCGGCTTATGTAGCATAAACT
>Ga0126343_10000698_pt1 | contig 13798 bp, 7 predicted proteins | sample Cyp2metagenome_FD_92531 | JGI IMG/M metagenome (GOLD analysis project Ga0126343, IMG submission 92531) | Coral microbial communities from Lord Howe Island, Old Settlement Bay, Australia - Cyphastrea 2 metagenome | ecosystem: Host-associated > Invertebrates > Cnidaria > Coral ... | reverse complement strand
TCAGTAACATGTTCTTTCAGCTTGCGAATCTCTTCGGACAGAGCGTTGACTTGCTCTCTAAGCTCTTGGTTTTTCTTCTTCAAAGTAGCATTGTTCTCAGGCATGATGAATATTAGTGTTTCTGGTAATTAAATGTGTATACTTATAGACCTATACGTTGAAAGGAAAAACGAAATAACGTGAAAAAGTATTGAAATTTGCCGGAGTGCTGATTCACACGGCCATGCAAATGAATACATCACATAAATACGGCCATGGCGAAACGAGGAACAAAAAGTTGATAAAGAGAAGAAACGATATTACGCAAGGATGGCAATTCTGCCGTATTTAATATCGCCTTAGAAAAAGGAAGGGGGAAAAGAAAGGAAAAAAAAACAAATTATTACAAACACGAGGGATTCGAATTTGGTCACCCATCCTAATGCTAACCCCGCCAAACAGTGCTTAACTTCGTTGAGCGGGCGAAACATGTTCCTTGTGGTATAGTGACTCTATGCTGAACGCGTCCCCTTAAATTTCTAAGCTGTGAAAAGGCATCAAAAATAGAAAAAAATCTCTGAAACTGGCTGCGAATGAAGTAGAGAACGAAAATATGAAAATGAGTGTTTTTACTTGCTTTGGTGATGGGACATGCGGCACTTTCCGAACCGATAACTTTTCGGATGTTTTCAACAGAGTTACATCTCCTCCTGTACTCACTTGCCACTGCGTTTTGCACTATTTCTAGATCTTAACAGTGGGCTTTCACTTTGACTTAACCTTCGGATTACAGCCTGAAGTCGTTGGCATCAAAATTGTAACTAGTTACTGTTTACAAACGATCCATTTTCCAAGTTGAGTGGCTCATAGCGCGTTGATTTGCTTTAGTGTTAAAAGGGTGACATGTGGTTCCTGTAGCGCCCTTTAAAATTTGTGGCGAGGCCTTCGTAAGAGTCTGATGATGTTTGCGTTGTGACTGTGGCTTAGTAGACTACATTTTGTGTTAGAAATTTTCCTTCCAGAGGGCATTGGTCTTTCTTTCTGCAGTTACATTCTTTGTTGCTTGTTTGTGTTTGCGACTGTTGGTAATCTGATAGTAGTGCTTTGTTGAGTGACGAGAAGATGCTTTTCAAGTTCAGCATGCAGGAGTGGTCTGAGCTTTAGTATTTGTTTGTTGAAGGTCTTGTGCAGGAGGTGACCGTTTCTGTCAATGATGTTTAAGAACTTTTCCCCTAAGTTGGTTTTCCCTAGGTTAGTCTACCCGTAAGTGCTTCATAGGGGATTGTACCATATTGGTTGAATTAGATTCGCCTCACGTGAAGTACGGCGTTTGACCCGGGCTTTAATGATTGGCAGAAGAGTGGCCGCATCCTTTCTCTGGACAACATGGAATTAGCTTATTGATAAACTATAGTTACAAGAGATTATTCTGAAAACCCACGAGTCAAGGGAAGCTCTCCTTCCTCTATCGTACTGCAAAAAAGAACACATACATAAAACATGTAAATACGTTGTTTCGTTCTCAAAAAGGACTATTTTAATCATGAAATGATTGCTCGAGTATGGAGATGCACATGCTCTGATTGGTTGAGAATTGCGTCAGATCCCGCCATAACAACCTCCCGCGAGTTTTTACAATACAGAAGCACTAGAATGCCAACGCGCGATTCCTTGAAAAAAAAACAACAATCGAAGAAGTTTTTTTTTGATAATCGCCTGAGCAATTATACGAAAACAATTATTCTACTTAGGCTCAGTGAATATTGGTGAATAATCCTCTCGACATTGTTTTGGGCTGTTTGACAATGTTCACTTCGCCTTCGGCAAATAATTGTTTCAAAATATATATATGCAAGAGATCATCATGTTGATGATCTCTTGATATATGTTATTTGCCTGCTGGGAGATCCGTATGGTGAAAAATTGTGACCGAAGGCTTGAAAATGCTGGCCGAGGCCACCGGCCGAGGGCAGCATTTTCAAGCCCAAGGTCACAGTTTTTCACTAAACGGACCGAACTTAAGCCGGCAAATACCATGTTTATTTTTTTTCCTGCAGTAAATTGGCCTTACAGTTGGTTTTCGCAGCTCTTGTCATTGTATGGGCTTGCGCGCCGTCTACCAACGATTTGTAAAAAAACCTTGGTAACGAACGATTAACTCAGATAGTAGACAAAAGAAAAATGTATTGAAGAACAGACTTTTTTCGATCTACTTTATTTTAGCTGTATTTATTTGACTAATCAAGTTCTCCAGAATTGTTTTTGGGGTGTGAATTCTGGTGGGAAGTTTGAAGTTTTACTACAAAAACAGTTTTTGTCCGTCGTTGCATGCTTTCAAAATCAATTGAATTGGACTTTTCTACTTTAAAACTGAATAGCAGAAAGTGTAGTCCAGAGAAATTCTCCTAAATACAGCTGAGCAACAATCAGAGAGGTAAAGTCGACTGAAATTGACTCAAATCTTACGGCGAGAGAAACACAGGATTGCGCGCCATTGCAGCGCCAAGCTACAAACAACAAAACAAACTTTCACAACTTTAAAACACGCAATTGAATTTACTTAGAGTGACTTTCCTTGCCATTTTAAAGTGAACAGAGATAAACTTGCGTTGACTAATCGTGGATAGATGTGTAAAAGAAGGCAAAAGATTGACGATTACCATTGGCTTTTAGGAGCGAAATTTAGCATGCGGGGAAAAAATCCGGCCCTTGAATCGTATCGTAAAAAGTTGGACCGATCACATGCGCATGATTAGCCAACCAAATTGGAGGATTTAGGATTCCGGCCCGCTCAGCTGCTTGAAAAAAAACTTATTAATAATATAGGTGTTAAATTATTTGACTATAGTGTTTGAAGCCAACATGGTTTTTTTTTCATGATCAATGATTCAAATCTAGATTTACTTTTATTGCAAGAATTGACAACATTTGGCACCAATTTGGTTTAGGTACGGTCTGCGGTCACTAAACTAGGAACACAAAGAGTGCAAGTTCTAAAAATAAGAAACATAGTGCTTCATTTATGATAAAATTGACACAGCGTTAATTATTTAGTTCTATACAATAGGAACCGTTAGAATGTGTAGAGGTTACTTAATATATGTCCATGAACGGACGCTTAAATAGTCAAGTTAGAAACGTATAACTCAGTTGTAGGTTAGTTAACGTTAAGCTGAGGTTCGATCGGCCGTTTTTATCCAACTAGAAGCCTCGTTATTTAGCGCTTGGACACAACAAAAATTCGCATACGGAAAGTTAACTGCATCAACACTGCGAGGTACCTGCCTCTCTTTTAGCTCTTGGCCAATTGTTTACTGGATTATTATAATGTAGTGGGAAACTATGAATTGGCTTGAAGTAAAGCAAGACGGATTTCAATAATAAAGACAGCAAAAGAGCATGGTTGTAAAATAAATGAAACAATAAGCCGTTCTTTCATAACTTAGGCATTCTTCGTTTCTTGGAAATCGTAGCTTTTATGATTAATTGCGGTAACAACACCTCGTGTCGTCCAGTTCGATCTGTCATCATACTCGTCCGTGATACGCAGATCGGACTCCCGTTGCGCGGTCGTCTGATTTTGTTATTAGTCGTATGATTACAGACCGAATTGGACTCCACTCAGTCCTATTATAATAATTGGGCGATTTCAGACTGAACTATAGGACTATCAACTGACAAACGTTTAATGACTCAGACGACGACATATCAGCCTTGTTTCTGAGTCATGACTAGCCAACAACAGTTTTTTTTTTCTTTCAGAACCTCGCTCAACTTGTCGATCATCCTAGATAAATTAAATTAATGGTTCAAGCTACTTACTCTTATTTGATTTTTTTCTAAGGTGGTTGCAAGAGAATCAGTTAAAGGACTTGCCTCCCGGAATTTTCTCAAACAACACTAAGCTGGTGTCGCTGTAAGTTGAACACGCTATCAATCCTACCCATAACAGACACGCTTTTAAATGCAAACCTTTAAAAGCACCGAACAGCATTTCCTAAAACTTATCAAAAATGCGACGGCTTGCGTTATTGTGTGATCGCTTTCCGTGAATTTCATGGCCGTTCTTGCGACATAACAACTGGGCAATGTAGGGGTTCAAACTACGAATACACTGACGAAAGGCTATGACTATTGACTTAATAAGAAATTAGGTCAAACTATAATGCCGAACCGAACACTTCATAGGTGAAAAAAAGATCGTTGTCGTAAGTAGAACTTCGAAAATGAGGAAACAACATGTAATTAGATAAAAAGGATACTTAACGAAGCAAATCTAACCGTAACTCTTGCGTTAAAACTTTTTGTAAATTTCTTGAAAAGTACGATTTGATATTGCGGTGCGAAGCCCGAGTTAACGCTCTTAAAGCGTTAGGTTTATGTGTATGACGGCAATACAATAACCAAGTCGATATTTTGCCATTTTGACGTTGTTGTACACTTGACTATTAGATAAATCAATTCTGGATGTAGTGACAGAATGTCTTCGAAGACTTCCATGTTCAGCATTTACTATAACGGGTGTTCCTGGTAGTCTCGTGGTCTCTGACATATTTTCATTTGACGGTCAGTTCATGAAATATTACATCCAGGCTTTGACATTTTAATGGACGATTCCAGGTTGCCTATTTTGTAAAAATGGTTTAGTAGAAACTCACTAAAGCAAATGAGATTTTTAAAGTTGTCTATAATACGGTGCGACCCACAAAGCTGAAGACTACTCTGGGACCTTAAGGCGCCTAAAGACGTCCCAACTAGCCTTAAATCAAACTTAAGTCGCCTTAAGCTGCCATCGGCTGCGCAAGGTTTCAACACGATCAAATTGCCTCTGTAGGAGGCTACTAGACTTATAACTGTAGTGTTATCTTTAAGACCACTCCTATGGAGCAAGAGACACGATGACGCAATGCATGGTTGGTGCAATGGACCCTGGATTAAGGCTGAATTCTTTCTCGTCACTTTTAGCTACTTTTAAACCGAGCAGTAAAAATATGGTCATCCAAAGTCAATTTAACCAAACTGAATCTACACTTTAAATACTTTCCTTACCCAGTGTAAATGAGTAACAAAAGTGAGCCACTTCTCCAGCAAAAATCACCATTTGCATTTGACCTCCACGTTTGACCAACTGTAAACGTTTCAATTTTATAATTGGACGAGACAACTTGCAGCATAATGTTTATCTATTCTTTTCGTACATTTGATGAGGCGCTGCTGTTACTATCAAAACCTGTCGCCGAATAAAAATTTTATCGACTCAAACAATAGCTGTGCACGTGGTTTATAAATCTATATAACTCCTGTGCCGTCCTACAAGAACGTGAAATTACCAAGTACTGCGGAGTCTGCGGGACACAAGTGAGGGCGGCTAATTTTTCGTATTTCCATTTGGAGCTGGACGCTGTCATTGCTTATTTAGCCCGTGTACGTTCCTAGAATCATTGTCGTACTGAAGAGATGCAGACAATTGCAAATTTCGCTGATAAAATACACATTTACTTTTAACTTGGCGCCGTCGTCTGCGTCGGCCTCGTAGTCGGCGTCGTCGTCGTCGTGGCATGCTGAAGATCATTATGTCCATATCTTTCTTTTACATTCTGCACACCAAAGGGACGATATTATTGTTACCCTCTTCTTTTGGTTTCGCCTACGTAGGGAATTTTTCGGTTTTGCAGACCAGAGCACAGGACGCCATGTTTGTTTTGGATGTTAAAGTGCCTATGAACCGAAAATTGTTTTTGTTTTGTTTCGGAGTTTACCATTAAATACACACGTTTCCAAAGTTTGAGAAGTCCAGGTTTGAAATTGACGCTATTACAAGCCTTCAAAGTCGTACTATTTTAACCTTAAAATGGTCTGGGGAATGGATCGAGTTTAATCTAAAATCACCAAGTCGTGACGTCACTTTGATGCCATGAGTTTATTTGCGCTGTCACAGTTTCTTGTTGGTAAGTGAGAGAATATGGAAGAAAACATGTCCAGCGATTCCGAAAGCAGCTCTGCTGGTTTGGTGTACCAGCAACGCAATACCGCCCTCGCTGCCTCTTTTCTTCCTTGTCCGCCATATTGCGAGAACGATTGTGGCACCAAAGTGACGTCAAAAGTTGACATCACGTGGTATTTTGGCCGCACGATTCAAATACCATTTAAGAGGGTAAAAACGCATGAATTTGCAGGCTTGTAAAATAGTCAATTTTAAGCCTAGACTTCTCAAACTTTGGAAACGTATATTTTTCAAGGCAAACTTTAAAACTAAAGAAAAACAATTTTCGGTTCATAGGCACTTTGAGATAAAAAAAAATGGAGGTTTAAGAAGCCACCACGTCAATTAAAAGAATTCACCCTGACGGTAATCTACTGTCAAAACTATCACGAGGCTCAATCTGACACGAGGCGATAAATTTTAAAAAAGAAACTCTAAAATTTAACCGTCGTGGTTTACCTTCGAATACTTCAGACAACGCCGAATTTATTCATTTTAAGTTGTTGTTTTCAAGAGGACGGCCAAAAATTGTGCCAGGAATTATAAAGCATGCGCACAACAACAACAATGTTTATTTGAACTGTCAAATTAACTTGATTACTAATATTACAAATACTGAACAATTATTAGATGAGGTTGAGCATGATAGCGATAATTATCAAGGCCAAAGTTTGAGTTATCTGCCGAAGCCGAAGGCAGAGGCGGATAACACAAACTGAGGCCTTGAAAATTATCGCTATCATGCGAAAACCCAATCCAATAATTGTTTAATTATGCATATTTCTAAGCTGCATTTGTAAGATGAGAGCGCGCACAAAAAGCGATCAATGCACAGCAGACAAGTTGTAAGTAAACAACTTTATTGTTTACAAGCTTTTATAAACATACAACCTGTCGTGCGCTCTAAAGCATCCAGTAAGTTTTTCCAGCCTAAAACAAATGAACCGCTGTGGAAAGTCAATATCGGCGTAAATTAAGAGAAAGTTCTTGACGCGCTCTCACGGGAAAGAGATTGAAAACATTGAAATATTTTACAAATTCTTTAAAAAGGTCAACTTCACTGTATGTTAATTTAAATTACAGTTAAAGAAATTGAAATTCTTCGTAATCTCCGAACGAGAGTTATTCATAATTACTTTCTCTTGCGAGAGCCTAAGAACTTATTTATTTTTTTAAACACTACAATAAAGTATATAAAAGGCACAGTCTGTCTCCGCTCACAAATAGCAAAGACTAATCGCGGTGGGCGGAGCTACACGCAGTCCGTGGTTAAACCGGTAATTATTAAGCTACAACAATACAACAATTTTAGATTAAATACTACAATGTTAAATTAAAGGAATAAAAGAAAAACAAGATGACAAGAAAACGAAAACATGAGGATATGAAGTTTAGGAAGGTCTAACAAAAGCTATACATTTTATACAATATAAGAACGTGACCACTATTGCTTTTGCTGGGCCAAGAACTCTTTTATTTACCTCAAGAAGGATGATGATTCCCGGGCAATCAAAATAACAGACATGGCTTGCTTTCAGAGACTAGCCGGGGAAACTTAATTTTCTATCACTGATAAGTATTGTTCCCTTTTCTTCTGTTTTTATGTAACCATACCGCAGATATGCATAGTCGATTGATTTTACAAAGACGTTCTTTATTTTACGAACTACCATATTTTGGTCGAAATATTATTTTAGACCATGGTCAGTTTAACAATTGTTTATCCTGTCATCTGCTCTCCAAAAAGTACCTGGAAAGGCTCTGTAGCATCTATGACCTAGATTTATTTAGTCTAAATGCCGGTGAAACCCAAAATCCTGATTTGAACCTTAGTAATCACCGCGTACAGAGTAGTTATTTTTCTCCACATAGCTTCAATTTATTAAAAAATAAATTTCGAAGATATGGTGGTAACTCAACTTTCTCCTTGCTCCATAATAATGTCAGAACGGGAGATGACTGGTGTGAATTCATGAACCTCGCATCTTGTAGCTAGTGAGGGTTTCTGACATCTTCTTTGTGCAAATGTCAGTTTTGATATAGCTCCGGATGCTGGCTTCATTCTTGTGTCCGCTTACGGCCATAATATGCCTTGCTTCAAAACCTGTCTTGTCAAGGATTTTAACAGCTGTCGCCCTGATTGAATGGTTTGTGTAACACTTGGAAAGTTTCGCCCTTTGCGATATGTTTTTCATTTTCTCGCCAAGTGTACGCTCCCCGACAACCATGTTGTCGTGGTGACGTTTCTCTTCAGGCGCTGAAATAAAAACTCGTTCAAGGGATTTAGGTGACTTAGATAGAGCTCGAAGGAAACCACAGGACAATTTTGATCAGGTTTTTCATACATCAAACCTCCACTAAAACCGCCATCATCTTCCCGGCGGTTTTTCGTCAGTTCATCTGTTGTCTTGGACACATAGCGTGCTCCGGTGCTGTCCGTGATGAATGAAAAATCAGTCTTCCTAAGTAGACGGAGATTTTGCCTTCCTCGGCGAAAAAAGTAATGCATTACTTCAAAGAAAAAAAATTGTTTTGAAGCTTTTCTGGATCATTCAGACCAAAGACAGTGCTTTCGTACATTTTTTTAAGGTCTTCTTCGCATATCGGTGGCTTGTGTTCAACTTTTGCCAGCCCTTTTTGCTTCAGATCCACACACTTTGCGCCAAAAACTTTGTTTGCGCCGGTGAATTCTGAATCATTGATGATGTCAAAACCACAAGTGGTCTTAAAATGCCTATTTAATCTAAATCTGAGGCTGTTCAATGTGCTCTTTAAATAAGAAGTGCCGTCCGCTTTTCGAGCTTCTGCATAGAACAGCTTTAGCATGTTTGCAAGCGCATCTTTCGTTTGAGGTTCATCTGCGTTTTTTTTTCTTCAAATGCTGATGAAAAACTTTCAGCGCTGACTTTGTGGCCCTTTTGGTGGTTTTTGCCGTCGTTATCGTCAAGAAGGAGGTTTAAATCTTCTTCTGATAATGTGGCAAACCTTAATTTCGACTCCGCCATGACAAATCTAATCAAACTTCTGGTTAAGTGTGTAAGTTGATGTCACTTCTGCATGCCTAAAACTATTGTCTGCAGGTATGACGTATGAGAAACAGAGCAAGCAACAATTACCTGCGCGCTTATAGCCAATCAAAATCGAGCTTGTGACGACAATGTATAATAAATACAGTTGTTGGTCACCCAAAATAACTACAGAGTTACAATTGTTGGGCGACCACAGGAGAAAAGCAATAGCGAAGCGCGCGAGTGACGTCATGACTCAGACAAACTCGGACAAACAAACAGAATGGTGGAAGATTTGACGCTTTTTGAAGCACGTAAGTAAATGTGCCTTAAACAATTTTTAAAACGAAAGTTTGGCGCTTATTTTTCTGCTCTTTCTTTTAGAACACGCTTGTGTTGGCGCAGGTTTCCAATAATTCGCATTCTATTTTTAGACTTGTCAGCTATTTCTCGCATATTTCCAAAACGTCAATTGTTTTACGTACCCTCTGAGGGAGTTCGTTTGCTATGAAGCTTAAAAAGAAAACACTCAAACTATGCCCCTGGACATATTAGAACACAAACTCCCTAAATGTTTATTCCCGGGTCAAACGCCGTACTTCACATGAGCCGAATCAAATGCAAATGAGAAAAACCGTCTCTCTCCTTCATTGGCATTTGATTCTGCTCATGTGAAGAACGGCGTTTGACCCCGGCCTAAGTTATATCTAGATATTCGCCAACTCTATTGCTATGCAGGTGGCGAGCGGAGTTTTTGCGCTTTGTGGTACCATGCGCAGCATAGTGAAGGTGTAATTATACAGTGGTGGAAAAAAAGTGCAACGATAATTTTTAATGCGAATCAACAAATTTTTAGAAACGGGTTTCGCAATAAAAGTTAACTTTAATAAACAACGACGTTTCAACCGTTGGATGGTCATTTTCAAGTAGTAGTAAGGGAAGGGCGCTCACATACCGTTTTTGCTATTTGTGCTTATTTCCTTGATTTGAGCCGCTCAGCATATGCTTCGGGGCTCAACTCAACCCAACAAACACACATTACAAAAACAGTATGTGAGCGCCCTTCCCTTACTACTTAGAGAGACTTGCGAAAGATTTTCTTATTTAGACTAATAAAACTCTGACAAAAATGAGAGGTCACAGAGGGTATAACATATGCCCGTGGTTGATGACCGGGAGAAATGAAATTTGCGGAAAGTCTTGTCGCGAAGAATATTGCAAAGCCCACAAGCAAAGAATCAGAAAAGGAAGTAAAATTCCACTTCCATGTGTGGGATGCGGCGTTGGTGTAAGAAGTGAGATCCAGCTATGCAGGGGCTGTGGAAGACAACGAGAAAGGTATTGGTTTAAAAAAGAAAATTTGCAGTTCAAAAACCCTATTTAAATAAAAGAAACATTAAGTCAAACAACAATGGAACCAGGCGATTTAATCGACTTCGAAACAATCCTTGAAACACCAAAACCCGACACTTGTCCTTTTGGAGGAATACGAGTGATACAACCTCCACAAGACAGGGATGAAAAAAACGTATTTGAAATGTACGTTCAAGGCCCTGTAGCTTTCCCCCCTTTTCCTAGTGAGTCAAAATTCTATCATTACTGTCACTGGTTGAAAATCGGGAAAAAAAGAGAAGTGCGGGGAACTATGCGATCAACCTTTCTGTTACACCCACCACGAATATATTAAACAAGGAAGCGTAATTCCGCTTCCCTGTTTAGGCTGTGGCGTGGGAACGAGGAGGCACAATAAGTTATGTACTGGCTGCGAAAAAAGTACGAAATATAAATGAATTCAGCCCCATTTAAACAAATGTGGCTCATAATTTAACAAAGAATGTGACGCGGACGCAAAGGATTTGTTAATCAGTCGGACAAAAAAATAGGCAAAACACACTTAGCTAACTCCAAAGACTAGTGAATATTCTTTGGTTGAGCGGGTTCAAAGAAACATCTGACAAATCTTCAACTGTTGATTTACCTGAAGAGGCTTTGAAAGCTTTGAGGCAGATGAACCCACGCGATGTTGCCAATATTCTCGTCAACACGCAAATTTAGGTTTGTTTTACAGAACGGGTTGCCAATATACCTGTCAGACATGCAAATTCAGCCATGTTAACAGCAGCGTGAAGAATATTTAAACCCCGCTTAATCGGCCGCTGGCTGATTTCTTTTGGCCTCTTTCATCGCCTCCATAACATGATATGTAATATCCCTGAGATCTTTCTGCCAAGCGGGCCGAGAAAGTTCGGTGAAAACATACCAAATAGCGTGAAACGCGACGAGCATTTCGTATTTATAATCATTGCCTTTATTTAAAATTGTCTTGCGCGTCAGACAAATTCTGATTGGCTGGACGCTTTTCAACGCTAAGCTGAAAGCCGGAATCGAATTTTACGAATTTTAGTTCGAAGCGGCGGCGAGGGCCTGTATTTTTTTTCGGTATTCTTGCTCAACTTCGCCACGAATTTCTTTCTTGATCTTATCAATATTTGGCCGAGAAGGTTTGCGAGTGAGTTTGGCTCGGACAGCCCCTTTCAACACATCGTATTGCGCTGATTCATCCATGATGAGATTAAACTCGCGATCAGACACACGTTTGTCAGCCAACGCTTTGGAAAGCAGTCTGTCAACCGTGTCGCGTTTCGCGAGGGCGAGCGTTACAATCTCTTGGTGCTTCTTGATTTTTGAGTCCAGCTTTTTGCTGGCGACAATCAAGCCCGAAGAAACAAGAGCGAAACCGCCCGCAACACCGCCAAGAGGAATAGTGGCAGGCAGGCCGATCACAGAAATAGCTGAACCGAAACTAGCGCTAGAAAACACGGCTGAAAGAACACTCGATCCGCCGGCGCCCCAGTTCACAAACTTCTTAGTTCGTTTATATTTTTTCGCGACCGCCCTGTAGTGATCCACTTCGCCGTAAAGAGTCGTTGAAGTTTCATTTATTTTCTCCACTCGGAAATCTTCCTGAGGCGGCAGCTCGGGATAATGTATTTGCTCAGGCGGAGCAGATGCCATCAAAACATTCGCAGACGACGTGATATATATGTTCAATTTAATTCTAAAACATATTCAATCGGCAGGCCATTGAAGTCGCCGCTTTCGTCTTTGACGCTCAGAGTGATCTGATTTACATGCTGGTCTGTAGAACACTCCCGCAAAGCTTCTTGCGGGAGAGAAGGGTAGCTTTCTTTATCGTAAGGCAAACCTCTTATGTCGATTTTTGCCAAAACGTCTGACCTCTTTCCATTGAAAAAGTTATTCGATCGGTCAATGAGATCGCAGTGAATGAAGTAAGCAGACGGCGTGTTTAGCTTTTTTACATAAGTAATCGCACCTAATTGTGTGGAGGTTCCCTATAAGTTGGCCAAAGCGTGGCTAATATTGATTGGAAAACTATCGTGATCTTTGTTGATAAGTTTTAGTGCTGAATTAGGATTTCCTGTTTCAATGATTAAATCAGGTTTACCTTTTTGTACATCAAAACTTGATTTTAGAATTTTTTCAAGGCTTACAAGATTGTAATGGCCCTGAGGCATTGTTGCAACGTGGATATTAGCCCTATCAACAGACATTTGACCAACCCTTTTAAGATTGTGCCAAGAATTGTACAAACTGCACGAGACGAGTCTCATGTAATGTACTTGTGGGATAGGATCGTCAAAGTAAACAGTCTCACCGTTTTTCTGCGCGACAATTGTGAGGACAACCATTTAATATAAAAAATTGAAAAACATATTCAATACAATAATGGGTGATGCACTGTGGAAGTGGATGAATACGCCAGACGCGATAAAAATCGCGACCTTAGCACAAGAAAAAGCGTGGAACGAGCTCCAGCAGCAGTTCCCCCGAGCTGACAGAAGCAAGTTTTGAAATACAAGCAAACTTTACAGGACACACGGCAACCGCAGAAGTATATTTCAAAGGCAGCGGCGTTTCAACGAGCGTTTTCGGCTCCGATAGGAGATATTGGAGCTCGCAAATAAAGGCAGCGCTAGAGGTGGCGGATGTGAACGGCTTTCCCTATCAGCTGTCGCCGCTGAAAACAAAAAGAGCGCTGCCAATCCCGGCAGTGAATTTCACCAAACCAGCGCCAAGCATAAAGAAAATCTTCGCCGGCCTTGTAAAAATATACGTCACGCCAGACTCTTTCTTTCTAGTCAAATTCAGAGAAATATTCCAGCAAACAATTTTAGAACACAACTCTGCGACAGAATCAAAGGCTTGCTCAGGCGGGCCAAACATGAAATACTGGCCGCAGCAGCTAAACTTCGTAGTCTTTTGCGCAACCCAAGGCTGCAAAATATCAAGAGAAGTGTTTGACAGCGGCGTGGAGCTGCCGGAGCAAATAAAGGCCTTCTACAAGTTGAACGTGTATTTCACGGTCAGGCGGATTCTGTACCAGATGGGAGGCATTCTAAGCGTGAGCGCACTGCCTGGTGATCCGACTTTCAATCGATCAGGCAACAACTACGACGTGGCCTCGTACAAAAGAATATGCGCCAAGTTCGGGATAGCGCCAACAAGCGATTTCCGGTACACAGGCGGAAAAAACCACGGGATCGGCAACGTGTACATCGGCATGACGGGCCACGGGCCAATGAAACAGGAACTGCGTGGCCGGGCGGCTATTACAAATTCAGCGACGAAGGCGGGAGAGCAACAAAAGGAGACCTGCTGGTTTGCGCCCAACAAAGCAGCCGGCTTGACGAAGGCGGGCCTTGCGCGTATAAACGAGTCAATCGAGGCGTTCGTTTACTGTATCCTCGGCGCGCAGGTAAACGTAAGGAGCAGCATAATCGGAGAAGGCGGGAGAGCAAAAGAGGCG
>Ga0126343_10000697_pt1 | contig 13799 bp, 12 predicted proteins | sample Cyp2metagenome_FD_92531 | JGI IMG/M metagenome (GOLD analysis project Ga0126343, IMG submission 92531) | Coral microbial communities from Lord Howe Island, Old Settlement Bay, Australia - Cyphastrea 2 metagenome | ecosystem: Host-associated > Invertebrates > Cnidaria > Coral ... | reverse complement strand
CTTTGTAATAATTCGCAGTGATTTAATATTTGGAATTAACATGGTACTTATAAAGGCAGTAAGGGGTTACTAACACTGTAAATCAACATTTCTTTAATACTCTTCTGGGATTTTAACAGTGTTAGTAGTGTATAGCTAATCAGCTGATCTAGTCTTAAAGCAATTTATTTACGAAATACACATGCTATTTCAATTTCAAATGGCAATGTTATTTGGGCACCTCATTAATAACCCAACCCTTCATTTTGTACCAACACCTGAAGTCAACGGTTGGTGGGGTCAGTACAAAAATGTACTTCCTCATAGCTTGAATTCTTATCATTTAATCAAGTTGAAAAGTCAATATTGATTGAAAAACATTAAAAATTTAGTGCAGATTGAAATTCAATTTTATGAATTCAAATTTCCTTGCCCAGATAACTGTAAAAAGTACATGCAGGGTTATTTTGGCGTATTATTCATAGTACAAGGAGGGAAGGAATTGAATAGAATGTTGTTTTGAATACCTTTTCCAGGCAACAAAAAAGGTTGAAATATCCCTTTCTTTAGTTAAAATTGGGCATTTTTACAAGCACCCTTACTCATGGTTATTATTATACCTTGTACAGTGGAAAAAAGGGATTTGTTTCTTTACTGGGAAGGGGACTATGAAAATCATGAGTAAGGGTGCTTGTATTCAGTCTCTTAATAAGATTATGTTAGATTATTAGGATTAGTTATCAATACATTGTAAAATAAACTATGGAAGATTATCTTGCGTTTGAAACTCAACAGTTTTAAAGTTGACTGAATAATGTAACTTAATTCACTGCCTGAAAAGACAGTAATTTATATTCTGATTTTGCACTATTGTACGCTACAAAAGTCTCCACCTATATTCTAGTAATAACTCCCGGTGACAATAATTATTAGTGTTTCATTCCGTGTTTTATTATTTTTCTATCTTACCCAGCAAGAAATGAGTTCTATTTTCAGATACTAAAAAAGTCATGTGCAATGTGTAAAATCAGAATTACTTTAAGACTCAAAGTTCTCAACTTAAAACAAGACCATTTTCTGTGTGTGTTGTACTGGTGATACCAAAATGGTATGTGTTGATGCAGTGGAGGAGCAATAATTTCTCATATAACTTTCTCAACCATTTCATGTCTCCCCCCTCCTACCCCCCCCCCTCCCTTCCCACTAACAAAACACACTCAAATACACAACCACTACATAAAATGGTCTGGTGGCGTATGAGGTGGGAGCTCGTATGGGTAGTTGCTGGTAGTTGGCTGCTGATTATAGGGTGGCTGATACTGAGGGGAATAGGTCAGCTGTGGTTGTCTAGTCAGAACATCTGCTAGTAGAGCTATGCCTTGAGTGATACCTTGGGTCAGTCCTTTCATTGTTTCTGACATATTTTCAATGGCCTGAGCTGTACTTCTTCATGATTCTTTAAAACAATCCATCATGTCTCTTCTCATAAATGTATCTTCTTTAACTGCTTCTAATAACTTTTGATCTCGCTGTGCGGATGTCAGACGTTTTTCCAGGTGTTTTCTCTTATTGTCAATGAGTTTAGGTACATCTGAGACAGGTATTGACTTCCTTTTTCCCCTTTTGTCCTTTTCCTTTAAGGACTCAAAGTCGGAACATCCACTCTCACTACGGTCACTTCTTTGACTTTGTCCTGCCTCAGGTTGATTACAATCATCTGATACGAAACATGGAGTCCATGCTCGAGATGCACTAGGACTACTGCAGAGAGATCTACTGGACGAACTTTCTTCGAAGTGGTCTTCTTCTTGATCAGGCAAAATATCTGGTATGGCAATACTGAAATTCGCACTGTCTATCCCGAATGAAAGGGGTTCTGTGGCGGGAGAGCCTCCCCAGATGGAGGCTAAATCATCAAAATATTGCAAGACTATTTTCCGGCTCCCACTTCTAGTACCGGAAACCACTGCCTTTGAATAATCTTGCCTAACGCTTTTCAGTTTTTCCTTAATCCTATTGTAGCCTAGTTTAATCATGCTCTTATCTTTGTCAAGGATGTTCTTGTAGACTGTATACTTGTCGTCGGTCATCTCCTTGACAGGTTTCGAGGGTGCACAAACTTCGTTAGGACCAAAGTCGCTTTCTTCGTAAATCAAAGCCATGGCTTTTCTGACTTCTTCGTATAACCTTACCTTGTCGCTGTTGAAGTCGATAGAGTTAAATTCGCAGGCACTTTTGTATTCTTTAACACAATCTATAAGCGTTTTTACGATCTCGACCCCCGAGACAACTCGGGGACAGTCATATAAACAGTTGTTTGACTTTTTCAACGGCAAAGTGAAAAGTTAACTCGTGCAGGGTAACTCGGGGGTAGGGTTGTCTGGGATACCCGAGACCATATAAATGGGGCCTAAGAAGCGCCCAGTCGTCTTGTCCCCCAGAGTGGCTGGTTTTCAGAGATATGACTGCAATTTACAGAAAAATAGCGTACTTTGTCATTATGCTACATCTGTCTAAAAACTTTTACGCTGTTCAGAAAGGTGTACGCAAGGCAACTAAGAAAAGGTTGACCCTCGCACATGATAAGTACCTGTTGGTCCTCTTAAAAACCGATGAAATGGACTTTGAAACTCGTAAACCTACGATGACGAAACGATTTTGGACCTACATAAGATCAAAAAGGCAAGACAATGTTGATGTTGCTCCCTTGGAGATCAGCGATAATGTTGTATGCGATAGTCGAGAGAAAGCCAATTTACTGAGTAATTTTTTCTTCATCAAAGAAGACCTGCTAAACATGCCCCCTGAAGCTACGAGCCCGTATGCTGACATACCACCGATCCACTTTAGCACGGCGGGGATAACGAGACGTTTTCAGAAGATGGACTCCAAAAAAGCTAAGGCACCTGATGGAATTCCTTGCTACATTTTAAAGGAGGCTGCTGCCGAATTAGCTCCCTTTCTACAGTTCCTGTCCACGCAATCGCTCCATACAGGCTCGGTTCCTGAGGCCTTGCTCAAGGCGACCGTTGAACCGTGTACGAGAAAGGTAACAGAAATCAAGTGGACAATTATCGTCCGATCTCTCTTACGTCGGTGCCTTGCAAAATTATGGAACACATTATATTTCATGAAATGATGTCCTACCTTGAATCAAATCAAGTGTTAGTTAACTATCAACATGGCTTTCGCAAAAAAACTGTCATGTGAAACTCAGTTACTTTGTACACTAGAAGAAATAGCTCGCTTTCTTGACAAAGGTGAGGAAACTGACTTAATAATCATGGACTTTTCGAGAGCCTTCAATTCAGTTCCGCACCAGCGCCTCCTAATGAACTTGCGCTACTATGGCACACGTGGTATTCTTAACACCTGGCTAACACAATAATAATAATAATAATAACGAATTTGCAGTGGCATTTCCACGAGGTGGCTCTTCATCCACTGTTTCCAGATCGAATTGGAATGGCTTACGTGTCGAAGCCAGTCGGTTGTCGTTGATGGTTTCAACTCCTCGGACGCACCAGTTCTATCAGGGGTCCCCCAGGGGACAGTTCTAGGTCCTCTCTTGTTTCTCTTATACATCAACGACCTAGGAGAAAATTGTACGTCTAGGATGCGTCTTTTCGCTGGTGATACTCTGATTTACAGCACTATTGAGTCTTACAATGATGCCGCCAAACTGCAGTCAGATCTAACAGCACTCTAAGAGTGAACCCAGAAATAGCAAATGAAATTTAACCCCAGCAAATGCCACGTCTTAAGAATATCGAGGAAGCAAAATCCCGTTGAGTCTAACTATGTACTTATGGGAAAAGTTTTAGATTCGGTCACCCACCACCCCTATCTAGGCGTAGACTTTTCCAGAAACCTCCACTGGGGCCAGTGTTGTAACATGTACGACTCTGGCGGAAATTGTTGACAGTCAAGCGTGACGAATTGGTACCTGCGCTAATTATATGCATGACTGCGCTAATCATGTGCGTGCAGGCGTGACGAGGGAGTAAGGAAATGTTATTTTCATTCCGCCATGACAGATGCGGAGAGGGACAGAGAAATACGCGGAAAAGAGCGCGTTCGCAACCTTTTGGAGCAGAAGAAGACAAGACCTCTGCTCCCCACACTTCTTTCTGAACCAGTATGGGCATGCCATGCGCACCCCCGAGAAGTTCTATCAAAAGAAGCTTGGAGGCAAGAAGTTGCTCGCCGATGACGGCCTTTTTGAAGTCAGTGCTCCTTCTGAAACTAGGCCAGACAGTAGGTATGATGTTATCATTGTGAGCCCAGTGGAACTGGTGGACATCGCACATGAAGCAGTTAACTCCGAGATATGGGAGTTGTTTTTTCGCCACCGAACAGCTCTGTCTGACGCTTCCAAAGCCATAAGAAAGCTGGCTTCAGACCTGGTGGAAGAATTTAACGACAGAAAGAAAGAGGGCAGACCCTGGTACAACGACGTCGTTTATGGTGTTAAAGATTCTGTATGGAAGGTGGACAAGCACTGGGACTTTGGTTGGTTCTGCGTGGCGTCTCATTTGCTGGGAAAGAAGGAGCTGTTGGCGTTCTTCACTTTCCTTAGTACGATAGATACCCACCCTAAAGACGTAATTTTAAAGACCTTGGAATATACGTCTTCCGCCCTGGCCGAATTACTCAGAGAATTTGCCATTTTCTGTCCCAAAGATGGGGTAGAAAAGATTATTCTTAAGGACACCCCTCTCAGAAAACTGAGCAAGAAACAGGAGCACGAAAGCTGGTCTGTCATTCACCCTCGGTGGTGGATACACAGTTTTGTACGCTGGCAGAATAAGATGTACTTCTTAAAGAATTTTGGCTGGGATGAAGATGAGTTGGAGCGTTGCTATGCGGGACGTGCTGTTTACCCTCCTTCGCTAGCATTGGCAAGTTCACTGAAGCATTTGAGTTATGTGATGGTCTGATTGGGTTCTCACTTGTAATCGTTGCATTTTAACGTGACTTTTTTAAACATTTGTTCAGCATCGTTTTTTAGTCCTAACTTATCATGACACGATGTCCGCTCTCCTTTATGCTTCGGAAAGCCGCCGCTGCTTTGCGCCGTTCAAGAAAGTTGAAAGGAGGCCGTTCGACAGAAGCAAACTCGACCGCGTTAGAAAGAGAATCCTTTTCCAAGAATTTGATGGAGGCGTGGGTGAACAAGAACCGCAGGACTCGCAAATTGACATTATGGGCTGCAGACCGTTGGCTTTACAAGTCGCGGCTAAACCGTTGTTCTCTGCGCCGCTAGATGCAAGTATGCCGTTTCAGAAGGGGCTACCTGAAGAAGTTGGGTATAAAAAAAGTACTCTTGTGACAAAATCGTAACGAAGGTTTTAACGCAAGACATGCCAAGACTTGTAAGGGGAACTTTTATGTTGACTGTAGGCGGCGTGCAAACTAGGCCTTTATCTAAACCGCAGACCCGAAGGTTGTTATTGCATTGTGAACAAGAGCTAAATAGAGTCATTAGCAGTTATGCCTTTGCAAATTTTGATGATAGCATTATGTTGGATTTACTGTTTTGGAGAAACAATTGTACCGACAGAAACGCTTTACGGGGTTTCTTTGATGAATGCAAAGAGTTAATAAGTCAACCTGACATGTAATACAACACTTAAATAAAAGGCGTGTTTAATTAGCAAAAAAGCTGTCAGTCTACTTATTTACGTGTCTAGCCTTGGGTAATTCGGGAGTGATTACAATTATTAGCATATCTTATAGACGAGTGCTTCGGATTAATACGAGAAGTTCAAAGTAAAACAGTTCTTCGCCACGATCTGATCTGTATCTTCTTCTTGCTATTCTTGCAGGAAAAAAAGGAATGGAATACAAAAATTCATGAGACGGTTTATTGATCCCTATACCAGAAAAACGTACATTGGAAAGACAATATACTGTGATTAAACGACGAAAAACAAAGACAAAAAAATATATATATACTATTATCAATAATTATCATTTTAGTTTTCGTCCGTTTCACGGTGGTTTCGTAAAGCTGCCATAACAAAGTGAAGTTGAGTGTAAATATTATAAATTAAGCCCAGTCATTAGCGTACGGCTTTCCAGGATTTCTTGAACGTGGGTCTGCTAATATAAGCGTCACAATCGGGGGATAAAAACAATGATATTTTCTGCATCTTGGTTTTATTTATTTCGCATCCGCTTTGCCCTGTCAGAATACCGTTTCCTTTCAAAACTTTGCTCTTGGGTCCTTTGCCTTTACCTTGAGCTTGGGAACGCAATTGCATCTTATGTGTGCTGGTACTAGGTTTCTGTACTGTGTGTTTACCGTCGGTGTCGTCAAAGGTTGCTGCTTTGCCTTTGGGGGATAGTTTGTACTTCTCTGGTAGTGTTGCATTTATTTTTTCTAGAAATGTGTAGGTCTCTCTGCTTTTGGGACCATTTCCAACTCCATCACCATCGCTATCATCACCGCTACTGCTGCCATAGCCATCACCACCATAATCTTTTGGGTCACCCTCGTTTTTACCTTCTACCCTATTGTACATTAGGTCTGCCATTTCACGGGTGTTCATTTCATTTTCTCTGGCTGTTTGTAATATGTCTTCGTTGACATTCGAGATGTTGTTCGCGACTGTGAGCGCTTCTCTAGTTTGCCGATAAGTGTTTTCTGTGTTTATGGCTATCCTTATGGCGTCAGCGTTTCCCACAGCAGTTAGTCTCTGCGTCTCTATTTGGTGTGCAAAGGCGGCTGGAGTTACCCCAAGACTCATAGTGCGGTTTCCGTACTTTTGTAACAATTTCTGTTTTCTCTTTATGAGGCCTTCCATTGTCACGCCACAAGGCAAGTCTTCTTTCTTCATCCTCCCTTCTGTCAAACCATTATCAAGGCGTGAATCTTGCGTATTTTGCTCGCATAATAGATGATGTTTGCCCTGTGGGGGTGTATTACCGCCACCAAGTCTTCATCTAGTTGTCCCTTCGCTATTCCGCCCGATTGCACTTGCCTCTCGTTTTCCTCTTGCATGTTGTTCCAGTCTTTGCTATTCACTAGCGTGTACTCTTGGAAAAACTTATTGCTGATGGCACTATCGTTACTCATGATCCTATCTACGTCGATTCTTACTTTTCTTTTTTGATAGACGCTTAACTTCTTCTTCCTCTGAGTCCGAGCCGCTTTTGAGGCGCTTCAATTGCTTGTGGTCTATCTTAGTCAAGTTGGGTTCTATCAATCGTCGCAACACTTCGCGGCAGTGGTCTTTATGAGAACGAAGGGCTTCGCGTCGTTCTTTCCAGTTTAATTCCTCTGCCGTGAGGTGATTGATTTCGGAAGCGTATTCTGCTGCTTGAGTGGTGAGTTTACTGTTGTCGTGGTTGTGGAATACTTCGGCTATGGCTAGAGTGTCTTCTCGCGTCTTGGGTAGTCTGCCTCTATTTACAAAGTTTCTCACCGCGTCATATTTCGTGTACAGTCTCTCTGTCATTGCTCCGTTGTTGCCGAATTCTCAGCTTCAGTTTCAGTAGATCAGTGTAGCTTTTTGGCTGTACCACCTTCCCCGTCTTGATGTTCACGAATGCAAAGCCTTTCTGTTGCGTGGTTGTATATAAGGTATTGTCTATAGGAATAAGTCTCAAAGTCCCCGGTCTTTCTGGCTTATACTTTTGTACGCTTATTGACGGACTTCGGCGACTCGACATTTCTCAATCGTTTACGATCCACGAGAATCTTTGTGTTGCCCTCGCTCTTCAACACGTTCGTGCGGTAGGTAGTTAGTTTGTTCTTTTCTAGAGGGTGCGCAGCTATTATAAAGTAGCGGTGGTAGCCCTCTTCTTCGCAGCACCGCAAGTAGTAGTCGTACAGGTGCTTCAACTGATCGCCCGACTCGCAGTTGCTCAGAAAACGTTTTATGTTCTGCTTGTCTGCCGGGTACGGAAATATCACTTTGTAGTGAAAGTTCTGTCTAAGTTGAACCGCGTTCTTGCCCCGCGGGTGCAGACATTGTTGAGTGACAGTAAGAAATATGTTGCTGTGGTGGGCAGTGACCGTGACGGTGTGAAGAGTGCTCTCTCCACTGTTGACTTCGCTCATTAAATCGTCTAACACTAAAATGCCAGGACCTTTGCTAGGCGGAAAAAGCGATTCGACGTCCGACGGCGGCCCCTGTTTAAATTCCGATCCACTCCTTTCTTCTGCAGAGGTTTGAAGATCTCCTGAAGGTTGGAGTTGTAGTAGAAGAATCCTCGCTTCACTTTTTGGTTGTTCGTGGTGCAGAAATGCCCGTCAATGCCCGACAGTAAATCGAATATCCAGGTAGTCTTGCCGGAGCAGGTGGGACCGTAGCAACACATGTTGCCTGGGATGTGGAATTTCACATCCTCCATCGTTACAGGGTTCCCTTTTGTATTCGTCAAGGCCATGTTTACGTGAGCGCTTGCAGACTCATGAATGGGGCCGGTTTTATCACAAGTCGCCTTTTTATTTTAATTACTGGAAAACGTTTTAGTACTGTTACATCAATAAAAATATCAATCCTCTCTCCGAAATCTACGTGGTCTGCTCACTTGACAATTCTGCTTGTATTTACTCTTAACTGTATTATCGTGTCTGGTTTGATTAAGAAACGTAAAGCGCGAATGAACTAAAGAAAAGACAGCCTCGTCATTGTGTTTCTCGTCTTGCGCATCGTAACTCTGGAGATTAGTGCTAAAAGCGTATCCAGCTGCCAGTACCCACGTACAGACAGTGGTCGCCGCACACCGTCGTGTGCACTTGTTGAAAGTCTTCTGTGTTGCGTCTGAAACCATCAAAGCGCTTCCATCCGGCGTAGTGCCAGCTGGGCGCTTTTCCGTTCGAGTCGAAGAAGATTGGCGGGTGGTTGACGTCTCGGCGGAATATCAGAACCCAGTAGGTGCCTCCTTTGCTGATGGGGTCCGTGTTCAAAATGTACAAATATCGCGAGGGTAACTTTTGCGGGAGCTGGTCTGCGGCAAAAACTCTTGGGTCAAATTTTCTAGTGTACTCGTCCATCTGCAGGGCTCTCTCTAGCTCCAAGGTGTCATGTATCGTTAAATCCTCTCGTAGTATCCCATGAACCGGGAGTGGGATCTGACAGTGGGCACTAGCTGTTCCTCTGGATCTTGTATGGGGCTCCAACGGTTAGCGGCGTTGTCTGTGTTCAACAGTTTTTGGGGTTGCGAATAGGCTATGACGAACCCCAGTTGACCGGGAGGGGCGTCTGCAGCTGCGTTAGCGTCAACATCTGCATTTATGTACACTTTGGGTTTGACAAGCTGCTTCTCGGTGTACCCGTTCATTCCAACATCTTCTGGTTTGATGCAGAAATAACGCTCCCCTTTCCAAGTGTCTGGGGTCTCCACTGCCTCTGTGCTCTTTGGGTCTCTGCGTCTGCATCGCACAGCATTTTGAATACCATGTGGCGCACCTCAGGGTCGTCCACTCCCTCATCAGCAGCATTGTAGTGGTAGGGTCTCCAGGGAATGCTCTTTCTCTCTGTCCAAATGCTCATCTCTCCTTGATGGATGTCTACACTTGTAGTCTGCCAGGGTCTTATTCCAAAGGCGTCTGTGCCGTAATTGTTTTGTCCTCTCATCTCTGCGTGTGGGTGGAAAAAGAAGTACCCCATCTCGGGGAAACCGTTGTGCTCGCTGGTGGTGTTGTCCAGCAGCTTTCTTTCTGGTAGAGCGAAGGGGTGAGGAATTGGCTCGCTTATCATCAGGTACATCTGTTCTGCCGTGATAAACGGTTCATCGTGTGCAATCAGAGTCTCCATGTTCTTGCCATCTTTCGTCTCCATGTAGTAGTACTCCAGGTAGGCCTCGTTCATGTTGTACAGCGCCCTCACATTATTATTGACATTACCCTGTCCCTCTGGATGAGCTGCTCGTGACACCACCAGCAGCAAGTCATCGGCCGGGCTAATTACTACATCGAAATTCTGCCAGTCGGGGTGTTTGCCTGGCTTTTTAAAGAAGCCGTTGGGCAGGGCAGTCGTGTACCTCTTCACACCTCCGTTAAACCTCAAATCTTCCTCCATCTGCAGCACGTTGTGAAACTTTTTGCGTAGCTCACCATTGTTGGCATCCAGTTCTGCATTAGTGCGGAATATTCCAACACAGTCTCGGTCCTCAGCTGTGGCAAAGTTGCCCCATTGCACCTTTCTGTTGTCATAATAAAAGTTGCGATCTCTTTGCATCTCCTCCTCGCGCTTTTCTGCATCCGTGGTGTTCATCAACCATCGGGAGTACTCTTTGAATGCATCGTAGGGCGTTGGGTTATTCAGCTTGTCCACCGTGTTCATGTTCACTTCTACGTTGTAGATGACCGGCAAAGGGCAAGAGAATCTAGCGTGATTCTCAGGTGCAATCACTTCGCCGTTTACGTGGGCAGGTCCGGTGTGTTTAGGGACAGCAGGTGTGTCTGGCTGTGTTCGGATGTTGTTGTTGTCCACTGGGCTTCTGTGTCCTATTTGATATCTGTTTGAGTATGTTACATCTTCCCATTGATTATCGCCTGCGTTCCATCTCTGTATCTTCAAGCGGGTGTTGAAAGTGACTTCCTTAAGGTCTATCACGGAAGGGTCAGGGCGCTCCACTCAGAAGGTCAGCCTGCTTTCCATTTCGTCCTTGGTCATCCATCCGTTTGCAGGTGCCAGATTCCTTTCTTCAGGTTGCACGCGAGCAGTTTGGCCTGATACGAAGGTCGTCTTCACCTGCAGAGAGGTCTTTTGTTTCTTGCGCAGTGGTTCCTCAATAATCAGTGAAAGGTTCCGGCAATTCTGCTTCTCTAGAAAAAAGATCAACTCTTCTACTTGAAAAGAGCAGAAAAATTAACTTTCTGTATTTATCTTTCATAGAACAACATGCAAAATTGTTACCTTATTTGTTAATGCTAGTCGATTAGGTGAAAAGTTAAAAAAGGCACCTTTTTAGAAAAAAAGGCGGGTATTTTAAGCTTTCGGGTGAAAATATTTTAACGTCAATATTGCCCGCTTTTCATCCACTTCTCACTTTACCAAACAAAACTTTAAAGCGCGAAAAAGGTACCTTTTTTCGGTTAGAGGCGATCTCTTCAAAAGAGCAGAAAAGGTTACCTTTTTTGCGGTTGGAAGCAATATTCCCATAAGTGCGAAAAATAAACGGCGTTTTCAGACTATATTTGAAAGCCGTTTGAAATTCTACTGATTGACAGATGTCAACCGTTTAGCGCCATTTGTGTTGTTTGAATTGACTGACCCACTACTTAACTAGTCAAGAGACAAATATGGCGGAATATATAGAAAGCAATGTCACTTTCATAAGGAATCTCATTGAAGACAATAAAACGTACAAACATGTCAGTGAAATTCTCAGACAAAATTTGCCAGAAGTAGCAAGAGGCTTTTCGGAAAGAAATGTTCGATTGTTTTGTGCTAAATATCGAATAAGAAATACGAAGTGGATTTCATCGTTTTAGGATTGCAATGACGTGGTAAGCTTGTTTTCGTTTTGCATTTTTTGTATCAGTATGAGTGTGAGCCATCTTGATGTCTAAGCGCCATTGGAAGCGTTGTTCACTGGTTCAGTGGGCGACTTCTGATATTTAAACGTGGTTGTCAATAGATGTCAAGTGTCATTCATAAGTAAATGAAGAGAGAGGCCGGGCTTTTTTACAATTAGCTTGCGAACAGGCTCCTGGAGGAGTAAGTGCTGAGCAAACACTCGGTTTGCTCAGCACTTGCTCCTTCAGGAGCCTGTTTGCAGGCTCTTTTACATTATGCTTTTATTTTCGCACTAAAATGTTCCACCTTAATCAAATGCTTCATTTTTTCCAGTGCTCTCTTCTCCCCAAAAAGTCACTAAAGAGCTGGATAATGCTCCTTACACAGTCTTATTAATTAATTTTTACGCTAACAAAAACGTATTTTAATATAACATAATACCATCACGATTTAACTTTAATATAAACGTATTTTGATACCACTTAAAAGTGCCCCACTTAAAAGTGGTATAACAACAACGTATTTGTTGCAGTTGTTTTTTTTATTTCATAATTAATGTAAAAAGGCCTGAGAAGAGGAAATAAAAGCTTTTCAGGCTCACTTTATTGTAAGTAAGGGATTGCGGCGTTTACGGTTAATGGCTTTACTTCGGCTTGTGGCTCAAACGTCATCCGGGGTCAAATTCGGAATCTAGTTTGCACTAGAGCAATACAGTTTATTAAACCTCTCTGAAATCTCTAACAACCCGTTCCAGAGTGAAAAAAGGCACCCACGAAACAAAACAGTTATTATGATAACCCGCTCAGTTCAGACTTTAAAAAAAAAAAACAATTCCCTATAGTAGACCATTGTGCACGTACCTACGTAGGTCGCAAAATATGCTAATAATGCACGACGCGAAAATTACAATATTGTGCGTCTGAGCCAGTTCTGTTAAAAAGCCGGGGCCACTGAGGAATAGCCCCCGATACAGACGTTTCTCGGGGAGGGTAGGATGGGTTTTGCTCGGTCTTATTAGATTCGGGACTGCGAAATTCCATTGTAGAAACGGGACATAGACTCCCCTAAAAACGTCTGTGTATCGCTTGTTGGAGGCGCCAACAGTTGACACCTGTCAATCAGTAGGATTTTAATTGAAGAGTCATTTATTTTTAAAGGTACCTTTTTCACGCTTTTGATAAGAATGCTTGTAACTGCGAAAAGGTACCCTTTTTGCCCTTTTGATAGGAACTTTTCTAAATCGCAAAAAGATACCTTTTTCGCCCTTTTGAAGAGATCTCTTCTAACCGAAAAAAGCTACCTTTTTCACGCTTTAAAGTTTTGTTTGGTAAAGTGAGAAATGGATGAAAAGCGGACAATATTGACGTTAAAATATTTTCACCCGAAAGCTTAAAATACCTGCCTATTTTTCCTAAAAAGGTGCCCTTTTTTAACTTTTCACCTAAACGACTAGCATTAACAAATAAGGTAACAATTTTGCATGTTGTTCTATGAAAGATAAATGCAGAAAGATAATTTTTCTGCTCTTTTCAAGTAGAAGAGTTGATCTTTTTCTAGAATAGCAGAATTACCGGAACCTTTCACTGATTCTCAATGGCTTGTATCTCTATCACTTCGGGCATAAGGTCTATATTGTCAGCCACTACGTCTCTATTTCTGCTGCCGTATTGCGCCATATTGCTTAATAAATGTCGATGCTCACAGGTCAATGCCTAGCTACTAAATGATTCTACTTCTGTTGTAATGACTTTATAAAGTTGCCTAACGATCCGTAACCCTTCCTGTCTCCTGCAGACTTTGTTGTCGCCTCTTTCTTGGCTTTACGTTTACTGGTCTTCTTCTCTTTCTTTTTCTTCTCGCCCGAGTCTGATCCGCTGTCCTCTTCTGCCGAAGAAGATTCTTCCTCACTGGAAGAGGACCAGTCAGACAAAGTAGAGGCCTTCTTATTCTTCTTGCCCTTCTTGGATTTACCTTTTGTTGCCCCTTTCTGTTAGCTTCCAACAACTGATGCAAGACGACCTCCATGTTGTTGAAGCGTGCGTCCGTCATATCCTGCACGGAGCTTGACGCTGCTGCAGAGGGCTTTGTGCGATTCAGTTGTTGCTTTCTCTTCTTGGCAGCGGCGTGTTGTTGTAGCTCTTTCTGCCGTCGCTGTAGAACAGACTTCATGACTGCGTTCTTCTGCATCAAAGCTTGCTGTTTTCTGAGTTCGGCTCTGCGTTTAATAGCGGAGCTTCAGCGCGCGAAGCGCGCCAGCGAAGCACCATGGGTAAGAAAAATTGGTAACCCATCAAGCCGAGAAAATTTGGTTATGACGTCAGCGTACGAGCGAGCGAACGTCCG
>Ga0126343_10000696_pt1 | contig 13817 bp, 8 predicted proteins | sample Cyp2metagenome_FD_92531 | JGI IMG/M metagenome (GOLD analysis project Ga0126343, IMG submission 92531) | Coral microbial communities from Lord Howe Island, Old Settlement Bay, Australia - Cyphastrea 2 metagenome | ecosystem: Host-associated > Invertebrates > Cnidaria > Coral ... | reverse complement strand
CGAGAAAATCGATGCTAAAGTCACAAATATAGCTTTCTCAATATGATCGGTGCAAAACTCAGCGACCAAAGGAATTCAAGGAATGCAGGCCGTTTCAAATCTACCAATCAGTGCTTGGCTTACCGCGGTAGCCCGCTACGGTTTTCCCGCCGTTCAAATCCGCCAGAGGAAGCCAAGCGCTGATGGGTAGATTTGAAACGGCCTGCATTCCTTGAATTCCTTTGGTCGCTGAGTTTTGCACTGATCATATTGAGAAAGCTATATTTGTGACTTAAGCATCGATTTTCTCGGAAACTGTTGGAGGGACGAAGCTCAAATTCGGCGAAGAGATAGAGAAAAAAAACTCATCTATCAAGATTTGTCGCCATTCCGGTGAGATTATCAGTATTTTTAAGTTAACTCTAGTTTGAAGTGGAGGACGTCGCTGCTGACGGCTGCTAAGTTGCAAGCCTTGACTCCCTTTCTTGTCTTAACCGTCACCGGCCAAAAGTAGTTTCGCTATAAGACGCTTTAGAAGGCCCAAGAAAGCAAAAGAAGACCATACATGTCTTCACCATACATTGAGATATTCAGACCAAGACGTGATTTAAATGTGCAATTTTTAGAGCTTTATTCATAACCCTCATAAATTCTCTTTGTAAACACCAACACATAGAGTGGTCTGCCTGTGACTTAGGTTCTCGTGGTTTGTTTTGCTCACGTAAGCCATTAACTTATCCAGGCTTGGCTAGTGTGCAGTGTGGTTTGCACAGGAGACTGATTATCCGCTTTCGCAAGCACTGACCTTCTTTACCCAAACGAGCGTCAGTTATTGGACTCTTCTGTTATCATGTAAATCGTATACATGCACTTCTACTGCTGTGCAGTCCTTTTGAGCAGCTGTGAATGCAGAATGCAGTCAAACTGCTAAACTTACATGTACTTAGCTGTTTCTTAACTACATGACGATATTAACTGCGAGTATAGGGGTATCAGTTGAACCGTGATACCGGCAGAAAGCGAGGAGGAAGCGATGGATGCCTCATCGCATGTTCAACGGGGACGAATTCTTACCATGTCTTAGCTAAATGTGTTTTCCTTGACAACATTGAAACAAATTTTGGACACGCACAGAACTGATGGGCTACATTTCGGCTACATTCTATTGCTTGTAAGGGGAAGTGAATGATGTGGAGAACAATCCAGACCCTGCAGTATTTGAAAACACTAATCCAACAACCTCTGTGTCTGCTGGCCACAAGTCAGGGAACTGACCGAGGCACACTTTCGTAAAAGTTGGTAAACAGTGTACGGTGTGTTGCAAATTATATTCCCCTAAATCATTGTTAAAATTTGCAATCAAATAGAAAACGCTGTACTCGGAATATGCTTACTATATCGAGCCTATCAAGTTTCACAAGATATTAAATCTGCAGAAAAATTTTGTATTTGCTGTTAACTATTGCAATGAGGTTAACTAATATTCCAGGAATAGTTTAGGCGTTTCCCAGAATGTACATTTAATGTAACGTAATGCATTTTAATACATTGTTCATCATTTTTACTCTTGATATTAAACAATGCCCAATATATGTCTCTCAAAAATTAACTTGCAGAAGTAATTTCAACTAATTTTCTCCAACTCATCACTAATTCATCGAGTTTAAACAAAATAAATCATAACTGTGATGGTGTTTGCATATCTGATCTTAACTGGTATAGATGTAATTTAATTCCGCCTTTTTCTCCTTAGTTTTAGTTTCAGTTGAGAAGATAGGTGTACTTGTGTGTAAATTGTGTCAAACACCGAAGACCACATTCCATCACATTTCCAACACCTCAAATTTCCCAAACATTTTCCGCTGTGTGTGTTATATTTTAAACACTCTTCTCCATATTTGGAAGCGTAATTAAACACAGTCTTTCAAGCTTGATGTGTTACATCATTGATACTACAATTGCTGTTTGTTACAGTTTTAAAGAAGTTGGAGCAAAGCTTTGATATACTTTTCATTTAACCTCAAGGATTTGCATGGGACACCCCTTTCAATGAATGTGTGTATAAGAAATTATCCTTAGATGCTGAAAACAGTGGCACGACAAAGCGTATTCAAAATTTCAGAGAAATGGACACCATTGACAAGGTGTCTATTTGGGACCAACTGTTGAATTCTTAGATATTCCAGCAAACACTCTAGCACAAGATAATTTGATATCTGTAAACAGCCTTCAATAAAATTAATAACAACTCGCCTATGATGATACCTGATAGTATTACTCAATCTATGTAAATTTATACCTATACCTTTCCAGTGATGGCTTATTCACTTGTAGGCTTTAACTCCCGAAAACTGACGTTTAAAACAAGCACTTTATCTGAATGGTATAAAAGTAAATCAAAGCCCACACAAGTACGCTTTGCGGACCTATCTTTAACTGTGCTTGTTTCCTGTGGCTTGTGGGCATTGCATTCACATGTATCACATTTTTGAACTTGGTCAGGTTCTTCTTGGATGAACTATTTTACTTAGAAAAGCTATTCTTCCATGCGCGTTTGTTGACTCCCACTATTGGGTCTTCACCAGACATCACTTGCATTCCATCCTCGGTCGCTCCAAACATCAGACGGATGCCATTTGCCATTTCCACGGTAAGGACTTTACTTTTCTCCAAGCAGCGTTGCCTTACTCGCTCATCCAGAGTTTTGCAATGCGATGACGTTCCGGATCAACTTATTCGACTCGGTCATGCCCAGGCCACGGGCCAGGCCGAGCTTAAGATTGGTTAAAAAAGGAGTCAAACGTAACGTTTCCCCTTGTAACTGGCGTCTTCGATCAGTCTTAACTGGCACCTTAATTAGGTTCTTCTTTGCTTCGGGAAGTGCCTTGAACTTGCTTTAGACTAACGACTCGTGGAATTATTTATTTTTTTTTTCATTTTTATTTTGTGCACTTTTCCACATCTAACTTGCACAGTTTTCTGGTCCAAAGTGAGGTGAATTTCGCGGGCTTTATCGCCGACGAAGCTCGATATAAGGCTGCATATTTTCTCTTCTCAGTACATTTGCTGAGTTGTCCTCCGTGCTTGAATTTGCAATGTCAATAAGACCTTTCCCATTCTTTACTCAGGTCCGCAGCGGACCAGTTCATTTTTGGCCAATTGAACAACGAATTGGCGTATCCTTATGCCTTCCTGATGTGTTTGTCTCTGTTCAGTGGCGCTAGTGATCTCTCTATTTCAACACCATGTTACATACTCATGACGCAGTTGTTATGTTGGATCTACAATCTGGACCGCGTGGCCTAATGTGATTGGTTAATTAATTAATCTTTCCCATTCTTTACTCGGGTCTGCAACGGATCAGTTCATTATTGGCCAATTGAACGACGAATTGGCGTATCTTTCAGTCATCCTGATATGTTGGTTCAATTCACGATCAGGGGCGATCGTTATGCCACTTTTTTGACACCATGTTACATAGTCATGACACAGATGCAATGTTGGATCTACAATCTGGACCGCGTAGTTTAATGTTATTGGTTAATAAATAATAACTAAAAAATTGTACAACTATGAGAAATGGCCAGCGCTATTTTCATACATAACATAAGCATGCCGTGTACTTTTCCACTTCTGTTCTGTGCAATGGCACTAAGTTTTCACCGTAAAATCTCACATTCAGTGCTTTTTGCAGGCTTAATTTGGAAATAATCTTATTTTATACCACACCCAGTGGATAAATCATCTCATGCCACGTAACAGACGTTAAAATGTTTCCATTTTATTGTTTCATACCATCATCACAGCACTATTGTCTTTGATTAACCCAGGTTTCAGAAATTCTGCTTAAAAAGCTTGCAAAGTACATGTAGAAATGTTGGCGAGAAGTCAGTCGGTACAAGATTTAAATTTTCCGAAAAATGCACTTAAAGTTTCTTGCATGAAGTATTAAACATTTTACAAGTCACAAATAGCGGGAGAGCGGGGTTGCAGTTTTCATCTTGGGGAGGGGATTCAATGGTTGCTGTTGTTTTTTTTTTTTTTTTTCGCAGAAAGCTACCGCAGTTTTGCGAAATATTTTTTTTTACAAGTGAAATAAAGGAACCTATGATAGTAATTCGTGGCAAAGCTCTTCACAACTAATTGTACCAATCGAATTTTGTATGTCTTAAAAGTATCTATCTTATTAATCTTGATTTTTGGCCACGTTGTTATGGTGAACAGTCGTTGCTATGGCTGTTGCTACCTGAAAGAAACTTAAACCACCGAGTGCTTTTCTTATATTTCACGCTCATCTAAAAGCGAACTCAGTATATTGTCCCAAAATGTTTTTGACAAGTCTTCAAGGGTTTTAATTCTTGTATTTTCAAGAAATTGTATTTTTTATGAACATCACTATACTTAAGGGTACCATTCCCCCTTAAGGTAATAAAGTTGAAGGTTTCCTCAATAGTTTTTCCTTAAGCATTCACTTCTCCAAAGTTATGAGGGAATTCTTAAAAGAGCGGATTCAGTGGTTCCGAAAAGAACCAGGTGAATACTATATAATGCTTTCTCTGCAAAACAATATTGATAATATTGATTAGTATATATATACACACTCAGTGATCTTGGTGTTTTAAGCAATCTGATTGGTTCGCTATCTCTGGCTAATAAGCATTATTCACTCCCTACCGAGTGAATAATGCGTAAGCCAAACAAAAACAAAATGGCGCGTGTAAACGCATGAATTGAGAGGTCAATTAAATCGATTTTTAATGGTTTCCTTCCGAAAATGTTGTTGAGATCACTTCCTGTGTATATACTAAAACATTATTCTTCTCAATCTCGGTGAATAGTGGCAGAGTATTCTGCCACTATTCACCTCGATTTCAAAGAATAATTGTTAATTATTATCAATATTCGCAGCCAAATAGAAAATCGGCGTCTTCAAAACACACGCTCAGCGAGCCGCAAAAGACTGACAGCGGGCTGCTAATGCACTATTAGCCCTACAGCTGATTGGTTCTTGCTTCATCATCCGATGGATTTTAACCAATTAGAGTAAGCCTATATGTTGGCGCGGGAAAACCATTCATTTGCGAAACTCCGGTTTTGAACTTCAGTTTTTTTCCGTCGTCGAATCGCCGCCGAGCGAAAACTGAAGTAATGGAAGAAATTAGCAGTCAAAACTCAGATTTGGGGCTAGCAGATTTAGACAAATTAGAAGCAAAAGATCAGGCGGAAAATACAAAGAGAGCCACTTCATGGGGGATCAAAAAATTCGAGAATTGGTTGGACAAACGAAAGCTGAAAGTTGACCTCAATTGTGTAACACCGGTTGAGCTAAATGAATTACTGCGGAAATTCTACGCTGAAGTTAGATCGGAAAAAGGCCAACCGCTAACACCAAGTACTCCAACTGGTATTCGAGCTGCGATCCATCGACAATTGACTTCAGCTCCGATAAGCAGGAGTATGAACATAATGCAAGACAGCGAATTTCTTTCAGCAAACAAAATGTTTGCAGCCAAGTGCAAGCTGTATAAAAATGACACTACACGTGCGCAAATAAACAATATTCCCTTATTGATAAGATTCAGTGCTACCCATTTATAAACCTGGGTAAGAGAAGCGTTACAAGAGTATTAGTAAAGTGTCTTACGCAAGAGCACAAAGTAGTTACCCCAGCCAAGGCTCAAACCTAGACAGTTCAATCAGAAATCCAGTGGGCTGACCAGTAGGCCACCAGATAGGTGGAAGCTGTCGAGCTTTCTTATCCAGTATAAATTAATTAATTAACACTCTTGTAAGCAGACAATTTTATTTATCACAGCCGTCACAAAAGTCTATTTGAACTTCCAAAGAAGCCGTTTATTTGATCATCCCCGTAAGTAATCATTCCCGTAAGCTGCCCTGGGGCCCTTTTTTCGAAAATACCGAAATGCTTTTGCACCCAGAGAACTGTAATCTCCTTCGAAGCCGTTTCTAGAGATGTCACGCAATGCTCCCTAAAACCGGCTGCGAAGAAGACTAAGAGAGCAGTAGCAAAATCTAAAACATTATTGTTACAGAGCTGTTTTATCCACATATTAATATGAACGGAAGCTCTCTTCGTATAAGAGGTTTTGGGCGTATACTCTTCTCTAATGTTTTTGGATACAGATTAGTTAAAACTGGCTTTGTTCTCCCAAAAACTTTCCCGGGGCATCAAGAAACGGGCCCCTGGACACTTTGAGGGAGTCTGATTGAGTCTTTTCCTGTATTTTACGCTTATGTGAGCGGGCGCCCTAAAGGTAGTGGGCCTGATTTTGAGAAATACTCAAGTCAAGCGTACTTTAATTTTCTAAAATTGTATCACTGCATTTTGTTGCAGTAGTGTTGGTTGCATACATAATTCAGTTATGGCCATAATTGCAGAATTGCGTAAGGTTAAAAAAATTATTTAATATGGTAGTATTTCTTGTGTTTTGCAATGTTTGTATTTAGTTGGGCATCCCTTATTCATTCCTCACACTTCCACAGGCCCCTCATGAGACCATTATTGAAACCAGAGATCGAGCCCTACTTACGCACAACTTTCGGGAGCCTCGAGGGTGTCCACTGATGGAAGCTTCCACTAGCTGTATCACTTTTCTCAAACCAGGTGAAACAAATGATATGAATATAATTCCATCAACACAGGTAGTCCACCACATTTATTTGTGCATGATTTGCAATTTTTGAAATTCAATTCACGGAAAGGCAAACTTTCCGCTTTGTCGATGTTTGTTGCTTGGTACCGTTTTTTACGTAATAAATGCATTTTTTTAATCTATCAACCTGCATTGAACATTATTGTCACACCACATCTATTTCTCATTCCTTCTAAAAAGCAGGAAACAAAAAATACATATCCTTAAAAGCAACTACTATACTTGCACACAATATTTCGTTGCAACTGTTTTTCTGAAGGAAGAAATTTAAAATGCTATCCATAAAAGAGTTTCATGTTTGCTTTCAAACAAGCACACAATTACACTAATTGTATGTAGTAGTGGAATTTAATAGCAATTATAGTTAAATAAAAAGAATGCTTGAATTTGGTTAATACAACATCTCTCTTTATGTGTACCTCAATACAGTTTTTTGATGTAACCTCCCTGTCTTGCAAATGGCCATAAAAACAGAAAAAAAACTCAGCTTGGAAAGGGCAAGTTTTACAGATCGATATATCGATTGGGTCTATAAGAAAGATACAAAAAACTCCTTTTTTACAATAAAACCCTTGCACCCTTGTTATTTAACTTACAACGACACTTTTTACACACTGACCCATTTCTAAACTTTGCATATACGCTGTTAGACCGCGTTTTTTGCATTTTTTGCGGAATATTTTTCCTCCCTACAACCAGCTACAAAAAGCACGCCGGAAACAGTTGCTCGCAAATAAAAGCAGAGACGGTAAAATGTGAAACGTCGGCACTACTTATTCCTGCCATTCTGAAAAAGAAGACAAGGCAAAGACCCGCAACATTTACCTAAGACTCTCCCACAAAATCGCTCTTTTGCATTCCATCTTTGTTTTTAAGATTTTTGGCAGCACGAGCTCAGGAAGAGTCTGAGTCTGAGTACCAGGGTAAAAAATCAGCCAATCAGACAAAAGTTTCCATTGCTTTAAAGAGAGCGATGTACCAAGAGGTGGACTTGCAGAATCCAATTTAATGAAATCGCCATGTTATCTGTTGCCTATCAAATAATTCAATCACTTCAATTCTTAAACTGCATGTTGCGGTAAGCCGAGTGAGTTTGGCCGAAGCATTGTCTCGTTCTTTGGCGAGAGAGAGACTAGCTGAAGTACTCATGGCGACACCAAATGAGCAAGATATTGTAGGCATATTAGGTCAGTGAATAATACCTATCTTAGGGTATTAAGACAGTTGGCACGGCTTCTGATTGTTTAATAGGGTTTTTGATCGTGCAAGCAGAAGTCTCACAACAACGTTATTTTGTTGGACAGTTGATACATCTTTCATTTTGATCAAAAGCTCGAATTAACTAAATGTTCAAATTAAATTTCGGTAAGTCTTTATTTTTTAAGGTATAAATCACGTTAATGGTCTACTTACAGCTCTGTAAGCTTAGCACAATTATTGAATAGTCCCACAGATAAGTTTTGCAATTGGTTATACGATAAATCCCTACAAAGGAATATAATACATAAAAACAAATGCATTAACATAAAAATGATTTCAAAACGAAGATGAGCCTTAACTATAAGATCCCTTACATTCACATTTACCACTTGATTCAGCATCGACTTGCTTTACACCCTCGAGATCCCTCCCACGGTTAGCCACATATTAGAGATTTAAGCAATAGGGCACTTTTTCCTTGTTTAAATAGCCTCATCTGAACACGAGGAGGGTTGGGAGAATTGGAGACAGTTATGCAAACTCGAGACGTAGTCAAGGGTTTGCATAACTTTCCAGAATTCTTCTAGCCCCCGAGTGTTTAGATGAGGCTATGTAAACACCGAAAACGTGCTCTATTGCTTTTATAAAATGATTTTCGAAAGAACGCGCGAATCTAAAGCGTCACAACCTTCTTAACAAAATTTCATCTAAACGCAGGTACTGACCAAGAAGCTTTACACAGCTTCTATTCTGAATAATTACATAAGGAATAGAGCGTTCGGAAATTTCTTATACAAATTGGTTACGCTTGGATGACTTCCGGCTCTAGATTGTTCTAGCGCTTTAAAGTAAGACAATTTTTGGTAACAGCAGTTCCCTCGTTAGTTTTAGGATTCTAAGTTAGACTGCCCGCACAGTAAGTCTTATGACTTCAGGCTGTCTATCGAAAAATTTGTCGAAAATACTCTGTTTTGAACAATGCCCAATCGGTGCTCATGTTTGGGTTTGTTCAACCTCCTTGTTCTTTAAAATTTAGTTTCTTTTGATTGAACTTTGCAGTTCGCTCCTGAATATCGCGTGAAAGTGTTTGGGTTAGTATTCCACAAAAGATGTTTAGTTTAATCTGCCAGGTTTAGCCGTGATATGTGGCCCCTACATAGCTACCGATATGCTATTTTTAAGTGCTTGTACATTTGTCGGAGTCAAGCACTTGAGGAGAAACAGCAGTGGAAGTGGATGCAGTAGAAGTGGAAGCAGTAGAAGTTAGATTAATTGAGATCATGCAAGATAGAATTCCAACAAATAAAAGACCCAGAGATTTCAAATACTTGTTTAGTGGTTTGTGCATTCAAGTATCTGGATACTCGGTTTTTCTACCTATTTTAAAAGTAAAATTAATAAGAGTGGCATTGCAAACGGACATCACGTGCAGGCCTTTGAAAACGTTTCTTAGTCTTAGCTATAGAGCACAATTAAAAAGATCCTTTATAATTTCCGAGCTGAACAAAGAGTTTCCAGCAATGGGACTGGTTAAGCAACTCCTTATATTAGTTTTGAAACGCCGAATGTTCATTTATCTATTTACCGGGGCCCAGCCGAAGGCTGGCACCGGTCATAAAATGCAGTCCGTTCCTGTCGTTTTTTCCGGTTACATTGTGAGGGACTTATCGCTGAGTGAATATTTGGAGAGACAAATTTACGAGCGACTTCTTAAGAGTGAACCTTCGATCATTGTCCATCGTGAAGCTTATCGAGAATAAGAGCGACTTATCAAAGCCATCTACATTTAGTGAATCTTCCATCGTAGAATTTATCGACTCAAAGCGAACACATATCAAAGATAACTTAATATTACCTTAAAAAACATGGTACAATGCGATCTAGGCGTGCTCGTAAACTGAGCAGAATTCCACTGCCATTTCTAAGAGATCTCAACGCGAAGAATGGCATGTTCAAAAGAAATTTGTCTTGAAACAGAATTCAACGATTGAGATACCGAAGTCCTTAAAGCTTCATCGCTATGTTGATAAGGTGGGAAAACTTTATCACGCACGATATAAATGTAATAACAAACGCGATTCAAAGATAATTAACTTAAATAAAATGCCTATACCCAAGAAATCTCATTTGTCATGTTTTGTCCCTCGAAAGCGAATTCGTGGAGATTTAAAAGCACATCTTGCAATAGGAATGAGCCTTAACAATACATAAAAACATGGCAAATTGCAGAGGTGTCAAAATCTAAGAGGCGTCATGCAGATAAGAGCGGGAACCATGCAGACCAACGAACCTATAAAAATTTGCTACAACATAGTCTTACGGCTCAACTCTACTTGAAACTCCTCCTTATTACAGAACATGAAGTGCCCTTCATGAACACAAGTAAAACGGCAAAAATGGTAGGGTGACCGAACAGAGAACGGCAAATGTACAAATGTTACAACCGTAGGAGTCTTGTATGCCAGTCAACCCCATTTTACACGGTCATAGTCGTGAATTAACAAGCTAAAGCAGCATTCGAGCCCCGTTTGGTACTTCAAATACGGCGGAATAATAACACTGAAGCGACTTTAACAGTTTTTTTTTTCTCTGATTGTGGATTACTTCAGCATTAGCCTCCACAGAAGAGAGAGGAGGGGTGCGAGAGATTGACTATATTTATGCAGTCCCGTGTCTCACTGGGCCCCGGTTAGTTCCACGTAGTGGTTCTAGATCCTATGAAACTTCCTACTGATTTATTATCAGTTATTATTCAAGCCAAATATGTGATTTTAAAATCAAAGCTTTCATAAAATCGTGATTTTATATTACCCACGGATGATAAAAGCATCATAAACAGGCAGCACTTCAAACATTGTATTTCGTTTTGCTAAACAAGACTCATACATACATTTCCACCCTCGCTTCGAGCGATCTCTCCTCTTGCAAACTGTCCCGGATGTATGAACTCTACGTCACCTGTCACGCGTCACGAAACAACGTTTACACCCTAACATTAACACCTACCTAATAGTTCTAGAATTTTGCTGCTAGGAATTTGTTTCTTATCGTGGGCGACAGGTTTCTCGCAACGCCCTAATTTTCTCACGTAGCATTAGTTATAAAAGACGACGCGCAACTTCTCTTAGTCAGAGAATGTTAGTAAAGTATTTTTTGCCTTGGTAGTAGGACGTATTCTTAACTATCGCTTTTCAGTTCGAACCTACTACTGCTACTTGCACGACTACTTCTACTACTACTTCTATGTCTATTTGTACTTCTACAGCGTATGCTACTACTGGTTTCGCTATTTCGTCTGTCGCTACCTATTGTGAGCTAGATCTATGGACTTGATCTGTCATTCTGTTTATATCTACCAAGTGGAGTTCGAATGTCTCGCACCGCGCTACCCTGTAGGTGTTTAAGATTTGAGAAAGCAGCAACCTCTAGAATCTCTGCAATACACCTTATATGCATGCGTTATATTCACAGCGCCAGGCGGTGAATATAACATTTTCGAGGCCTTGTTATTAATTACGTTCGACACCTTTGTCTTGGTCTGTCTCTACGGCAAGCAAACACTTGCTGAAAAATTTTTCATTTATTCTGAGAGCATCACTCCAAGTTCGAGATAGCAAAAAAGATAGAGACTTTTTAAAATGACTCCTGCGCCCTTGCATCAGAAATCCTTCCAAGAAATCGTCATCGTTAACTCTTTGATAACGTTGATCGCCAGCAGATCAGATCGATGTACCGAACGTTATTTTGCTTCAGACTAAGGCTACACACTCTTTGAGGATGGTGACACCTCTGCGAATAAAGTAAATAACCGGTCAATAACGATAAAACAAAAGTACCGGGTGAATTTAGATTTCGTAGTGTTTCGCTTGTTTGTTTTACTGCCGAATTCGAACAGTAAAATGATTCACAGCCGATTCGCACGTAAGCTTATTACTAGGACTACCGGCAGGTGCAAAACGCAGTTCACAGGTTACAGGTCATTGGTCGCAGGTCACAGGTTACAGGTTACAGGTTACTAGGTTACTATGTTACAGGTTACAGATTACTAGGTTACAGGCTACAGGTTACAGGTTACAGGTTACAGGTTACAGGTTACAGGTTACAGATTACAAGTTACAATTTACAGGTTACAGGTTACAGGTTACAAGTTACAGGTTACAGGTCACAGAAAATTCATTTGAGTTAGGCCCTGTTTATACGTCGCACAATCATCGAATTTAATTCGGACGAGTTTAATTCCAGGACCTGCTATTAATTAAATTCGACGATTGCGCGACATATAAATCGAATTACTTTCGTCCGATGAATTAAATTCGTCTAAGACGTTGTATCCGTCTTGCTAGGACGGATACAATTGCGATAGTGTGTCTTCAGTTTAGACGTCGCACAACAGACGCATCGAATTCAATGGATACATTATTAAAATGAGCCCGCGTTTCGTTTCGTTCATCTCGCATGCGCAACAGTGCCTTCGCGCTCACTTTTCCCGCGCCTTTCCATCTTTGTATGTTTTCTTCGCGCGAGCTATGTCTTCGTGAAGGAAAATGTTGCCTTCCGCCTGCACAATTTGTTCAAGGAATACAAAGTATCCGTGCACAACTTGTGGAATAGTGTTTGTGTCAGAGTTGAATGTTCTAATGCTGAGGAGTACGAAGATACTTTAGGGTGGGAAGCAAACAGAAGTGCAGGTTATTGCCTGCCCTGTCTGAAGCTGCTGCAGCCGATGACATTGAACGAGGCACTCTGGAAAAATGAATCCTTTGCCTGTAGAGGCAATTGCCAAGCCTGCATTCAGGTGAAACAGGAATCTCTGTCACAGGATTTTTCTCAATATCGGCCGGGTCGAATACACTTTAAAATGAAGTCAAATGTTTCTTGAAGCTCTAAACGCGTTCATCATACGTCACTCAGACCAGTTCCCACCATCCTGTATTTCTGATACTGCGACGACAACTACGAAGACGCTAAATATCTTCACCTTCCACTGATTGAAACAACAGTCAAATCAATAAACACACTCGAGCAAGAAACCTTTTGTCAATACAACCAGTGTCAACATTCGACGTTGCAACTCTCTTCTACGCTGTCTTTCTCTAGAAATTTTCTCTAGTGATAAAGCTATGGTAAACCTCGCCATCTCGTTTAGGTTTTCTTGCTCTTAAAATCTGCTCGTTTCATGTGTTTTTTCAATTCGCCGCTGGTCAGAAAAGTACGGAAGACTCGGACAAAATATTAAATTCGCCTTATCAATTTCGACATCTAAATCACCCGTCGACTAATCGTTGACCGATCGACGAGTTTAATTTGAATTAAATTCGTCTGAATTAAATTCAACGTATAAACTAGGCCTTAGACACTCCATTTGGCTTTTAATGTTTATCTTAGTCTCTTTCATTTCCGGTTACGCCACAATCAGGCATATATTTGCCACCGACCATGCTCTCCGGTTTTGTATTGAGAGTAGAACAACTAAACGGCGAAAGTTTCACATTGTATTGGATCTTGACGGGTTCCTTCTCTGGAGACTTCGAGACAAGGCTTTTTCTTCGCTCTACTCGAACGGATAGTATATTGAAACCTTTCAAATTATGCGAATGGTCTCGGTCTAAAAAGTGTAACTATTTTCATCCCATCATTTACCATTCCTAAACTTTGTGACAACTAAAACCACAGGTGGCCCAAGCTCGATATAAGAGCAGCTCTTTATATGTTACAACAATACAATACAATACAATAATTTATTTAACCACGTTAACGTCTAAGAGCACGAAGTGCTCGTTCAAAATACGAACGTGCATTAAATTATCTAAAATCCATATACACATGAAGTATTAATAATTATAACAAAATACGTATATACAAAATGCAAAATGTAAAAATTACAACTGAATCAATTTTAGCTTAGCCTGTTGACCTTTGCATTGTTACGTGACTCGAGTAATTTGCATATTTATAAGGATTTAT
>Ga0126343_10000695_pt1 | contig 13821 bp, 2 predicted proteins | sample Cyp2metagenome_FD_92531 | JGI IMG/M metagenome (GOLD analysis project Ga0126343, IMG submission 92531) | Coral microbial communities from Lord Howe Island, Old Settlement Bay, Australia - Cyphastrea 2 metagenome | ecosystem: Host-associated > Invertebrates > Cnidaria > Coral ... | reverse complement strand
CTATTTTTTTCGCATTCATCGAAAACTTCATTGTTCAATTGTATTGTGTGCAAAGTCTTGTAGGAAAGGGCTGCTTTTAAGCCACGAAAAGAGCTCGGAAGATGCTTTGTATAGCTTGCCTACTTTTGGCCGCCATGTTGCCATTTCTCATGACGTCACCATATAGCCACTTCTGGTGATGGCCCGGACTGATCGCCGGCTCCTTATTTCAATGCGATTCGCTAGAATACAAACGAAATATTTACTTCCACGATAAATCTGGTGGCATGAAGTCTGACAGACACTTACACATTTGTGGGTCCTCTAGGGTAATTAAAAAACTTCTTCGTACAATTTCTCGATCTCTTACTTCTCCATATGGTACATATGAATGTTGTGCCTCGTAGCACTTAGAACACAAATGGTGGGACGGCGAATCAACTCTGAAGTGTGAATTTAAGTGCTAATTGAAGACCATTGAACCCATGAATAGCCCACTGACGAGGCAAAGAAAAAATCTTTTGACCTCGGTAGGAATCGAACCCACGACCTCCGGATTAGGATTACTGCCCATTCCCACCAAGCGGATTATTCATGGGTTCAATTAGCTCTTTAATTTACACTTCAGAGTTAATTCTCTGTCCACCATCTATGAAATTGGTTTATTGTAAAACATTCTTCTTTTTTTTTCTTCCACGCGTGCTTTGTCCCCTCGATATATTACTCCGTAAAGAAAAGAAGGCCAACAGGTCGCCATATTGGATTTACCGAGAGTTTCCGAAAGCCGTCCGAATCGCATATTCATTCCTAGTACTTCTCGCCTGTCTCTCGACGAAAATTGATGAAAGTTTACAGCGCAGCGAAATAAAAAATACGATAAAAACGAGCCAATCATCAGATCAGTCGTGTTTCAATTGTGTTTAATTACTGGCCACTTGTAGTTCTTTTCTCAGCAGTTCTGTACTGAATAAGACTGCAAAAATATTTTTGAACGAAAACGAAAAACTTAACAAACAAACTGCGTGGAGGTCGCCGTAAATTAAACACGCAGAAATCCAACATACAAGTTTCTGTTCAATTCTAAAACCTAAATTCTTAAATACACGGAACCAAATAAAAAGAAATGCACAAAGGAAGTTCAAAACAATAAATTTTCATTCACACCGAGGCGAAGAAACCAAAGCAAAAAAAAAAAAAAATTTCTCAACGGGCTTCGCTGCATACGTCAGCATGTTCAAATTGATTCTTTACGCTAACGCGAAAGCTCAGTTTTTGTGATCGACTTCTCCGGCTTTTCCAGTCATTTTATCGGCCATGGCGTTACCAGCCGTTCTGATTTATGGCCCAAGCATGCGGGCTCCCAAGGGGAACAAACGAGGCTCCGTCAGTAAGATTTTTATTATATCTCTATTGTGTGTCTAACGGACTTAAAAGCTTTAAATTTCTGAAGCAAGTCGAAAGGGAAACGAGTCAATTTGAAATTGTTTAATACACAATTTAGGGTAAAGAAAGCTGTAAACAGTTTCACCACTCGATGATAAACCACAAAACAGTTTTGCAACGAAACCAACTTTTAATAGGCCCTTTGTACGATCCGGTCACATGGCACGGAATAAATTACACCGGGTCGCAAATTACGCAGTGGGACTTTCAAACATAGGAAAGTCGGGCTGGACTGCTACGAGTTCCTTTGTTTTGGAAGTCCCACTGCGTAACTTGCGCCCTAGTGTAATTTATTCCGTACCATGTGACCGGATCGTGCAAAGGGCCTATTTTAGCAGTCCGTACAAGAGAGTACGGACAACTAAATTGACCAATAAAAGCACGCGTACTAACTAAGAGATGTGATAATTAACAATTATTCCATGAGCGCGCGTTGGATATGAGATGATAGATAGCCAACTCGGCGCTACGCGCCTCGTTGGCTATAATCATCTCATATCCAACAAGCGCGAGTGGAATAATTGTTTTATTAAAAACGCCCCCAAAAAATAAAAAACTAGAACACAATAAAGACAAAAAAGCCTAAAAATCATGCATACGCTCGCCATTTTTGTAGATCATGGTATAATGGCTCATATGCCATGATGGCTGAGCCAATGAAAACTCTCGAATTGCATTATCCAATGATCCAGTTTTTAATAATTAACAATTATTCCACGAGCGCGCGTTGGATATGACATGACAGATAGGCAACGAGGCGCCTAGCGCCGAGTTGGCTATAATCATCTCATATCCAACAAGCGCGAATGGAATAATTGTCTTATTAAAAACCCCTCAAAATCGTGGAAAACTAGACTGAAATGGAAATAAAAACGCGTCCAAAAATTCACGTGAACGCTTACAATATTTGTAGGGCATGGTATAATGGTTCATATACCATGGACAGTAAGCCAATCAAATTCCTTGAATTGCATTATACAATGACCCAGTTTTTAATAATACTGTTTATTACTATTTTTGTCCTCTTAAGACCGGGAACCGCTATCGATGTATTAACGAGCGTCATGGCTTAAGGATTCTACCCGTTAATCACCCATTCTGAGGCCACCTAAACGCATATTGTAAATCTAAAGCAGTAATTTTTCCAAGCTGAAAAAAGTCCCACCCTTCTCCCCCCCATCACTTCTCTAATAGTCCGTCCCTTAAACAACAGTATGGGCGTCATCTCCTTGGCTGTTAAAACCGACCGTGTTCTTGCAGTAGCAACATACGTTCTTACGTTTCTTATTCTTCTGTAAGGGATGACAAACAATTTATCCATAGCGCATCCCAGGGAGTTTGAGTTAAAGGCGTAGTGTCCTAGTTAGTTATCGAAAGTTCTCTCTCCGAATTCCTGCATTACATTACTCAAGGAATTAGTTTCTCTCTCGTTCGGCGTATGAGAATCCAACTACTCGCAGAGTATCTTCGTGACGGTTTTATTAGTCTGAACGGAATTTCTCCAGCGTAACGTGGAAGTGGCCCCAAGCATATTTCTATCATTAGCCTTTTACAGTCTGTGAAACCCTTTTTTTGAACCAAGAGAAGTGTTAATTTGACAACACAATAAAAGTTTTGTTTCCTCCGCTCTCACTTTATTCAAACTGAACTTTGTTTTGCTAGAGTTGTCCTTCTATAATTCAGTATTCGTCGATTTCGTATTGCCATGATTACACTAACGAACGACTGCAAACGAAGTTTGAATAAGCTACTGTTAGCTTCTGTTGGAACCGAGTCCCATCTCATCCTTGACGTCTGTAGAAGCCTCTAGTAGATTGTTTCCACAAATCAAATTCAGTTCTGTGTCAATTTTCTCCGAATTAGAAAAGTTCCCCGCTCAATGCAGTTCAAGTGTCCGTTGAACTGAAATACGGTTCCCAGCGGAGAAACCTATCGTCTCAGTAGTGCAAAAATTTTACCGTATAACAGCTGAGACTTTGCTTCTTTACAGAAACACCTGTTTCTGAGAGGAATCTAAATCCCTCGCCTATTAGCAAACAACAAAACTAACCTAAGCTTATTAATAGAAGCCGCGTTCTTGTCTTTAGCCCAAATTTAAATTCAGAAAAGGCTGCTATGAAAATTATTACTGCCTGGGGGTGCTCAAGGATCGTAGAGAAAAACAGTCAAATTAACTCGAATTGTGGTATTAGAATTCGGAAAAATCTGGGGACCTCATTCGTGTTAACTTGGAGTTCTGGTAGTGCTTGCAGGACGGTGTCTCGAACATAACTCAAGTCTTCTTCAGAATGACTAGTGTTGTAAATACAAAGATACCGAAGCTTCTTTAAGTTGATAACGTGTGGCACGATAGATGTTACAGCGTGACCGAGAGGATTGCCTGACAGGCGAAGCGTCTGTAGATTAGGACTGAACTGAAAGCTCTCCAGCAAACTACGCAAGTCATGTTCATCCATGTTTAACCTTCCAAGCACCAAGGTTACCAAATTGGGGAAGAAGCGAAGGCTTCTGAAGAGTGGAGCAAGACGACCTCTCATGCTAAAACCATGGCAACGAAGAGTGCGCAAAGGGACTGTTCTGTCGAATCTAGCAAACAGCGCTTCCATTACCTCAGCTGGCAAAATGCTACCATCCACACCGGTTAACGTGAGTAGTTGTAAGGACGACATGTCAAGTGACTGACCGAGCGCCTTAGCTACTGCTGGAGTCAGGCTCCCTACATCTAGTTTTAAACTCTTGACACCGGCAATTGAATCTTCGTAATGAAAGGAATCTAGACATGTCTCGTCATGCATGCGCAGCTCAAGTTCCGTCAGAGATCCAAAGCTCTTCAACAGACCACACTGGTCGTGTTCATCAATGTTTAACCTGTCAAGTTTTAATGTGTGCAGGTTGGGAAAGAAGGGGAGGACTTTGATAAGTGGAGCAAGACAGCTTATCACGCTGAAACCTTGGACATCAAGGTACGTCAGCAAAGTCATTGTTTTGTTAAATCCGCCAAACAGCGCTTCCATATCCGAAGCTTGCAAAAGGACTCCATCAGAACCAATTAACCGGAGAAAACTTAGGGACGAAAATTCAGGAAGTAAACGTCCCAGCATCGCGGCTTCTGCTGGAGTCAGGCTTATTATGCTACTAAAACTCTTCTCATTCGTCATTGCGTACATAAAACAACCTAGATGTGGCTCTCCCAATATGTGCACCTGAAGGTCCGTCAGGAATCTAAAGCTCTTCAACAGACTAGACATGTCACGTTCATCAATGTTTAATCTTTCAAGAAACAAGGATCTCAAATTGGGTAAGAAGGGGAGGCATTTGATAAGTGGGGAAAGGCAACTTTTCACGCTGAAACCACTGAAATTTAGTCCCTTTAACAAAGGCATTGTTTTATTAAATCCGCCAAACAACGCCTCCATTTCTTCAGCGTGTAAAATGCTTCCATCCCCACCAGTTAACCTGAGTGTTTGCAAGGACGACATTTTAGGAAGTGACTGACCGAGCGCCTTAGTTCCTGCTGGAGTCAGGATTATTCCCTTAAGTGTCAGTGCCTTGAGAGTCTTGTGTGTTATACTAGTAACCAATGTGTCCAGTGCTGCAGCACAGCAGTCTCTCAGGTCAAGGTGAAGAGCGACGACGGTGTTAAATCTTGGTAACAAACTGGCAAGCTGCACTGCTCCAACTGATGTAAGATGACTGTCAATTGTCAGAGAGCACTTACTGGGGTTTGGCACTTGTTCCAACAGATAACATTTGCTGTCTCCACCATCCTCAACTTCAATCCTACTCAAATGCTTACAATGTTCAATGACTACACCAAGAGCTCTCGCTGTTTGGCTGCTTAGGCCACGACAACATAGAGAACTTAAGAATTTCAGACATGACTGCCCTGAACACAAACGTGCGGCGTTCGATGGAATAGAAATCGGATTAGATTCTGTAAATACTCTGGCATGGTTATCACAACTCAGGCGCAACTTGGTTATGTAAAACCGAAACTGGCCATTACGGAAACAAACGATGGAATGGAACTTGCACGAGCAAAACCCGTTCAAGTCAAACTTCCTCAGGAAGTCAAAAAGTGTGAGAACTTGAGAAGTCTCAGTTACTCTTAATAGCGTCTGCAAACAATTGAGAAAATCAGGCGACTTGTGCAATACTGAGTTTTCAACACCTCCGGTTTTGGAGAGAGGGAAATCATCTTCGTTCCAATATCCATCAAAAACAACTTTCCCGAAAATAAAAACACAATTATGTCCCAGATTAGTCAAGAAATTAACATTTGGCATTAGTTCAGAAAGCGGCCGCCATGTACCTCTGGTGACAAGGATGACTCCACCACTGCAATCAAGAAAATTACTTAAGAGTTCAGTTTTTGATTGAACTTCTCGAAAGGAATGATAAAGAACCTTGCTGAACCTGACATGCCTAACAGTGACGTCACATAGAGGCACGTCAGTCTCCGTTTCTACGTCCGGTATCGTCTTTTTTAACTCCACTGTTGGGTCAGATATTCTGACTGACTTCAAGTATTGAAGTACTTTCATTGCTCCTTCGTCAGACAAACCACAAACGAACTGAAAAACATTCTCCAAGGCCTCACAAGTCTCCAAGGTGGCGGCATGCAGCTCAATTTCACCAAGATTACCTTTAGGGATACAGCTGTAGGTGAGGTACCACGCCGCTAAGTATTCTTGAATACTCTTGTGGATGAAGGATACCATTTCCATTGGCTCTAGACTTGGCCCGTACTCAGAAAATTGAAAAAGGCCAACAATGACACACTCTTCGCCTCGCACCTTTTCAGACAGTTGACCAAACTCGAACAGCAGATCGCCTTTGAGAAGACCTGCCAAAGCCACCTTTCCAATTTCAGCGAGAATCTCCTCGTAATCCGTTTCTCTTAGTTTCGAGGCCTTAAAGGAGGATTGACGCCTTCTGTGGCTGTGCTGCAAAATGTGCTTCACAATTGCTTGATACAATTTAGTTTTACGTTCAGTAAGTTCCACCAACTTCTCCTTTTCTTCCTTCCACAGCAAGCAAAAAAAGAGGCTCAGTAACGGAACCCTTGCTAGGTCATTCAGCTCACTCTCTCGCAGAAATTCTATCAAACCATTCACCTCTGTTTGGCTATCCAGCATTTTTCTCATGAAATCTACTCTATCAGACATATTAAACCCAGTGATCTCGGCTTGTATGTCGGCGGGTCCACGTATCTCATCTCCCCTTGAAGGTCGAGTGGTTACCAACACTGTGCAGTCTCTTAAAATATTCCCGTGGAATATCTTGCAGATTTCAGAGTCGCCTCTGCTGCCATACCTTTCCTCTGCCTCGCTTCCGGTGCGATACTCGTCATAGCCATCAAAAACAAGCAAAACTTTGTCTTGATTCTTGTGAATGTGACAAAGCAGATCATCGACTGACTTTTCGTCGTCCTCTGGAAGCAGTCCAGAGCGTATTAACACTTCATTAAACGTCTGGCACTTGGATACTTCCTTCAGATTAACAGCAAGAACGAGGTCAAACCTCCTCAGTACATCTTCCCGTTCCTCATCCATTTTCGCCTCTTGAAGATTCGACCAATCCACAAGCAGCTTCTTAACGAAAGTCGTTTTTCCAATCCCAGTCTCTCCCTGCACGAGAATTCTCTTCGCCTCAACTCCGCTCTTTGTCTTCTCAGTGAACATTTCAGTGTAATGATTCAGCTCCCTTGGCGATGACCCAGCCGTGGTTTGTTCTTCTTTCTTCTTTTGTGATGACCCAGCTGTTGCTTGTTCTTGTTTCACCCAGGACAGTCGAGTGTAGATCTGTTCAAGGTCCACCTGTAATACTGACGACCAAGCAGTGGTGGGCACCTTGGCTGTTTTTTGATAATGCTCTGCAAGTTTCCTCTGACAGGCTTTGACGTCAAACATTTCTGCAGGAGTGACCTCTGATGAGACAAAACATAACAAACTGAGATAGCTACAGCAGATACATAATAAAATACAAACTTTTATAACGGCAAATTAGTGGAAGTAAAATAGTCTCGCTTGTATTTGAATGGGGCTTACTGTGTAACATCGGAATATTTAATCATAGGTGCACATAACGTGTTTCAAACTCTCTAAATGTAGGTAAAACACGCCATCAGATTAATAAAAATCTTTGAAATACTGCTACGACCTAAAAAATTAAAACCACCCTAACAGAAGGGGGCTTTAGAAACATGGGTAATCAAATAGTGACGGGTGAAATAAAGAGCTGATAATTTCAAGAGTATCTACCATTTGATAATCTTTTAATACTGTGGGTGATAAATTACGCTTACAATCCTGGGCCGGGTTGTTCGAATGGTGGTTAACCTTAACCCAGGGTTAAACGTTGACTGAAATATTATTTTTTCTTGTTTAAAAATGTCTGTCACCTCTTACATTTGATGTAATTTGAGATTCCTACCGCTCAAAACTGAAGGGCAAACAAGATAAACAGAACACCTCACCAAAAAGTTGCAAAACTGAAATCAAAATTCTCGCTAATCCTGGGTTAGCTTAATCGGGCTTTGAACAACTCGGCCCAAGGCTTTTGACTTGTTTATTTTATCGAAAAATTTCGCGCCACACGTTGCCATGGGAATTTTGTAATTACAACTAACATGCTGAATATTCGCGACAAATTTAAGGAGCTATTTCTCACCTACAATGTCATCGAATAAATAGTTTTGTTCCTAAGAGGATATATTTCCTTTTGGGTTTATTTTCTGCGTATTAATTGAGGCAATTTTACGGTATTTATATGTTCCACAATACAGTGATTTGAAACTAAAAAAAATTACATCAATGTAATCTCGGCCTTGATATTGAATCAGTGATTTTTCGGGTAAGGCCATCCTCTTTTTTTCTCCCTTTAGCGTCGTGCGACCGACCCAAATTTTTGTCAATTTCAAAAAAATGGCAACGACGTAGTTAAACCATTTTTCACTTTAACAAATTGTTTTAATCTGGAAAGTGAGTATAGTAACAGCATAGAGAAACAGAGGAACAAAAGTGGGAACCGTTTTTACAGAATATTGCTTAATTTCAAATAACATCGACCAACTTTTTGGCCATATTGATTTTGGGTTTATGTCTTGTTGTCTGCGACACGGCTGAAAAACCACTACTTATGCGCGATAGAGTTCAGTTTGTCTTCCCGCCTTTTCCAATTACCGGTTTTTCCGCCGTGTCGTTGTTTGCAGGCTCCACAGCAATGATGCTGGGGTACCAGGCCTCCTATTCTTACCTTCCCAATATCAGGTTAGCAAATTGACGCCAGTTTTTTATGCCTCCCTCCTGTTATTGATTATGAATTTCGTCATAACACTGTCAAAGTAGCTGTGGATCCGCACACTACTTTAACTATGTTATGACAAAATTTATCGTCGATAACAGGACAGACTCATTAAAAACTGATATCAATATGTTTCTTACAATAACGAATTGTCAATTTGTCCGTTCTCGCTCGTTGACGCGTCGCATAAATTATAAATTCATGAGTCTGTCCGCTTATTGACAATAAAAATAAGCCAATGAGCGCGCGAGAATTTCTGCCGTTATCGTAAACGCATTCGACGCTAAACAAGAAATAAAAAACAAAAGTAGAAATGTAGAAAAGACTCGCCCGCGACTCGTGTTTTCAACATTTCTCTCGTGTTTTCAAATGCCCGTTGTTTTTTATCACAGTGCAATACACGGCTTAGGCTGTGTTTGAGCTGAAGGAGAAGAATGAAAACTTGATCCTCAAATAGCAGCGACAAAATTGGAATATCACATTAGCTTAGATATTCAAGATATTCAAGTTTTTAAAATATGCAAATTAGCCAAGTGATGACTAAGTTTGATCAAATATGATAGACAAGGATATCTCAGTCATTTTGTGTCAGGAATGTTTGATTTTTTAGTGAGGATTCTACTAGAGGTGCTCTGCAATATAAAGTTACAATTTTTGTTACCATGACAACATACTGGGTTCTAGGCTTTTCTGACCACCTTAAGCATTCTATACTGATATTTGTCAATGGTGCATCATCTGCATAGTCCAGCATGCATTTAAATACGTTAGGTTGAGTTCATGGCCTTGTTTAATGTCTTCCAAGCTTGAAATCACTAAATACCGAAATCAGGCTAAAGGGGACTGGAAAAGAATAGGTTGCCATGGTAACGGAAATTGTTACAGCTGTGGGTGTGTTACATTTAGAACTATTAGCCTACCGAGTTTCAATAGTTTCTGCTGCAAATTTACGAAGATAGCGCTATTTATAGACTTGAAGTAATATTTGGTTGAGTGTATGACGTCATCTTTGATCTCATTTGCATATTTTAGCGATTTTTCAAACTTCAATATCTCCAGAACCAAAGCAAATATTTGTAAACGGTAAACGGCATCTAAAATCTTTCGTAGAATTCTATGCAATTAACCTAAAAAATCAAGGGGAAAAGTTTTGATCATAGTGGCACTTAAAACCTTTTAATTTATCTTTCCCTTCATGTTACGATCCACAGCATAAGACAACCAAATAGTAGAGGAATATGCAAGCGTGTGAGCCACATACATTTTCATCGAAAAAAACTTACAGTATCTTCTCAGTTATAATTTATTATTCAGTTAATTGGATCTCTTGACAAATAATCATAGACACTAGAAAAAAAATGGCCTAATGGATTACAGGATATTTACAGCTAGAATGGACCTTGAGCTTTTTTTGTTTCATAAATCAGAATCTCAGTTATGCAGTTTGGTGAGTCGCTATAAATGCATGTCCCTGTTTGAAGTCCTCATTTGTTTTGATTACATATTAGGAAATTTCTTACTCACTCTGAGGATGATGATGATGTGTCTCAGAAGTTTGAACTGGAGTCTGACTGCGTGCAGGAAATGGCATCTGATTGTGTCGCATTGATAAAGGTGACCTGTCTTGAACAGATGAGCCTTTTAAAATAAGAGTCAAATTGATTTTAAAAACAATATTCTGCTTTGTTCCTACAAAACAAAGTAATGCTGCATTTACTGTATAATGCAGAGGGCCTTTGGGATAGCCTGAAAATTATTTTCAGTATTGACCTTTTACTAACCCAGCGTGAGGGCCGTACTGACCAATATTGCACAAGGTCCCAGCAGTACAGGCCTAGCACAGGAAACTCTATTCAGAACAACTGAGGGTCGAATATTCCCAAGCACGGCTCAAGCAAGCTACACACACTGTAGGTTAGTAAGTATAGCAAGTATACATGTATGGTATAGTAAGTATTGCATGTACATGTATGGCACTTGGGCCAGGCTTTCAGATACAAACGATATACAGCTTATGCCCATTTCCATGGAAACAGTCCATACGGCAAAGTCCCAACCACGAAAGAACCAATCAGAACGTTCAGATTTATCTGAAGATTATCTTAGAATATGCTAAAACGTTGTAATTGCATAAAACTCTGCCACTTACCCTGAGAGTAAATTCTCTGATAATCAGGCCCTTCATAAGCCTGAGCAGCCACAGTAGAAGAACACGGACTGTATTCCATTGATGATAGCAGCCAGCCAGAGGAACCTTGACCAGAAAAAAAAATTGACCCACTTACTTGATCTCTAGTATAACTTAACTGAAGTGCAAATCCCAGAAGTTCTTTTTCCCAATTCTTACAGAGATCATTACTGTCTGATATCGACAATGATATCTGCTACAACTGAATTCAGTGGATGGATACGTTATTTGCAGCTAAGAATATTATGTACTCAAATTGACCATGGAAGAGTAAAAAAAGGGAGGGATCCCTTGTTTATGAAAAAATTACATTACGTAGAAATAACAAAGCATTATACAAACAAGGGGCACAGAAGGAAAGAAATCTCTCACATGAGAGGAGTATCACCAATTGAACAACACTGTGTAAAAAATGTGTAATGTTGCTCAATGGAGCTTCATCAGTACTCTGACCAGAGTGGGACTAAGACAAACAATCAAAGTAGTAATTCTGCTCACAATTATTAATCTCTTGCCAGTGAGAACTACATGCACATGCAGGAGCAAAGTGATAGCATGTAATGAAATGATATCACTTCTAAAGTGCTGTGAGGCAAGAAGCCATTAAAACCCTGTTTGAAATTATTATCGGATTATTAAGATTTCGTTTTCATTGTACAAGAAAATTTCCTACTCACTCTGAGGACTATGACCTTTTGGATAAGAAGGCCCTCCGTGAGTCTGAGTGGCTGCATGAAAAGGCAACTTACTGTATCCCCGGGTCATGAACATGGCTAGTCACAACAACGAGAAAGAGAATGTAATTCTATTTAGTAATTTCTTATCGACATAGTGCTCCTCAAATGCTTAATTTCAAGAACCACCACCAACACCACATTTGTGCACCAGTGCTCCAAGCAGAGACCATTTTGGGTGCTATGGAAACTCTAAAAAAGCGACTGTCCTTATAGTAACTGAATTTACTGTATTTATTTTGAATTGACCAATCAAAGTTGGGCTCAATGGCTTTTTCCTAAATTTCAGCTTTCGACAGAATAAGCCATCGACTCACAGTTGAAGTAATACCCTGCAACAATTAATTGATCTTGGGTGGCTACAACAAAAGGCAACTGACTGTATTCTGCAGATGAATGTGGCCTGCCATGATCAGCAGAACCTTTTACATTTAAAACCAGAATACTCTTACTTAACAATTCTGTTTTGTGTTTAAAAGAAGCATGGAAATACTTTGAGCAACATGATGGAGGGCTGTTGCAAAGGTTGTCTGTTGCTCATTTGTTAAGTAGAGTTGTAATGATATACCGTTACTCTTCCTTACATGTACTTGGAGAGTGCCATGTGTGATAACTTGGTCCTTCAGGAGTGTGACCAACCAGGGCCGAAGGAAACCTACTGTATTCCATTGATGAAGGCAGATAGCCAGAGGAACCTAGATCGAAGGAAAATGTTTGAAGTCATTCATTAACTTTTTTCAGAACACAAGTACAGGTTATTTTAATTTGTTTACTTTTTTGATAGAGAGTATACCTTATGTGTATGTGCAGCATACATGAACAATAGCCTCGATTCCGCACAAAAAAATGCCTGGGTATTTGTCTGTAGACATTATCTGTTGCACGAAGCCAACAGTTTTCCACAAGCATAAATATTTAATGGCCTAAAATTATGTGCATACCAAACAAAGTACATTGTATGCTGTGGCAAAATTCTATACGTCTATAACTGCTTCGAACAGTAAAAGCTTTGGTCACCATGGAAAACAAACCTGCTTGGTCTGCCGCAGTTGTTAGTCTGGGTTGTTTAGGATCCTGGGGACTGGCCTGGAAACGGACTGGCAATGTCCTTTTCACCTCTCCTGAGTTATAAGAAATAGTAAACCATGATAATAACATCTCTTAGTACTTTTTGTGGTGCATTCATGAAATGGTAATAAAAGGTGACTTGTAATGGCCTCCCCCTTTCTGAATATACAAACAACAATAATTATTATTAATATTATTATACTTAATACATGACTGTATATTCACAGTATCACTCAAAAGTTGTTAGTGAATTATCATCATCCTCACAAGGGTCGTCTCCTTTGAAGGTGTCATTTCAAATGAAACTACTCTGGTTACCAGATGTATCTTTCTTCTTTCATATTCAAGTACGCTGTAAGTGCAAATGCTTTGTATCGGGTAAAACAGTCGTGTGTGATTTGAAGGTTTACTTGTCTCTGAAGTTTGCAGAGTAAAGACATGAAGCACAACAGGTGCACAAGTTTCTTTAATGAGCATTTCATTAAAAGTGTTTCACTCACAAATAATTATGTCTTTTGCCCATTGATTTGGCAATGATATAAAAGACACATACATTTGAAACAAACATGTAAATATATACCCATTTCTCGCAAAGATACTGCATACTGTACATGTATTCCATAACACACAGCACAGCCATTCTCCAAAGAAAAAAGAAGCATCTTGTTCCTAACAAGACATATCTTGTTTCTTATATTGATGTTAAATTAATGGTAACTTTCTTTTAAGCTGTAATGTAATTTGAAGTGCTATTGACTGACAACAGAAATTGACAACAGTTTCTTTTTTGAAATTTTAAATACCATAATTTGTACATGTATAACAAGCTCACATTTACATACGAAACAATGTACATGTAACATGTCAAATCAACAAATACTATTTTCAAATATTTCCCACGAAGAAGCAAATATGTCAATTTGTGTTGTTTTCTCACGTACCACAAAGTTCTTTGGCCACGTTATTGAGTCCTACTCGCTTATGACACAATGCGTGGTAGAGGTCATGATAAAGTGTAGCCGAAGTTGTTGTATTTCTCCAGTGAAGTAACATCTGATGTGGTTTATCTCTTGCATTAGCTGCTATAGTGCCCAGTACATCCTG
>Ga0126343_10000694_pt1 | contig 13835 bp, 8 predicted proteins | sample Cyp2metagenome_FD_92531 | JGI IMG/M metagenome (GOLD analysis project Ga0126343, IMG submission 92531) | Coral microbial communities from Lord Howe Island, Old Settlement Bay, Australia - Cyphastrea 2 metagenome | ecosystem: Host-associated > Invertebrates > Cnidaria > Coral ... | reverse complement strand
CTTTAGTATCTCTCTGAGGGAGAGTGTGGGGATGGGGGTGTTGTCCCTGTAGAAATTCTTGAATGCTCTGCATACTGTTTCTATTCCCTCTGGTGGTATATTTGTGTATGGGCTGGTACTGAGACTAGAAAATGTCCAGTGGGAGGGATGCCCTTCCTATGAAACTTATAAAGTCTGTTGTGTCCTTGAGGTAGGACTTTTGTGATTTAGCTATTTAAAGTGGCTGAAGTATGTATGATGATCGATATTCGTTCAGTAGGTCCATCGTTTCCTGATAATGGTGTTGGTTTGTGTATCCTTGTTAGAGTGTAAGACGGGTACACTTGGAGAGTTTGGAGTCTGCGATAACCATTAAGCGTCATCTCGTCAATGAAGCTTCCCTGATAGAGTTCTTCTATTACTTAAACCTTTTGGGAGGTTTGTATAGGCATTGGTTCTTCAAGGGGTGTGTGGTTGTCTGTTTCATCTAGTTGAACTTGTCCCACCTTTGCTTTCTCTTGTTAGTGCATAATGACTGTGGTAGTGCCTTTATCCGCTTTATTCCAAAGTGGTTGTTCAGCTCTGTAATAGCTTTTCTTTCATTAAGCAGCAAGTTATGTTTAGGTTTGGTTCAGATAGAGTCGGTATATGCGCAAGTTGAATTTTAATTTCTTCTAGGTAGCTTGCTAGAGCAACTGACTTTTAAACTGGCGGTTCCCATAGAAAGGATGGATGTCATTATCTTCGCCGTGATATATTAACTGGAGCCAAAAAGCTTGTTTTGTCCTGTTTATGTTCACTGCTGTTGATGGACTGAAGTGGTGAATTGTGATAGCTGATGGGGTGCGGGGAGGCTACCTTTGTCGACAAAAGTACTATTGATTTTCCTATTTTTCTCCTAGTTTTTGATACAAAGTTTCCTATTTTTCCTATTTTCTCAAACCTGACATTCCTATTTTCCTATTTTTCTGGGCAACCATGCCGCTGGACACCCTGGACTTCCCTTACTAGCATCGCCTTCTAGAAGAAAACAACAGTGTTTGCCGCGTAGGTTAATTCGTCCGCTGAGGTTATAAACTCAAAATGAGCCTCCACAATCTTGGGTAAGCACTGTAAAATGTGCTATTTCAAAGACAGGACAAAGCTGACGCGCTGTTTCCTGGAAACCCAAATCATAATTTTTCAAGGGTAATTATTTTCTGTACGCCATTGGGAGTTATCGAACAGTAATATCACCCGGCCCTACATTATCAATGGGTGTTGAGGATACGCCAGGTGAGAATTAAGAATATCATAAATAGGAAATCTGCTGTGTGTGAATCAAACCTCACGGACGGCCCAAATTAAAGCTGACGTCATGTTACTAAGCAACAACACCGCTGAAAACCGCGGTTCATTGCGTTGTCAAGTATGAGTTCGTGAATGACAAACTAACTCTTAAATGTTGAAGTGACGTACTGTTTTGTCATCTTTTCAGGACATAGAATTTAAAAAAGTTTATTTCCATCGAACTTAAGGACTTTGCAATATTCGCGCACAAGTTTCCCATCAGTCAATAAAGAACCCGATATTGCGTGTAACTTTTTTTTCTTGAATAGGCTTCTTGGGGGAATCCCCTCTGAAGAAGAGCCAGCCCCACCTGCGTCACAAATCCACAAGAATAAACTTCAGCAAATAAGTGTTTTAGATTTGTTTGTTTTGAATTTTCATCCGGTCGTTAATTTATTTAACTTGTTAAGCGACCATGAACTGTGTTCTCGCACGTCACGCAAAGGAAATTCAAACCACTTGTCATGGCTATCGTCAACTGGATGAAGAAAACTTGCTTCTGCAATCTATAAACACACACATCACATGGATCCACATGGCTGGAGCCCTCGAAAGACTACAAAACACAGCCTGCATAAGAAGCAGGCGTTCTCGCCAAAAAGATCTGTCATGGTAAAAAAAAAAACTGACTCCTATTCGATTTCCATTTCTTCAGTTTCCTGTGTTGTCTGGCCTAGATTGAGCGGAGTGCATGGTGCGGGGGCCGTTAAATAATCTCTACCTCAACATCGATTTCACGGAATACTACTTTGACTAAACCGGCGCCCGGAACTTTGAAGAGTGATGATTTTCTTCTCATGGCAGAATGAAGCTGAAGGCTTATTTTTGTTCTTTGCTCACACGGAGAATGGTGTTTTTACCGGCAACATCTACAGTACATCACACCGAAACTGTACGGAAACTTTGTACACGAGGTTACTTCCTCGATCTTTTCTCTCGCCAGTCGTCAATGCTCCGACGTCAACTTTTCGCTTAAAAACACCGCCTCAAGATGTAGCTGCCTTTCCGTTTTGGCTCCAGTTTACTCATCATTTCGAAAGGCGAAATGATTGAAGTTTTCGGGGACGAAAAACACCCAACTGGAGATCTCGTGTTAACTGGCTGATCAATCTTTTTTTTTCCGATGTTTTTTTCGCGTGAGACATTTTTAATTGAATTTTCGGCTGTGAAAATAGTTCAATTTTCAAGGATTTTAACGATTGTTCGCTGTTTTAAGAAGTTAAGTTGGTTATAATCCTCGATCCATGCAATTTCTTTTTCGTTACTTTCTATTTCACAACAAACATCGTCCATTCTACAGCTAGTCACATGGAGGGAGCATGAATAGACAGATTCTTACAAGACTCCTCGACCTACATGGCGGTAAATATCATGCTAATTTGCGGCGGTGTCCAGGCAGAACTTTCTTTGATTGCAAGGCCTCTGTTGTTCTTACTCTCTAGTGTTTCTAATCTTCTGTCGATCAATTTTCAAGATCTTAGGGTGGCATATGAGACGAACAAGAATCGCATGTGCTTTTCGCTGCCAAAATTAAATGTTACACAATCTGTGGGGGCGTCCCTGCGTGGCGCGAAATAGTCAGGGGCGAAGCTTGTCCACGAGAGTAACTGGCGCCATCTTCTTCGTAGCGAAGTTAACCTCCCCAAAGTCGGATCTCGTTTTCGGCTTCGTTGTTAGTTAACGTAAATCTTCGAAAAGCAGAAGTTATAGAAAAAGACCTCCTTTAGCCGTCAAGATGAGCTCTCGCTGAGAGTCGGCGTGGAACATCACGATTTTATGCTTTCAATGCCCTCCTTTGTTTGCACATCGCTCGCGGTGAAGTGAAAGCGTTTATTTCGAAGGCGAGTCCCTTCAACGGACGAGAAACAACTCAGCTGAGGGTTTAGAGGATCCGCTATCTACGAATTGTTTAGAGGAATACCAAGCGATTCGGTTAGAGTTTCGATAGGAGGGTTCCAGACTAGCCTTGAGTGGTTTTGCGTGGAGTGAACTTTGAGAAATTCAACATCTCAAGTTATCCGGTACGCCATTATTGGTTGGCCATTGTTCGCGAAACCGGATTTAGTTCATGCCTGTGCCGCGTTGGTATGAAAACAATTGAGTTGAAAACGAAAGGAGTTCCAAATTAAATCTCGGAGGAAAGTGTCAGTGAACTCAGACAAGGATATTTTCGTCAAGAGGGGAGTATTTCGTTTTAGTTTTAGTGACATTACGGCACAGCAAAATCGCCCAACGCTGTCGTGTTCGGTGTCGCCATTTTAACGAACTACCTTGGTGTGGTCAGATTGCTTCGTAGTTCACTGGATTTCCAAATTTGTAGCTTCGCTGTATGTAAGACGAGGCGTCCTTCGTTCCTGAGCGAAAATCAGAAAATCTCCAGACGGAAAATCGAAATCGTGCAAGGGAAATTAGAGGACTTCAGTTTGAGAACTTTCGATTGATCGTGACGCACCGGCTTTCTTCATAGAGAAAGCTTAGCACGAAAACGTCATTTGCGCAAGAATTATTCATATTTCGGAAAACGTCGAGTCAAGATTTGTCTCTTGGTGAGCCATGTTTTAACATTGTGAACGAACCATGGTGAATATTAGAGAACTGATCGACAATCTTCGGGCGACCAAGCCGCCGTATGAATGTCCTTTGTGTCAGAAGATATACAAGAGCTACAGTGGAATAGAATATCATTTGCGTGTTTTCAAACACGATGGCATGGAAGTTGTGGGAGCAACGCCAACATCTTCGAAAAAGGGAAAAGGCCGAGGAAGAAAGAGCGTTAAAAACAAGAAACCACCGCCATCTCCGCCAACGGTGAGTGTTCCCAGAGAGACGCTAACTTATGCTCAAGCGCAGAAAATTGTTGAAGTGGAAATAGAAGGTTTTCCTCATAGAATCCATATAAATGATCAATTAGATGTTCTAGACAGCGAGGAAATTTCCACGCCGGAGCCAGAAAAACCGGTGGAAACTTTTGAGACGATGATGATCAAGCCGCTAACTGATACAAAATCGAAGAATGAACAATCCGGCGAAAACAACAACAAAGCGAGCTTGCCGCTAACGGAGTACAGCGAGAAGCTGGAATCGGGTTTTAGGCAACCCGATGCACCGGTTAGGTCGACCACTTACTTTCGATTTATCGAGCAAACCACGGAAGAATTGGACGAAATGGTCGAATACGACATGGACGAAGAGGATTACATTTGGTTAGATACTATAAATGATAAGCGAAAGAGCGAAGGAATTGCGCCGGTTTCTCAAGAAGTGTTCGAAACTCTGATGGATAGACTGGAGAAAGAGTCTTACTTTGAGAGCCAAACGAACTGCGATCCAAACCAGTACATCGATGAAGATGCTGTATGTTGTATTTGTAACGACGGCGAATGTCAAAATAGTAACGCAATCTTGTTTTGTGACATGTGCAATTTGGCTGTCCATCAAGAGTGTTATGGTGTACCATACATTCCCGAGGGACAGTGGCTTTGTCGCCGATGTCTTCAGTCACCGTCCAGAGCAGTGGACTGTGTCCTGTGTCCAAACAAAACTGGTGCTTTTAAACAGACTGATACTGGCAAGTGGGGGCACGTTGTTTGTGCATTATGGATTCCAGAGGTGTGCTTTGCAAACACGGTATTTCTGGAACCTATCGACTCCATCGAAAACATTCCTCAAGCTAGATGGAAACTCACTTGCTACATCTGTAAGCGTAGACATGGTGCATGCATCCAGTGTTTCAAGACAAATTGCTATACAGCATTTCATGTTACTTGTGCACAGCAGGCAGGCTTGTACATGAAGATCGAACCTGTAAAAGGTGAAAATGGGCAGATGACTGTGCGCAAGACTGCTTTTTGCGATGTTCACACACCATCTGACTCTGAAGCAGGTAAAGAGGAAGAAAACAGCGAAGAAGAAGTTAAGGAAAAAGCAAATGTTTCTAAGAGCAAGACTCCAAGTAAAACAGCAAGCAAGACTCCAGCAAAGACAAGCAGTAAGTCTGCAAAATCTACAAAGTCCAAACGCAGTATCAAGAAGTTTCGGAAACTTTTGGCAGAGAAGAAAACAACTGCAGTTCCAATTGTTAACATCCCATTTATCCCTGCTCATCGGTAAGTTTCTTTGTTAGCTGTTTCAAAAAACTTAACGTACAGAGAAGCATTCTTTTGCTGTTATCAGTACCCACTGTTGTTGGTATAGCACTGTATCTTAGCAACTGTTAAAAGCATAATTATTATAGTTTTGTTCTGGTCTTGTTTTAAAAATCAATTAGGATTTTAATATTGTTCCTTGAAGTGCAAGCAAAAGGATTGGACATTTACCAAGCTGCAAAACAAATTAACGTGTCTCAATATTGTCCTAGAATATAAATAGTAAAATTAATAAAAATATAGAGAAGCTATGAGCAATTTGAAAACTAATAAATTTGGTAATAAGGTTATCTTGCGTTTTGTAGATAACCGTATGATTGAAAAACCAGCATTACATTTATTTTATTTCTTTCTATTCAAGATATCAGAATGTCTTTTCTGTTTTGTTTTTATCAACTAAGGAAATTGTGAAAGAATTTAATTTAGAATTTCACCAAGAAAACTTAGAAATTCAGCAATAACCTTGACATCATTAGACATGTTAATTATTGCCAAATTGATGTTGGTGTGTTTTCAAGATTTTCCACCAGCTTCTCCAGCAGAGTTTGACAGTTTTTTTGTTGACATTTCTTCAAGGAAACAGGTTCCTCACATATTATAAAACATTAAAATTCATTTACACAAGTTTTTCTTTGGTCAGTCATGTTTGCTGTAGTTTGGACCATTTGGAGTTGACAAATTGCAGTCGGCAAAATAGATTGCTGTTTCTACAGTAACTGAGACTAGAGCAAGAACTGAGGAGTAGCAGTAACTGAGCTAATTGAACATCTTACCCTGAAACAATTTAGTTTGAAAGTGACTGTTATTTTATCAATTTTTTGTTCTTTTTACTTTCCCCGTATTCAAAAAATTGGATTTTTGCTTGTGGCAATGAGTCTTTCTTGTTGCTGTATAAGAGCATTTTTTCATTATGAAACACTACAGACACTTTCCTTTTCCTCATTAATGTTGTTGTTCATTTAGCTGTTAAAATTGATCAAAGCCCTGCTAGTGCAGAAAAACCCTGGTCCGGTAAAATTAGCCTTGGTAGTTTTGTTGGTGATAATTTCTAATCAAAAACAATTTAAATAATTTGACTGCAAAATGAGCAAAGCATTGAGGTTAAAGCATGGATTCAATCATACTTTTCTTGTGTATTGGGCAAGTATTAGTTTTCAGGCTGGGTCCCGGCACCCAACATTTCAGGGCAAATAAGGGTCCGTAGCATTTTTGTGAATCCCAATACTATTGATCCCAGGCATTCTTTGGAAATGGCTTTTTTTAGGTCATTTCATGCACTGTTGGTTTGATTCATGTGATTCAAAAAAATGAATGTGTGATGACAAATTCATGATTGTGTGATGAGTGAATCTCTGCCATCAGGAAGTTTGTTTGTTTGAGTTTTGCACTTTCTAACAAGATGCAATCCAAGATATGTTACAGAAAAGAGTTAAACAGCTGCAAAATCAATCACACGCATAAGATTTGCCTCAGCTTAGAACTTTAGTGTAATTTGCAGATTATGTGCTGCAAACTTTGGCTATCCATGCCAAAGTTGATCATTTTTTAATCACGTGAATGAAACCAACCATGTGTGAAACCGCTTGGAAAAAAGCCTTTTCAAAGGACGTCTGGGCTCAATAGTAATTTGGCATTCAGTCGTGAAGGCATTCTTCTCTCCAGCTTTGAAACAATCCTTGCAAATCATAATAAATTATTAATAAATTGCCTCTGTTACCTGTGGTCTGCAGCTGGTGAAATTCCTTTAACCATTCCAAAAGTTTGCCATTTAAACCACCTGTTGCCATTGTATTGGCCTAACAATAGACCTATTCACTTGGATACGAAACACACACAACATGTGTTTCTTGAAGCGAGAAATTATGCTTATGCAACTGTCTCTGATGTACAATTGTCACTAGTCTTCAAATTTGCCAAATCCAATATGGCAATTACAATTAATTTCTGAATTTTGGGATTGTGATCTGTTTAACTTTTCCCTCATTATTTTCTCAAAGAACAGAATCTAACACGAGTGAGTACAAAAATGACTTGGATTTCATAGTGAAGATCCTATTAGTAGATCATGCTTGTATTGAGAAATCGTAGAGCTCTGGCCATGGTTTGTTTCGTTCTCCAGCCTTCAAGAAAATGTGAAACGCAAATCACCTCATGAAGTGTATTTTTTATAAAGTAATCTTATTCTGGGCCAGGTTGTTGTTTGGACTCCAGTTTTGTTTTACAATTGTTTCATACTTTAGCGTGCACTATCGAGTTATGGGGCACGCGGGAAGTTTGGAGAGAACTAAAGAAGCATAAGAGTTGCCCTCGGCAATATACCTTCTTGAGTGCTCTCCAAACTCCCAAGTGCTCCATAACTCGATAGTGCATAGCTTAAAGCATGAACCAACTGCTTTATAACATAGCCAGTGGAATTGTTCATCAAATCTGACACGAAAAACAGACAACAATATCAGAAGTGATTGTTCATTGTAGCGAATCGTGACGGCGCTGATGCTGAGTCTCCTGTTCTGTTGTTTTTCTCTTTTTCTGCCTCATTTAAGAACTCTAGCCCAAGAAGAATGGCAGTAAAATTGTCTTCGTTTTGGGACTTGTGGACCAAGTCTCTGTTTGTATCCATTGTTGTCGCAACATGTATTTTTTCCCACACTAACAATAGCCACTCCCACGAAAAAGAAAAAAATTGTGGTGAAGCGATTTGCTCGCGCTACTCTTGGGATTTTGAATTTGATTGCATGGCTCTGCTAGCTATGTTATAAAACTTTTTGGTGAGGTTTACTGTTGATACTGTGCTTCAGTTTTAAGTTTGAACAACCTCAAACTGAAGAAAAAAGAGACATTTGCTGTACAAAAAAATAAAAGAAATAAAAAGATGAGTTAAAGAAAAAACATTTTTATACAAGAATCTTATACTTCAGTTAACTTTTAATCCTGGGTCAGTGTAAACTGGCTTTTGAATATAATCCTGCCCTGTTCCTCATGTCTGACTTTGATTATTTTGTCATTGGATTATTTGGACTAAATTTACAATGTGCCTGGCTAAAAGAGCCATTGGACAGATCACATGCCCTGTTTTGCAATGTTGAATAGAAACTGTTTGCAGCAATGTTCTCAGTGGTTTCCTTGTGTTTGGTTTACAGGCTGAGTAAGATTGTGGGTCGCGTGGCAATAGGACGCAAAGCTCAGTTTATTCAGAGCCTTCAGAGTTACTGGATGCTAAAGCGACAGTCAAGAAATGGAGTTCCATTGTTGAGAAGACTTCAGGCCAGCCACCAGAGCCAAAAAGCTGGCGCTGATGAGGTGAGGCAAATTCTCCATAATGTTGATCATATGGAGTCTGTAATTTAGCTTGTGAGAATACTGATATTGGTCAAATGCGGGACTTTGTGTAGTCTCGTTTGTGGGTTGTCATGCAACTCTCCCTCTCCAACATTTCTTCTTCAAACCTGAACCATGTTCCTTTGAATCACCAATGAATGTTCATAACATTTGCTTCCTAGTCAAGCGAGAGATCACTGAGGATCAAGGCAATGAAGGAGCAGCTGCACTTCTGGCAGCGTCTGCGGCATGATCTGGAGAGGGCTCGTCTGTTGGTGGAACTGATCAGAAAGAGAGAGAAGCTTAAACGAGAGCAGGTAAGTATTTCTACTAAATCAATCTGGTTGCTCTAGCTTGAATTATCTATTATTGGGTCATAAATTATTATTATTATTATTGACATAAAATAGAGAACACACAAAACAAGCAGAACAAGCCTGAAGGTACTTTTGGAAAGAACACAAGGGCCAAGGGATAGAACCAATTTTTTTTTCCATGTACTACATTTCTTTAACTGACATGTGTGATACTTGTGTTCCATGTAATATTTCACCGGGCCAGAGATAACTTGACTTAAACCCTTTGACCCTGTGAGAGGCATTGGTCATTAAGGAAGTCTCTCCATTCCTCTCTGTCTTGTAACTGCCTCTTCAACTGTTGCCAGTTGAAACCTGCCTCTCTCATCTCGCCCTTCCATTGATCGTCCCCAGCTGTTCCTTCATTTCCTTGAGCGAGATATTAATTTCTACATTGCTTTTTGTTTCCTCCTGACCAATCAGGTGAAGGTGAAACAACATGTCGTGGACCTGCAGCTGCAGCCGCTCAACATTGTCCTCAGGAAAACCCTTGATCTTTTGCAGACCAAAGACCCTGGAGAGATCTTTGCTGAACCTGTTGATACTGATGAGGTAGGCAAAAAGAAGCAGTGGTCAGCATTTGGTTCACTTTGTATTAAGATGAACAATCCGCTTCCAATTGTCAAGAGTTGGCAAAATTATTGTAAGGACTGACAGATGAAAGAATTTATATTTTGTTGGCTTCAGTCGAAGGCTCCGTGGTTGAGTGGACTTGATGTTTTATGTCAATTATTATTTTGTTCTGGTGGATTGTACTCCCTTTTCTTCCCCCTCTTTCCACTGTTTTATTCATTTCGGGGCTCAATGCTGGCCGACCAGGATCTACCAGCCATTGAAGTTGTCTCTGTTTTGTGTGTAGGAGCTAGCTGCTAATAGTGGGAGCTGGGAGCTTTAATCCACAGCCTGTTTGGGTGGACATTGATTGGTGTAAAAATATCATTGGGAAATATAGTGATGGCTCAAGCCAATTCTTTTGCTATGCATAGGTTACAGACTATCTTGATGTTATTGACGAACCCATGGATTTCTCAACGATATCAAGGCGTATTGAAGACAATCATTACACAGCTATGGAGCAGTTTGAACATGATTTTAACTTGATCATTGGCAACTGCCTAAGGTACAATGCACCAGACACCATCTACTACCGGGCAGCACTCAAACTGCGAGACCAGGGACGTCCCGTTGTGCGTGCAGCCAGGCGGCAGGTGGAGCGTGCTGGTATTGACCCAGTCACCGGTCTACACACTGATGAACCTCCTACACTTGCTGACAGGGAGCCAACTGAGGAAGGTGAGCTTTGGTCCAATTTTGCAGACATGCAACATTTTATATAAAAAGTGAGGGTATTCAATTGAGGCCGTGTGGCCAAGTGGTTAAGGACCCAGACTTGAAATCCCAAGGTTGTGGGTTCAACTACTGACCCAAGTTCATGTTCTCAGTCATACTTTTTAATAGTCAATATGTCTGCAAATTGTAAGCTCATTATGTTTATTTCAAACATTTCTGTCTTAAAGTTTAAGACTGTTTCACTGTGTGGTCGACAGCTGGCTTTAAAGACAAATGTAGCCCCCTGTTCCAGTTATTAAAGTTTGCAAGTCCTAAGTCTAATTTTATGCTCATAAACAAGTCATTTTCTGTAAGTTCATCATGCGCTTAAATACAACACTTTGCCCCCCAAGATGAAAATGCAAACCCCCAAGGATGGCTCGGTCCTTGGAGCCCAGCTTTATAGCCGCTGTTATGCTTTGTTGGCCATCCGTGAAAAATTCTACTGGGTTAATTGGCATGCCTGAGAACTTGGTGTAGCTAAATACATTGACTACTATGGGCATTGAACATTTGGTGTTACTTTGTTACTAATCCTTGCCAAGGCGTCTTGTAGGACAGAAAACTTAAACATTGCATTTGTTTCCTCCCAGATTTCATCCTGACGGATGAACAAAGAAGAGACATGACGCTAGAAGAACAATTGAAAGATCTACAGGAAAAACTGGACATGACCCAGGCTATAAAACATGGAGGTGAGTTATAACCGTCTTTAAACTAGCTAGATTTTTTACTAACCAGCAAATCACACGTGCAAAGCATTTTGAGTCTCCAAAATTGATAGGTTTTTTTTTTCTTTCATCAGGCGTGAGAGCGACACGAGTTAGAATGCTGCGTAAAGAGATCGCACTTGTCAGAAGGAAACTGAATCAGGAAAAGAGACAACTCTCAGAATCGAGTGGTAAGTGTGCATTCTGTTAGCTCTCTATTCCTTGTAACCACTCCAGCTAAACACAAAGGACACAGACAATCATATGGACCAATCAAAACTCACTTGTAGCTGACGCTAAGCGCGGGAAAACAAGTCACGAGTGGTTTTAGGTTTACTTCTGATTGGATGAAAAAGGGGCATGAGCTTTTAAAGCCAATCAAGTAACATCCTAATGCAATTAACCAATCAAAACTTGAACGTGTAACCGACGCAAAGCGCGGGAAAATGTGTGCCAACGAGTGGCGTGAGTTTTCTGAAGCCAATCGTTTAAAATAGTAATTCAGAACCAATAGCTCTTCGACAGGTACTTGCACATGAAATTACAGGATTATAGTTATGTTGATGTCGTTGTTTCTTTTTTCTGTTTAGTTGGTGGCATGGAGGGAGCTAGCCTTGGTGAGCCTTGTCTGTCACCACTGGATGGAGAGCAGCCGCTGAAGAAGTTTAGGCCCATTGATGAGAACGAAGCACTGAACGGTGACCCGCTTCCGGCCAAGAGCTTGGACACCGAAGACAATCGGTTGACAGGGGAGAGCCTGTTGAACAGCAGGGCTACAGCGAATCCCAGTCCTGGAACCAGTCGACGAAGCGGCATCCTGTTCAATAAAGGAAGGCACCGAGCTAGGCGGAACCTGTCAGCAGGGGCGGATAAGTTCCCATTTGACATCTTGCCAACGGCGAACCATGTGTTAAAAACACCGGACAGTGACAGAACATTTGATCCAGTGAGCACCGAGTGTCAGGTCACAGAAAATCTACACACGGACGAAGCTGGAGACGACGATGTGGTATTCGAGGAGAGGCATCAGCCAGCGCCGAAAGAAGACAAGAAAGCACAGAAACGGCCATGTAACGACAGCTTGGGCACCAACGATACGTGTTATGTCCCCAAGAAGACTTATAAAACCGAGCTTGGCAAGTTGATCGAAGATGCGACGATGCTTCCTATATTCGATTCACACTCGTCCGACAGACACAACAATCACTTCGCGTATGCGAATGGTTTACGGCAGCGTTCGTATCGCTCGTACACCAGCGGTTCGGAATCGGATATCAGTGAGATCCGAATGAACGGTACTCGTGCGTCCCGAGAACTCTGTCGGAAACTATCGGCGCTGTCCGAAGACGAACTTAGCACGACGGACACGGAAAACAGTTCGGCTGAAAATCGAGTAATGAATGGACCAGTGGATGGAAAGAGGAAGAAGAAGGCGGCACCAAGGCCTCGGAAAACAACCACCTCAGATTCAGAGATGGCCGATCTTCCTCCTTTACAGCCATTGGATTTGGTTTGGGCAAAGTGCCGCGGATATCCTTCTTATCCAGCCTTGGTGAGCATTTTCTTCTTAAAATTCGCTTACTTATTTTGATTTTCACAGTGTTATGTCTCCCTTTGACGGCGTTATTCCCATTTCAAAACGGATAAAATTGTGGGAAAATTTCCAGTTGGCATTACCTGATCACATCTGTTAAGCGGCCTTCACATGGCAAACTAAAGTTGGCAGACTCGTGTTGGCAAACTCAAGTTGGTGTGTGTGAACGGCGCAAAAACAGTCGGCAAACACGCTGGCAAACTGTTGGCGACAAATAGAACGTGTTTGCCGACTGTTTTTGCGCCGTTCACGCACACCAACTTGAGTTTGCCACCACGAGTTTGCCAACTTTAGTTTGCCATGTGAAGGCCGCTTTAATCTTTTGTTTCCTTTCAAAGCAAGCAATTTCAATAGTACAAAAGATGAGTATGTCTTCGTTTGTGAGAAACAAGTATTGGAAATTTCCGATTTGTACATGTATTATTCTAGCAAAAACTACCGCGAGTTTTTGAAAAGTTTTTTTTCGCGACAGTGAACGAGTGGAAAGGGTGATCGTGCAACGAATACCTCTTTACCTAAGACTAGGCTCAGCAATTTTTCCGTCTCTCTAACAGATCATAAATCCTCGAACTAAGAAAGGTTTCCTTCACCGTGGCGTGCCCATCCCTGTCCCCCCTGAGGATGTTTTGAAGGAGCGCGCCATCACAGAAGAACATCTCTACCTTGTATTGTTCTTTGACACAAGACGAACGTGGTAAGTGTATCTGAGAAATAAGCACATTTTACATGTAGATTGTCAATCGAAATTTTAGGAGAATCCTAGAGTGGAGCAAACTGTACCCTTGGCTGAGGAGGGGTGGGGAAGAGAGAAAGGGGGGAGCAATTGTACCCTTGCGAAATTTCGCTTACCGTTTCATGTATGATAGCGGAGGCTGGATGGGGTTAGAATGGCAGTTTGGCCGACGAGTGGTCACTATCTATTGGTGGTTTTCACGTCACGCAAGTAAGCTTCATTATCACGCAAGTAGAAAATAAAATCGCTTACCATTTGATAAATTGAGTCAAAAAATTGAAATACCGTAGAGGAGTAATAAATAAACAACGTGTCAAGGTTTCGGGGATGTGCGATTTTCCG
>Ga0126343_10000693_pt1:0-10000 | contig 13840 bp, 4 predicted proteins | sample Cyp2metagenome_FD_92531 | JGI IMG/M metagenome (GOLD analysis project Ga0126343, IMG submission 92531) | Coral microbial communities from Lord Howe Island, Old Settlement Bay, Australia - Cyphastrea 2 metagenome | ecosystem: Host-associated > Invertebrates > Cnidaria > Coral ... | reverse complement strand
ATTTACCGCTCACAAAGCGTTCTGCCTATGGCTTGTCTCCCATGGTTTAAGTCTGCTGAAAAACGGGCTATGCAATCGCAGACAACGAGTTCGAACCTGCGTCGAGAACGCCAAAAGTGATACTTCATCTATCCGCAGTGGTGTTCACGGAGACGCTCTGTCTTGTGACCCTTACGGTGCACTATTTTCATTAATGACTTATTCTACTTTAAAACTGAGGCTAAGCTCTCAAATAAAGCTCGCGATAACCAGCTGTACTTCGCTGTTGCCGATGCAGCTGTTGTTGAACATGTTCTCAACGCACAGGTGGCGGAGCAAGGGTTGCCGGGGGTGGGGGAGGGGGGGCTGTGGCTCTCCCAAGGGTAAATTTGAGCCTCTCTTCCCACGTTTCGATGCAAAGATTTTGCTTGAAGTTGATTTAGACTGTCACGAGCGGGGTCAGCTAACTTACCTCGTAAATGATGCAATTAAAACTGCACTGTCCGAAGTACGTCAGGTTAGAATTATATGAATCATTTGTGAAGATCTCAACAAAACTCGTAATAGGGGGATTCATCATGGCTGACGTCATTGTTTACATTTTTGCTCATTTGCATACGACTTTGCGTAGAGAAGGAAACACGTTAGATACAAATTGACTCAATGCAGCTAAAGAGCAAGTGAAACTTAATGTGTGGTGAAATTCTTAGCTCTTTGAGTGAAATATGTCAAGGAGATAGAGTATTAAAACACCCGCATGTAAGAACAAATGGATTAAGAACACCAGGCTGAAATTTGGCCAATAAAGCCCCATTTTTATAAGAACAAGATCAGCATGTCCTTATAAAATGGAAAAGGTGTCATAATTGCATAAAAAACAAGTGATTTTATGTTAGCAGTCATGACCCTATCGGCTGTCAAGTGGTCGTAATTTTGTATTGAGTACTGTACTGATGTTTCTACTGTAATTGATTTTTCTACTGTACTACTGTACTGTATTACTAATATAGAAATGTAAAAACATTTTAAGGACACATTGAGGCTGATTTGTCACTAAACACCCGTTAAATAAGAACCCGATCAGCCTGACCTCCGAAATCATGTGTTCCTATATACGGGTGTTTACTGTGTTGTCTTTCAAAAACTGCAAAATTTCTGGGTGGCAAAAGCGCTAATGAGCTAATGAATTCTTTATAAAATTTTGAGTTTTTAAGTCCGTCTTGCGCAAAAAGCACTCTATACATCAGGCTCATATTCATTGGCAGAGTTTATAGTGCCGTGCTCTTTCAATATTCAGAACTGATTTATTTGTAGCTCCATCAGCAACCGTTGAAATGCTTTTGCTGGTGAGGCAATACTGTAAACAAGGATTCCCCTATATGATCTCTGTGCTGTTGACGGCCCCCATCAGGGTAGATTAATTTATGCATCTGGTTAATGGTTGTGGTTTAGTGACTGGAGCATGATTCGCGACATGTGTTTGACTAATGCAATGATTAAATCGAGAGTTATAATCTTTGTTTAAGATATGAAAATGAACATAGAAGTATAAAAATTCTCCCTGGCAATGATCATGAATTGCATTGTCGGAATATGAAAATGAAGCCGAACATTACAGTATCGATACAGCATCTGGCCGTTATGTTGATGTTAATACGCTCTGAAATGTTCTTTCAGATTTGCTTTCGTTCCACTGCCGTGATCTAAATTTAAATTCGTCTGGTTTGCGTGATTTCCTTCTATTGATTACGAAGTTCAGCTTTAGGTCAGCTAAGGGTTTGCTGCCTTTGGTGGAACTTGTAACTGACATAGCTGGCAGCTGTTATTAACTAATTGGAAGGCTTCCTCAAGAACTAGCTATCGCAGTAATGGTATGTGATCGGAGCAAGATTTTAAGAGAGGTCTTGTGAGCTTTCAATGTACGTATAAGTATTCTGCATACATTTTCGAGCTTGTGGCAATAGATGGGTTAACAACCTCAGCTTGCAAAAGTATTTTTTTGTTTTTAAGAAATGGACAACAACTTTAAGTTTAAAACAAGACATGTTTCGATCGTTGAACGATCATCTTCAGTTGTGAATAATTCACAACTGAAGATGATCGTTCAACAATCGAAGCATGTCTTGTTTTAAACTTAAAGTTGTTGTCCATTTCTTGAAAAATAGTTTCTTGCCTGCTATATTTTCCATACTTTTTTGATTGCTTTGCAGAGAAGCAACTGTTTCTGGTTGATTCAACTGCCACTTTAAAACATGCAGCAATGCAGTACAATAAACTCTACGCAAATTGAAAGAGTTGCCGTCGATTAGTAATGGTTCTACCAGTCTCAAGTTTGGTATAATTATATCATCTTACCTACAACAGGGACACAAACGAAGGATAAAAGTAGAGCCTTTAGAGCAAAGACGACCAACTTCCTCATCATAGACCTCGATGACTTCCTCAAGATACAATGGATACCTACAGATGAAAAAATAAATTTATTCGTCTCACGGTAGGGTGAGCAGCGCAATATTAAAGTTATGCTCAAATTTGCATATTCAAGTTAAGACAAGGACGAAATCAACTTGAAATGGTTTGTGCGTAGTGTGGGCAAAACTTTGCTATTTTTTCTTCAATAACTCAAGAAAGCAAACATTTACTACAGATAAGCACAGATGCACGAGAAACTCATACGAGGACTCACTCGAACTGCAAAATAAAAGCAATTTGACCTTACGGGGATATAGAAAAGGGCGGATTTGATTGTCACTATCTCCAGTACCCGAGATGATACGATTCTATGCCCTCCTTCCCAAAAGCGCCTGCTCCATTGGGTGCATACGCTTACTTAAACTTGGAAAATACCAATTAAAAATTCTTTCCAAGTTGTCGCGGTGGAAGGATTTCGCTCCAACACTCCTTCAGTCTTTCACTCCTTCACTCCTTCAGTTCCCGTTAGACATGGAAATCCGGGCGGGACCATGTGAAAGGACAAGGGATGCTCATCGGAATATATAAATTTAAAAAACTTCTAAGGGAGAATATAATGAGGACGATGCTTGAGCTTCGTTAGACCCCCAACTGCGGATACGACTAAAACGGAAGATCTTCATGATCACCAGCCACTGTTGAAGAAAGGGTCCCGCGCGCACTTGTAGACCCTACTCGCGTTCTCGAGAGATCAGCGGAAATCGCTTGCAGCGTGCCAAGTTAATTTGCGAGGGGCAGAAGGTATATCGATTTTTGTATTGTAAGGAAAAACACTTATGGTTCTTCCTTATCGATTCGATTCAGGGAAAGTCTTCGTGGTTTTTCCGTCACAAACCCACGTGATATTGTGTGTTCCAAAGCGGTCGATATAAACGAACAATTAAGGTAATTCCTTTGTACGTATTGCACTGCGCATCCTTACTGCGCACGATTTTCGAGTCATTAGCGCGCGCACAGCCCCTCACGCGCACATGAGCGCGTGCACGTACAAAACGTAAGAGATTTCCCTCAACCTAAGCTCAATGGCGAAATAAATTCTCCTTTTCTCTTAAACGAGCGCGTTGACCTGCGAATGTTTTTGGCAGGTATTTGCTAAGAACAGTCTAATTAACAACATATTTGAAGAAGGAAAAACGTTTGATAGTAAAACACGATTTTTTTTGCGGAAAATAGTTCCCAACCGGGTGTATTTTGGCCAAGACGAGGAATTCCAGCTAACCAAAGAACTGTCCAAAAAAGTACGATATTCCCGCAACCAAGCAATCAAAAAGAGCTTAAATATGAAGCAATACTGCTTATGTCAATAAAAATGCGCCAGTCTATACCTCACTTTTGACCAGACAAAATGATCTTGCCGTTTTTCACTACAGCATAAGAAAGACCGGCATTGTACATATACATGTAATGTAAAACATGTAGGCAGGCATGAGTAACAAACAGTTCCTTAACGTTGACTAATGATAGATACAATATTTCTGTGATTCAAAATAAGCTTTGTTCCGATTAGTTTTAAACATTTTGTGTCATAATGTTGGGTACGAATCGACCAGAGGGTTGGGTACGAACTGATCGAAAGTGGGTACGAAACGTGCTAGCCTAGGTACGAATCCTCTGGGTACGAAAGATCCGTACCGCTCTCACATCACAATTAGTTTCTTACTCGGAGCAATGCCTCATAAAACTGATTAGATAAGTATAACTAGTCTGATTAGTAGTTTCCATTAGTTCCATTGAAAAGTGAAGTGCTGCGAGTGACATTTTAAGCCGTCATTTACATGAGCTTCTAGATTAGAGTATTTTACCAAAGGCTAATAGGCTTTAAAAACTTTTCTGAGGTCGATACAATGAACTGATCACTCATGCGAGCACCTTTAATCGAGCCTTCAAGGCCGTTGTCCCCGACCCCGTCACGTCACGGATAATTTATATAAAAAAGATATTGGTACCACGCTCTTTTGATATTCACTGAAGCGCTCCTCCGTTAAACTGACGAAACTGCTTGTTAGATATTTAAATGCTCAATGCTCCGGCTTTAAAAATCGTTTAACATCAACTTACCGTTCGAACGACTTGCGTGTAATACTGACCGTTTGTAATTTAGGGAGCTTTAGATTGGACTACGAGTACGAGATTGAGTGCGAGTACGATTTTCGATTTTCAAATCAATGATGTTTCCAGAGCTCTAGTTCTTCCTGTTGGATTTAGGCAGAGAGGGGTAGTTCATGGGATGAAATGGGTATTTGTTGTGATAATGGGAAGCCTGCAAAGTGGAATTGAAAAGTCGTTCTCGTACTCGATCTCCTACTCGTATTCAAATCTAAAGTCCCCTCCTGTTGGATTTAGGCGGAGAGGGGTAGTTCATGGGATGAAATGGGTATGTGTTGTGATAATGGGAAGCCTGCAAAGTGGAATTGAAAAGTCGTTCTCGTACTCGATCTCGTACTCGTACTCAAATCTAAAGTCCCCTATTTCTTAAAGCTTATCAACCTCGTTCCCAGGGTCCGCTCATTGGATGACGCTAAAGAGTGTATCTAATCAGCCTGGAGCAAACGGCGTGACTGATGCTCCTCGGCACACGACATCCCAGCTGCAGATGCTGATCGCTTCTAAAGCTGCATTTCTCGAAAAGTTATTTGGCGGCTAGATTTTAGATGGATCTTCGATTGAATGCTACGAGAAGAAGTATCAATGATTCAGTTTATGTGGTGTTCTGTTTGGAAGCTGGGCGATTCAACTTTCTGTAGCGGTCCAAAACGAGCTTTCCATCCTTGATTCCTTCTTACAGCGTGTAGTAACAGTCAGCGCAAAACCCACCAAATCGCTCAAATTCGTCATTTTGAACCGCAAAAGCTTTGTAACGAGTAAACAGTTTAAGCAGAAAGCATAATTTCAAATTCGTCTGCAAGCTTCATTCTCTTCCACGTGAAATAAGAGAATGTGATAATTTGCCAATCTTCAAGAGACAATTTCTCAGTAGTTTTCAATTAGCAATACGATATAATTTAACATCTATTAGCATTTTAGATGATTAATATTAATGTATTTAGCATTGCATGATTGCAATTAGTTTTTAAAGCCCATTATATGTAGTGGAAAACTAATTAGACTGTTCACAGTACAGTCCCCTATTTTTCCGTTAGGTTTAACGGGCCGCCATCTTGGTCTCTCGATGCGAGCGAAACTGGGGAGAGTACAAAATGCCCGTGGGTATTGGCGGTGGCCCAACCGCCACTACCCACGGGCATTTTGTTCTCTCCCCAGTTTCGCTCGCATCAAGAGACCAAGATGGCGGCGCGTCGAACTCAACGATCGGCATCTACAATCTCACGGAAAAATAGGGGACTGCAGCTGTGAACAGTCTAAAAACTAATAAAATCTTATCTTACATGTATCTTGAAAAGCTTGAGAATTAGTGACCATTAGTCACCATTAGTGCAGACAAAACGTACGCAGATTTACACAGCGTGCAAATGATGCGTGTGGTCAAAAATTTTGCTTCCCTTTCCCTTCAGATTTAAAAAGCGTGTTTGTTTGACAACTGACTGACAAAATCTTGAGCTTCGAATTTTATCCAAAGGCTGTTTTATTTGATTTTAGGGTCCGCCATTAATTAAGGTCGGTACAAGTCGCAGGGACAGGTTCCATCGCGCGAACTAGCCATTTTTGCTACAAAATCTAGTCGCCGTGCAGGGACTAAAATTTGGTCCCTGCAACTAGTCCCACGAATTCACACTTGTTTGAATTTTTGGGAGTTTGTGATACCGATTTGTGATTGGTTTATTTTAAACCAATCACAGATCGGTAACACAAGCTCCCGCAACTCCTTACGAACTCTGTTTCAAGATGGCGGATCACGAGGAAGACGATGCTTGGAGCGTCACTTCCACCAGAATGCTGATCAACTTTTATCAAAAAAAAAACAGAAAACGACAACTCTAGGGCAAAAATCACAAAGATAACAGCGGCAAAGTTAAAACCAACAAAGTGTTATTTTCGCTTATATCCGAACTGAATCAGAAACAATTCAAGCACAATCTGCGGTTTGTACTGAGCTGATTCATTCCGATGCTACATTGCTATTTTAATAATTTTGGTTTCTTAAGAAAGCTGCAGAGTGAAAGAATGATACCGTTTGCTTTCAGGTTTTGCTACTCTATCTTGCAATTGGTCCCCGCGTGTAAACACTACTAGGGACTAGTCCCTGCGACTAGTCCCTTCGTGTAAACTCTTCAGGACGGGGCTAGTTGCAGGGACTGGTAGCAGGGACTAAGTCCCCTCGTGTGTGCCGACCTTTACACGCGATCAAGACTGACCAATTGGACCGTCAGAGGGTTGGATCGAGGATAAGATGACGCCAACTGAGACTCACTAACTTAAAACTGCAGCGTGTAAACGCAGCTTATTGGCATGCATAACAACAGTGGAAAAGTATGAAAGCTCGAGACTCCCTTGTTGCATATTAATTTAGGAGCGTGCATTCCACTGCATTTTCAAACTAGTGAGTCTTTGACATCATCCTATCTTCGATCCAGCTCTCTCAATAATTTAAAGTTAGTAATGGTGGACCATCAATTAGGAGAATTTAGGTCAAAACAAACAGGTGTCTTTTTTAAAATGAAAGCTTAAAACTTCGGTCACTTAATGGTTCAGTTACATAATTTTGAAATACAAAAAAGTGGAATCGATTTTAAACAAGACCCTATTTACGTTTACATTCGTAAATTTCCGAAACAGTTTCGCCACTATATTTAGGAGACGTTTCACATGCGTTATATCTTTTGAACTTTCCACAGCTATAAACAAATCAGTACCAAATCATTCGGCGAAATAACATTTCTGCAAAAAAAAATTATAACTGCATGCAGTGCTGTCGCGTATTCGCCAACATGTGGATAGTGAACGCAAATTATAGGAGAATGTTTTTTTCCCCGACGTTTTTAATCCGGGTTTTCAAAGAGTATTCGCACATGTCCTAGGTCTGACAGTAGACCACAAGTTAACATGGGAAGCACATGTAATGGATGTTAAGAAGTGTTTCGCTACCAAATTAGACCTGTTAAAACGTTCTAAATTCTTGCCACATACATTCAAAGGGGTTTCAAAAGTGTTTGCACATTAATTGTAAAGGGTCTCAAAGACGTTCAAAGTTCCAGAATTGCGTCAGATATTCTGAGAAACAAATCACCTTTAGTCATGAGAATTTGTACAACCTTCACTTGCTTTCAAACTCTTCTCCCGCGAAAACGTGGGTTTCTACACGAAACACGATTTTGTCTTCCACATCACGGCGATACCATCTTGTTGGTCGAAGTTCTTCCGAATCGAAAACGCCTCTATGTCGATTGCTTGAGATCAAGGCAAGTGCGGTACCTCCAAATATCTCAAATCAAGCTGGGTATTCATATGCGCGACCAAAATATTAGTCTGCTGCGAAGCCCGGTGGCGAAAAATCTGGGCAGGAAAAATACTGTAAATGATCCCAGCTTCCGAAATGATCCCCAGATCATTTCACCTCAAACGGTCCACGGACCAGAAATAGTCGCCTGACAATAAAGAATTATACTGAAAAGTGTGGACTCAGGAAACTAGACAGAGGATGAAATATTTTTATAATCCATTTTTTGTTCCCCAAACAATATATTTTGGCTCATATATTTCACAAGCAAAATATCCAGTATAATTCAAATTGAGTACCTCAAGCGCTGACTGTATTTGATGAAAATTTCGCTACAAAAGTTAACTTGAAGTACAATCTCCGACTGAATGCGCACGTAGAAATCTTGTGCACTGTCATAGAAGTCTACGACTAGATCTATTTAGGAGCAAGTATATAAGCACTAGTCTACGGGAAAATATTCTTAGCGGTTACTGAAAGATGAGGCATCTTCGAAGACTCTTTTTTTTTTGCGGCACTTTTACTACAGTCGAATTTCGATTATCCGGACTCGCTGGCACTAAACGAAATAGTCGTCCGGATAATAGAGGGTCCGGATAATCGGAAACTGGGGAAAATATGAATATATTAATAAGGAACAAAGGAAAGCACATTTAATCGTGAAACAACACATTTTACATCCCTTAGAAAGCAATATGTTCTACTGAACATCTTGAATCACTCAATTCTGAGCCAATCAGAACTCACTCGAGTGTTCTTCATTAGTTGACTGCACTTTTCAACTCTATAGTTTTGAAAAGAACATTGCCACGGATCTTGATCATGCATGGCTAATAAATATTCATTACAAATCGGGACTACAGTACAAGTCTGGATAATCGAGGTACAGATAATCGAGTTTGAGGTACACAAAAACCTTCCATAGTAGTTAAGTGTCCATATTTGCACAGTATGTTAGCCCTTTGACGCCCAAGTAGCCATATATGGCCAGTTAATGGTCATGCTCTTTGTACCACTTGTGACGTCATCAATTTAAACGCCACTGGACATTCTTGATAGACAGGTGGTAGAGCTAGGATAGATGTATCCGCACATCAGTGGTTTTTGGATTTTGATGGCATTCTGATGTAGCAACTTAAAAGTCAAAGTTATCAGTTTTGGTGCAAAAATTGTCGTAAAATGGCCCAGAAGAGCCCTAACTGATCAAGGTCCCATTTCTAGGCTTTGTCTATAGTAAATACCCAACTTTTTGGGATAGCCAGAAAGAATATGAAACGCAAAAGGCAGCAATAGTAAAAGGACCGAGAAAAAAGGAGAGGAAAGGAGCAAGAAAAAGGTTTGATCGGAAAATGGTGATAAATTAAGTCCACATTTTGGCTTATGCGCAAGCCCCCAATTAAAATATTCCACATTTTTATGCCTAATCTTACAGAAATCTATCAATTTGCTCACAACAGAGGTGGTCTAAAAGATCATTGGTGGATCGGGATCATTTGCAAGCACTTGATAGTCACGCGGTGGCTGATTCCTGAATATTAAATTATTGCTGGTTGCATTGTCAGATATACTGACTATATATCGAAAGATCAAAAAAATTCATCTTTTTTTTTCTGTCCACAATTTGGTCACCTTTCTTCTTCGTACGAAAATTTAATAGATATTCGCATACTGTTAAAGCTTTTTGAAAAATGTTTATTTTAATACTCACATTACTTACAATACAAGGAGCTAACATAACATCATTGACAATACTAACATTGCTTACTTACAATACTAACATTGGCTTAATTTGATACTCTTGACAATTCTTGCTTTGACATTTTTGAATAGTCTCATGTGTATAAAAAAAAGTTCACGTGGTCTAAAATGGGAAAACAAACCGCCAAAAGGTAAAGAGGTGTATTTGTGATACGTTTATCTTGTGTTCGTCGTCTTGCTCGTGACATCATTTTAGCGACGTGTGGTCACCACCTTGTTAGCCTCCAACGCAGACGTTCTTAGGCTTGTCACGAGTTCCTCCCCACGAACGTCTGCTGAAATGAGCGATCACTTCCGTTCGCTGGCGATTAGCCAATCATAGTTAACTTTCCAATTTCTGGAAAGCTGGACTTCGACCCCACGTACATTTCAACACGTGAAGTTTGTGCCAAGTCG
>Ga0126343_10000692_pt1 | contig 13841 bp, 12 predicted proteins | sample Cyp2metagenome_FD_92531 | JGI IMG/M metagenome (GOLD analysis project Ga0126343, IMG submission 92531) | Coral microbial communities from Lord Howe Island, Old Settlement Bay, Australia - Cyphastrea 2 metagenome | ecosystem: Host-associated > Invertebrates > Cnidaria > Coral ... | reverse complement strand
TGCGCTCTTCGGAAACATGCCTTGTTGTCGGCAGAACATCGTTATGAATAAGTGATGAGTAAGAACAATAGCGTGAATATATGAATGCTCAATGACCCCAAAATTTGGGGTACACACTTAAAGCGACGTGAAGTTGTCATGACCTGCATTTTACAAGCACACGATTTTAAGGGGAAAAACTGTTTTTCTAGGACCTCTGAAGTTCTGTAAAAACATGGTTAGGTAGACTGAATTTGTTGTCTAAGGTTGTTAACAATGAAACAGTGGCCTCTCTAATGATGTTGTTATGCTGGTCATCAGCAGAAGGCTTGTGCTCTTTGATATAAGCAAGATCAAGTTTGAATTTTAGTCCAACATTTTATTTGAGGCATGAATCAAATTCCATGACTCGTTTCACTTTTAAGTTATTCGACTTCAGAAGAGGAGCAGTCATGCCCTCTTCCTTTATAAGGTTGATTAAAGCAAGGGACAGCGCCTTTATTACACCTGGATCTAGCGTATAGCTAGCCTGGTACTTTCTGCAAACTGATTCTCAGGGTCCACCCAAGTTTGTTTTTTTCCCTTCCTCCTTTGGCTGCTCTTACCTATTTAGGCTTCATGGGACCTCTAATAAAGCAGGTTGTAGCCTCACCATCAAGGTATGTAATTGTGTTAAATAATTCAATGACCTCATGGTCATATGGATAATATGGAACGTACATTATCTGTAAGACATCATTTATGACTGTAAAAATTCTGTCCTTTTGAATTTTGCCTGTTGTAATAGGCTTGTGAAGCTGTATGCATAAGCTATCTGCCTGGTCAATGCCCACGTAAACCATCTATAAATCAGCTTCGTCAATATAACTGTCACATGCCTTTTCATCACAAGAGCAAGAGCATACTTCTAACACGCCATCTTCATGCAAATCTGATTCTTCTTCAGACTGTTTCAGAATGTTTCATACAGTCTTCACTTTAGTTGCCATTATTAACAGAATCAGAGATGTTCTAAGAACCTTCATTATTTATGTCTGATTACTACCAATTGGGTCCTTCAGAATGCCTTGTTGGTGTTAAGCTATGTGTTATTCAAGAAAGTGGCTGGTTAACCAATAACAGATCATAAAACGATGATTTCAAGGCTTTGCAATTCTGAAAACCGAATTTTGAAGGAATTTTTAAGTTGATACATGAAATGCTGTGACTCAAAGTTAAGAATATCGAGAAAAACAGAACTTTTTGTGATTTTTTTGTTTACTTCCTAGAGATTCTTGTAGAAATAATGTGCGTCTGCATTAGGTATAACAAAATCATTAACTTTTCACAGTCCACATCTTTAAGGTCCGATTTAAGTGCCTTGGAACCCTATGAAGGTTTCTGATTCTTCACCTTTTCCTCTGTTTCCTATTCAGATGACCTTGCAGTCTCCTTTTGTTTTGGAAAACTAGTCAGAAATCCTGTGATAATTGATTGATGACTCTTCCCGTCTGTGCCACATTGCTTTTGCTGTCAAAACTTGCATTTGGAGGAATGCTCTACAAACACAAAAAATGCCTATGGAGATATTGTTGTCCAATCTGTATACTGTTGGTGTAAAGATCATTCAACCTGCTGTGCTCTCATTAGTGGGACTTTTTAATGGGCCTTTTGCAACAAATAGTCACATGGTACAAGTCTGCCATGGAAATTGAATTGCAAACAAAATACAACTTAAAATGACAAACAAAGTCACATGACCCGCAGCTCCATCTTGGTTCCTTTTGGATGTACCAGTGCGAGAATAGAAACAACCTTGCCCTAATGTAAGCTCGATTTTTTGCCAAGTAATCATTAATTTTTGTAGGAAGCCTTTTATTGTAAAACATACTCCCACATAATTCACACATTTGATCTTCATCTCAAAGACCTCTGATTAATTAGTTCAGGTATCTTATTTCTTATTGCTTATATTCTCTGAAATATTTTAGGCTGTTAATACAAGTCAGAGTACCTTTGGTCAGTATTTCGTTTTCCTCCTGAAAGGGAATACTTGCTTTCATCTTTGTTTACGTCTGATTGCTTATTTGTAGTTTTAACTTCCGTCGATGTGGTACATTTAGTAGAGCTAGGGCTAGAGTCTGCAGCCATTATCACAATTGTAGGGCATTTTCTCCATATGACATCTTGATTAGATAAACAAGAACTAAAATGAAGGAACGGCCTTAAGAGACCTAAATTTGTGATGTACAATTTTCTCTGATTCACTGTATTATTATTTGTTGATTTAGTTAGAATGTTGGTAGTTATTTGATCATGTATGGTTTTTTTTATTTCATTCTATTGTTATTAACATTTGATATTTTTCTCAGCATATTAGCATGAATGTATTCCTAGGGGCCTAATCAGCCTCATCAACCTGAGTTAAAATAAGGTTACATACATACACCAGTACATGCAACTCGCTATGTACATGAAACAATGCTATAAGCCTTGCATTATTCAGTACAATGGTTTTGAAATGAAAACGACAGTTTTAGACATGTTTGCTTACTTTTGTCGTCTATCTTTTCCATTTTTCTAATAGACATATATAAATGTGTATTTTCCAATACTTTTACCTTTATAATGATACTTATGTCTTTTTCCCTTGTTTGCTTTCCTATAGACATATATTTAACAATTATTCACCGAAGTGGAAGTGAATAGTGACAGATATTTACCGAGTCGCGAAGCAGCAAGGTAAATATCTATCACTTTCACCGACACTGAGGTGAATAATTGTTTAAGTATATACCACACAATCTGACTAATTGGCGGACCAAAATGTTATTTTATGTGCCAAAAGAGGTTGAAAAGTTATAAATCTCACGCACCAGTTGCTCGGAGGTGAATAGTACTTGCTAATCACCTCCGAATTAACCAATCAGAGCGCGCGAAAAGCACTATTCACTAGTGTGGTATATACTAAAAATGTGTGTTTTCCAATACTTTCACCTTTATAATGATACTTATGTCTTTTTCCCTTGTTTGCTTGTTAAAAAAAATCGACACCAAACAAGTCAATGTTGGGACAAAATTTTTGCCATGCAGAATGGCTGATTTATTGATTAAAAATAAGATGGAAGAGATTGTTAAAAAATGATTATTTATTTAACTCCTGCAAAGGTTAGGGCATGAGAAAAAAGGTGAAGTACCTCTGTCACAAAGAGGTGGAGGACTGGAGGAGCAGGGTTGAACTAGCTGAGTGTGTCTGGTCTGGAAACAGAGAATGAACTTGAGAAAAGTGACACGTCATACCTAGTGGGGAAAACTATACTAAGTTGTGACCTCACACAGGAAAACATGCACTAACAGATAAAAGCGTTTAAGACCCGTTTAATATCCGTTTAACCCTTTAGTGCCCAAGGGGTCTCCCTTTGACAAGTAAAATCGTCTGGCGTTAGACAGAGTAAAATCTATAAGTCACTATTGGGCATTAAAGGGTTAAACGCTTCATAAAATCTGTTTAACGTCTTCACTAAACCGTTTTAAGGGGAAGGCCATCCGTTTATCCTAAAATCTAAAACGGCTAGCAAGCCAATACTACAGCCCTAAAGGTTACTGGAAAAGGTTTGGAGCCATCAAAAAATTATCCCAGGCTGCCAAAGTCTCTGAAGATGTTGCAAAATGGTGGCTAGATGTGCTGCAAGTCAAAATCTCTACAAAACACGAGTCAGAACAAACACTGGGAAACAAACTATATCCTGTATGGCATAATATTCCTCCTTATATGAAAAATCTTAATGTCTACCAATTTTCTAAACAAATTAGGTTGTATCTCTTCTCCAACCAACTTGAAAATTCATGAAATATCTAACATTTTGATCATTTAACTTCCTTCGAATATCCACTGCTCATATGGTTCGGTCTGTCTCCTTGTGTTTGTACCTTATTTACTCTTCTCGTTAAATCCTTTAATCTTATTTTGTTTTGCACATAAAATGTAGGGGAATAACTCGAAAACCGCAAGGTTCTTTTATTCTCCTGGCTCCACTTTAAGGATACGTATTTTTTAAAGTGGTACTATGATCAAAAAATCATTTCCTTTTTTTCGTCCGATTCTGAAAGCGTGTTTTCTGAACACCGAACTGGCAAAATTTTGAGCTTTGAGTTTTATCCGAAGGCTGTTTATTTTGAGTGTAAGTTTTGGATTTGACGGTCCGCCATTACTCACGTTCAAAACTGACCGATAGGACATCAGAGGACGTCACTAGCTTAACATTTCAGCGTGTAAACGCAATTTATTAGATATGCAAAACACGGGTTTAAGAGTCTGAAAGCCCGAAACCCCTGTGCTGCATATTAATTCAGCCGTGGATACACGCATTACATTCTTCAACTAGTGTGTCTTTGACGTCATTTTCTCCTCTACCCAGCTCTCTCAAGATTTTAAAGTTAGTAATGGCGGACCAATAAATAAGAAAATTCCAGTTAAAATAAACAGGTGTCTTTTTAAAATCAGAACTTAAAATTCGGGTCAGTTAATATTTAGTTAACATACTTTTGAAATCCAAAAAAAAAGAGAATTTTTTTTGGGCGCAGTATCACTTTAAGTTACTGTAGTTTTTGTCACTTGCCATATAAATATGTCTTTTAGTGGTTAGAGTAAATAAAGCGTTGTTGTTGGCTCTTCAAGCAGGCTCTTTGGCAGATCTAGCTCCCCGCCCCTCTTCCAAAATTTGACGTGCCAACACCCAACGCAGTCCACCAAGCTGACCTTTTTCTGCCACATGACAAACTCCCACGTGGCCGCAAAGTTTACAAATATGCACTGACTGTTGTTGACATCCCCAGCCGTTACAAAGAAGCTGAGCCTCTAACCTCGAAAGATTCTGCTGAAGTTGTGAAGGCTTTCGAGTCGATTTACAAATGTGGTCCTTTGACCTGGCCGCAGGTACTGCAAGTTAACCCTGGCCGCGCATTCATGGGAAATGTTACCAAACAAATGGAAAACCACAAAACATTCATTTGACGTGGACACACTGAAATTCACAGACCAAGCCATTATGGAGCGCACACTCACCGAGCACCTGTTTGGTCATCAGTATGCCATAGAGATGCTCTTGTCTGCAGGCCAGCGGTCGACTGCGTGGGTCAATAAGCTTCCTGGCATTGTTGCCACTCTGAACAAGGAAGTCACTCGCTTGACTGGCAAAAAACCCTCTGCCGCGATTAAAGACAAAGTTGTGTCAGCAAAACCTTCCACTGCTTGCTCAAGGCCTGCTGGATCGAACGAAAAAAGCTCCCCTCCAACGTCAATGTGTGCTATCTCTTCCAGCCTGGCGAGCTTGAAGGTGAGACATAAAGGGCTTCAGACCCGATCTGGTCTTTGAAAGTCTACACGCTTTAAAGGGTTGTCACCAAACTAGATGAGCCCCTTATCTATTATTTGTCTGACGGGCCTAAGCGCGGGTTTGTCGGTGAGGAGCTGTTGGTTGTGCCCCCAAATACACAGCTGCCGACTGCTAATGCTTGGAAAAAAGAGCCGCTACTCCTCTTCGTCGGGCCGCTACTCCTCTTTCCACTCCAAACAAGTCAGCCGCACATTCCCCCTGCAGTGGGCTTTGCCATTGTCAAGCTGATCTACACTGAATTGCTGCATGTCTTATGGTGCATAACTCCAGAGCATCTCTACCCCACATCCGCGCATTTATTTTTTTTCTTCTCTTTGAGCTGCAATATGTGGTTATTTATCAAGTGAAACCCCTGGCGCCCATCATTTTTGTCTTGTCGCTTGTGGCTGACCTGCTTTTTACCAATTCTTCGCCACTTATAGGCAGTTTCTCCCCGGAACCCTCCTCCATGGGACAAATCACCCGCTCGAGCTGCTGTATGTACTCTACACGCGACACTGCAAGGTATGAGAGATTAGACCACTTTTGTGGGTTATGCATGGTGAGGCCCTGGCTCAAGTGGACCATCACCGAGTAGCCTAGTCACCAGTGATCAGTTCTAATCGCGCTCTCAGCAGTGTCAGTCTCAACGTATACTACATCGTTGAGGACAAGCTCTTCTTTACGCTGCGTGCCTGGGATGAGAACCAGGATGTTCTGTTACTGACTGTCTTTGGGGTGGTAAAGAACAGGCACTTTTGTGTTTCAAAAATCTTTTTTTGCTCTTCAAACAACAATGCCTGTGCCTGGTCACGCACCTTCTGCTGGCTCTTCAGAATGAGGTCGCTTGGCTTCCATTGAATTTTTGACATTGAATTTTGTCAGACTGGAGCTGGATGCGCCTTTTCAAGTCTTTTAACTCTTCATCTTTTGCCCGGTGGTCAGTCTGGATTTCTTCGTAATAGGCATTCTCTCTCAGCCAGTTGTGTGGCATGACACCCATGATTGGCGGCGGCTGGCCTTGGTTGCCACAGCAGACCACCTGGACCCACCGGCTTTTAAGCGAGTCAAGAAACGTCTCGAGAATGTGTCGGGGCACTGTACAGACTTCGTCCCAAATTGTTACTCGCGGAATAAACTTCTGTTCCATCCGTTCTGGTGTCCAGTCGTTTTTACCGCTCCACCGAAAGAAACTGTGGTATGTCTGCACTTTCACCCCTCTCGCTCACATCTCTTTGGCAAGACGGTGGGTTGAGGTCAACACAAGGGGGTCTCTCAGCCTGAAGAGCTCTATCGCTCTCATGCTTTTGCCGCTGCCTCTACCTCCATTGAGGTAACTTTGCCGGTGCCTTGTCAGCGGATCCTCATAATGCGGCACGGTAGAGTTGGGCAGCGCTTTGGCCTGTTTGGCCGCTCTTCGGGCGTGCCCTTGTCTTTAGATGGCGGCACATTTGCCTTTACGCTGTCTAAGCTATGCAGCGCACTCTTTTGAATATAGAGGCTGTCCGTCGCCACTCGTACCACCTCGTCTGGCTCAAACCTCTTCAGCATCGTTATCAGGTTGATATGTGCGTACCCCAATATGGACGCCATCAGGTGCAGATACTGCAGCTCGGTGCTGTCGTAGCATGTTAAGATGTGTCCCAGCAAGCACCTTTGAGGGGCACCGACCATCGTCCCATTTATGCGTGTGTCTCTCACCAAGACTGCCAGCTCTCCTGGATCTGTCACCAACCTGCGAGTCAGCCCTTTTCCTCCAGCCTTGCTTCCCTGCATGAACTTGCCTATTATGGTGCAACCTTGATTGCGATCTTCAGGGAGTGAGACATCTGTCTGTTTGCCAAAACTGATGATGGCTTCACCCAACTAAAGACTTTTCAAGATCCCAGCTTCTGTCAAGAAAGGCAGCAGGGCTTTAGGTGCCCACCTTTATCCGCAAAATGCCTTCTGTACCACACCTGAATCACTGGATGGATTTTTTTCTTTAAACTCCTATTCTTGGATTTCAGCGAAACCTGTGTTTATGTCTGCTGGCAGTTCACCATTGATTAACACCCTGACCATTCTGTTTGTCGGGTGCCCGAACCTTTCGTAATATGGTTTGGCCTGCCTCCCTGAAATTTGGCCGGGTAACACCACTTCATATTGATGCATGCCACGTCTTCGACTTTGATGTGTAGTATATATGAAACATTTCATATTTTGTACGGCGGGTGTGGATGAAATTCAAGAATGATCATCACAGTAAATTTCCAACTTAAGCTGCTGGAAAGAAGAAGCCTGAAAAAGTCAGGGCTTCAACGGGATTCAAACCCATGACCTCCGCGATACCGGTGCGATGCTCTACCAACTGAGCTATGAAGCCACACATTGGGAGCGAGGCCAATTAGTTGAGTTCATATCTCCCATGAGGAGTGAAATGATGTGTAGTATATATGAAATATTTCATATTTTGTACTGTAGGTGTAGATGAAATTAAAGAATGATCATCGTAGTAAATTTCCGACTTAAGCAGCTGGAAAGAAGAAGCCTGAAAAAGTCAGGGCTTCAACAGGATTCGAACGAGTGACCTCTGCGATACCGGTGCGATGCTCTACCAACTGAGCTATGAAGCCACTCATTGGGAGCGAGGCCTGAAGCCCTGACTTTTCAACCTGCCAACCCTCATAGGTGTAAGATCGGCCTGATCTGGTTCCCTGATTAAGTATAACCCATACACAACTGCCGTAACCAGATATGTGTTTTGTTAGTAGATCAAGTAGCTTTCAGTTTCTCCAACGTGATGGAATGGTTAACAGAGTCAAAGGCCTTGCGGAAGTCGACAAATTATTGAAATAGTACTCCCACAACCAGACCTCGCTCCAGAGCTGACTTCCAAGTTTCTGTCATATAAAGCAAGAGACCCTCAGTTGAGCGTTTTTTTTTTCTGAAGCCCCACTGGTTGCAGCTTAGTAGATTGTGCAACTGCAAATGATCATTTATGGAATTTCACACCACAGCCTCAAGAATTTTCCCAGGAATGCTAAGCAGAGAAATCGGTCTGTTGTTGTTCACTTCACATGGATTGCCTTTCTTGAAAACAGGAGTAATACGAGATAATTTCCAATCACATGGGAAGGAGGCAGTAATCAAGCTGTTCTTATAAAGTGGAAGCAAGCTATGGGTAACTAAGTCAGGTGACACCAAGATGAGGTCCCTAGGTTATACCAAATCTGGACCAGTAGCCTTCTTGGGATTTAATGCCCTTTGGATATTACTCTTGACTAGCTCCCAATTAAAGTCTGTGCAATCTTTAGTACCAGTAATCCTAGTAACAAAGGTAGATAAGGTTGACTCGTCTAGAGGATTTAGCTTTGTTGTTAGGCTTTCAGTGACATTAATGAAAAAGTCATTGAAATGTTCTGCTTTTGTATGATCATCAGGTATCAGATTATTATTGTAATCATTAACTGGACCAAGCTTGAATACTTTGGTTTTTCTTAGCACCTGGTTAGTCAGTTTTTAGAATTCTTTTTGAGTGGTTAGTTTGTTAAACTGATCTTTCCAGTAAACAGCTTTGGCTCTATTCGACAGATTGTTTACCTCGTTTCTTTTGCACTCACTCCAGTTGATAGTGAACCATCCCAGTACCTGTGGTTTAGAGCTAATTTCAGAGATAAAGAAGAAAAAACAGCTTCACAAACTGATAGTGAAAAAGTTAACTTTTAATGATTTACACAACTGGGAAAGTGAGGGAATTTATTGAGAAGTACCAAGACTTACCAAATGGTTGTCGTCTGGCTCTAAAGGTGCTGAAGCAGAGGTTTAGACAAAATACAATGATTGTTGAGGCACTGAAATCTTCTGTTATTAGTGGTCCCAAAATAAGTAGCACTTCTGGTAAACTTCAGAACTGCTGCTGGGCAATAATTGAATTGCAGTTAAATGAGCTTGATTTTACCAATAAACGACAAACTTTTGACCGTCTACCAGACCCCTTGCAGGCTAAATGAGGAAAGTCAGTTAAGTTGTACCATGAAAGGACAGGTGGAAAGGAACCAACACTGAAAGGGCTTTCTACATTCATTACTTGAGAGTCAAAACCCAAGAATGACCCAGTGTATGAGAAAAAATCGCATCACATCTTGAGGTATCCCATTGAAATAAGTAATTACAAGCTTTGGCATATTAATAACATTGCTAGTTGCCCTACGCTCTCCGTCAGCTTTTTTTGTGCTTGTTGCAGGTCGAGTTTCTTCTGCTCAAACGGCAGCTCTTCAGCGTAGGCACACTATTTCTCTTCTTGTTGTAGCTGGATCTTTTTGTTCTCTAGTGCAATAGCTTGTTTTTTGCTCAAAGAGGATGGCTTCATGTTTTGAATTTTGATCAATCAGCTCTATTTTGCTTGCCAATTGTTGCATGCATTTATCTCGCCTCCAATTCTTCAAATTCTTCCACCCATTCTTGAACTGCTTGTTTGTCTTTGCCTTCAGCAAACTTCTTCTTCTTCTTCTTCTTCTTCTTCTTAAGCAAAGTGATGACAATGAAAAGTAAATGAAAATAAACAGATCTTTTAAGTCTGCTGGAAAAATATAAATGGCTAGTAGAGAAGAAGTTTCTCACTGCCAACATTTTTATTAAGCACTGGTTTTAAATCACGAATAAACAAGGTTTTCTTCATTTTAAAATGTACATCAGACTGTCCAGTGGCTGAAACGTCAAAGTGATCCCATTTAATCCTGTGGCCTGTTTGTGTTGTGATCAGCAATGGCAGAAGAATGGCTGTTACTTGCGTTAAAATGTTCTGTTTTCCTGGGATGTAATCAATGTTTTGTTTTTCCAATATAGCAATAATCAAAGTCCCAGCAGCTAGCCTTATAGACTACATTAGACCTAAGAGAGCCGCTGAGTCTGGCTTTATAGGGGTAAAAAGACTTCATTTAGAGAGTATTTCTGAAAATAATCATGATTAAAACAACCATAGAACTTGTAAATACACGATTTAAGCTGTCGAGTGATAATTATACTTTCAATACCTAGAAAGGGTAAAACAATGAAAATTTCTCTTTTGGCCACTGTAATGATATCCTTAGGTTTGTTTTGGTGTTTAGTGACCACATCATTCGTGTTTTAAGAAATAATACCATGGGGGTACCCATTGCGTGACAAAATCCCCTTGAGATCATCTAAAGCCGACTGTAGCAGACAGGGTGATAACCAAATTTGCCAAAAAAAATAAGTAAGTGTGCAGATGTGGTTAATTTTGTAATCCCATCAAATGTAGACACCAGTGAACGTTTTCTTTCAGTAGTTAAAGTGGAAAAAGAGTCGTCAAGTTTATTTATTTTGTGGTAATAGTCTTCATGCTTAAATTTGATTGTATTTTAGGCAATATTTACTTCTGAAGGTTGGAGCATACAAAACTTCTCCTCTATAGACTCCTTCAGGGCCGCAACTATGGTCAACACACTCTCAAGATAAGCTCTGTGTCCCTTAAATGCCGCTCAATCATCGTTTTCGAGGATTTTGTTTCTCTTCTTGACTCTAACACTTAACATTTTGATTTTTTCATTTAACCTTGGTTTTTCATTTTCCATACTCGTTCAGGTTTGTCCCTTCATGGTCGCCAGTTTGTTGGAGATGCACTGAAAACATGTTTCCTAAATAATCAGCTCTTTAATTGGAAGAACCACTCCACATAAACTCCAGGCATAACTACAACATTAACCATGACTCAATCACGTGCAGGATAGTTTATTAACTAACTAGATGTGTGATACCTAGGAGTACAAAGTACATTCTGGGGGATTCATTGAGCTCATTTCCAATCATACACAAGAATCGCAACAGCAAACTAAAATGATTTAAGGCATTGTTCATGGTTCCCAACAAATGAATTGTGCCTCTATTACATTCTCTATATTTATAGAAGGATCTGCTCTTTCGGTAAATTGGTGTAACTTGTTAACATGCATTCAAACTCCTCCTTTGTGTTTATTATTCTTGCTTGTCCAACAAAATTATACTGTTAATTGTTGATAAACAAATCAAATAATTACATTTACAAAAACAAAACACTTTGGCAAGAGACATCAACAGAGTATAGCAAAATTAATTATCAAATCATAATAGGGCTAAAATAAAAATAAAAATACAACAGGGTAATCAAATAATGGAGAGATAATACAGTTAACTTAAATAAGGTGTCTGTATCCACTTTCTTTCAAAGAATTTTTTGTTGCTGATTTTTTCTTCTGTTTCATATTTAGCGAAGATCTTGGCTCTAAGTCCATAAATATTTGGAAGGATTTGTTCGCTCCTGCAGTCCCACAAATAGAGTTTTCCAATAATTATAAAATAGTTCAGCAATTGAAGTAAAGGGCAAGCTTTTTCCGTCAAAATTCTAAAGAGCACATTTTCCAAGCAATTGTATCGTCTGCAAACTGTTAAAGCTTAGTTTCCTCAGTTCCAATTGTAATTCCTCCGATTGACTCTTTTTGTCCCATAGCGATTGCTTAAGTTTCTACAGCAATTATAAAAGAGTAAGGAGAGAGAGTGGGTCACCCTGCCTAACACCGCGATCAAGAATGAAGAAGTTAGAGCTAACGCCATTGTTTATAACACAGCTTTGAGTGCTGTTACAAAAGGTTTTCAACCATTGAAGGAACTCTCTCAATGAGAAATTCTTATTCTACGCTGTCAAAAGCTTTTTGAAAATCTATAAACAGCAGTAAACCTGGGATGTTTTCCTTAGCCGTGAAATCCATAATATTGAAAATAGAACGTATTGCTTCACCAATGAAAAGATCTTTAACATAACCAGTCTGGTCGTAGTGAATGATCTTTGGTAACACCTTTTTAACCCTTGCTGCGATCACCTGGGACATAATTTTCGTATCTACATTAACAAGAGATGTTGGCCACCAGTTTTCGAGGAGATCGCGAAGAAGATCTCAAGTAGAGTAATTACAGCCTGTTTCTGTGAGCATGGCATTACCCCTTTTTCGAAGCATTCATTTGCGCACCCGATAAAACTTTTGCTTATTAAAGGCCATTTCCAGGGGTTTTATTACTCTGAAAGCTATCCAAGACTCCAGAACATTCTTCTGAAGAAATTAAACCTTCACAGGAATTTTTTACCTCCTCTGAAAGCTAGGGAATATTTAGATCGTTCAGAAATGACAATATTTTCTCTCCTATATTAGGGCTATTAATGCTACTTTTGCACAATGCTGTGTAAAAACGCTCTTGTTCTTTTAGTATACAGTGCAGATCCATGGTAATTTTACCATTTATGCACAGTTTTCTTATATGCTTCTTAACGTGGTTCCTTTTTTCTAAGTTTAAAAAATATTTTGTGCTTTTCTCTCCATGTTCATGCCATGTAGCTCGTGCTCGTATTATTACGCCTTTGGTTTTTTCTTCGTAAAGCGACTCCAACTTCTCCTGAACTACGTTATAATAGGTTTTGCTATGGTCGTTTGGATTATTTTCAAGTTTACTTTTTGCTTTGGTCAATTCTTCTTGAAGGTCAGATTCCTTTTTCCCCTTGGTTTGGTGCCGACAAACTTTGAGGATCTCATGATCGATGGCCACACTTTTTAAAGTTTTGGACGAAGGTGGAGTGTAACCCTCCCTTTACCGGAATAATTTGTAAGTAGGTATGACCTTACCCTTTTGGTGCTCACTTCCACTGATGACCCAGCCTCCACCTTCCCCCCTCCCCTTCTTCTTAAGAAGAGATTTTCCCTTAAGGCCTTATCGATACTGCTATGTGATTTGAGACTCTTCATTTAGCGAAAAGGCTTAGGATAAGATTGCTGTAGCGGGAGTATGATTGTTCAGTGAAAGCGTTTTGATGTGATTTCGATTGAAAACTTTCCAGCGCTACAATACGCTTGATTACCAGCGATAGTCTCATAGGATAAAAAATACTCAACTTTTAACTTTGTTTCTGCATGTACTTTTAAATAGTTATTGAAATGTTACCAGGTATTTCTTTCTTGTGTATTGGATATCTTTAACACTTCGGTATCATTCTGTAGAGAGAACAAAGTGCGGGTTGCAAAGCTCAATAGCTGACGTTTTTTAGTTCCAGTTGAAGTGTAATTTTCGAGATGGAAAATTTGCGAACAAGTAAGTAAACAGAAAACAATTTTTTGGTGTGAAATTATCGCTTGATCTTTTCACTTTTGAAGTCGAAACTGGATAATCTTAAAAGCAACTTAAGTTTAAAAGAAATCGAATATAACACCAAAAAATTATAAATGAAACTGAGAAAGTTAGTTCTTGAAATTGAGTCGTCATATATCCCACGCATTTAAGGAATTAAATTTTCAATTCTTGGAAATGCTTAAACCTCTTTGAGAACGTTAAATCCTTACACACTTGGTGTGGTTCAGAATGTTCTCGGAATGATGGTGTGTTTATCTTTACTGTTTTTAAGCTTCCTTTGACGATAACGTAATGTTTGATTTTCAAAATGAAGCTGATTCCCCAAGATACTATCTCTTGAATTCGATAATGCTG
>Ga0126343_10000691_pt1 | contig 13850 bp, 9 predicted proteins | sample Cyp2metagenome_FD_92531 | JGI IMG/M metagenome (GOLD analysis project Ga0126343, IMG submission 92531) | Coral microbial communities from Lord Howe Island, Old Settlement Bay, Australia - Cyphastrea 2 metagenome | ecosystem: Host-associated > Invertebrates > Cnidaria > Coral ... | reverse complement strand
CAATACAAGTTGTTTACTCTTGGGACTGTATCATGCTTCAGTGAACTGATTATCCATTGTTTTAATGCAAATACCCCCCCAAAATGAACTGTATTATGGGATCGGTGAAAAAAGCGAATAGAACATCATGAGGACAAGGCGAGGTGAGGAGGTAGGTAAAAACCTTCCACGTTTTCTGACACTAAAGAATGACACATACCTCAGCGTCCCCACGTGATCAGGGATGCGCTCTATGGGGGTAGAGGAATTGCCCCCGACCACTCACCCTGTCCTTAATAGATTATAAAAGTCATAATAATTAATTTATTAACAATTCTTCTCGGGTAAAAACATAAAGACTCTATTTGTAAACAGATATTTCATATTATCATGTAGGGCTTTGTTGCCTGCTATCTGGCTCCAAAGTTTTCATGACTAATTACATTCACAGAGTATTTTATGCCTAAAATCAGCATAAAAATAGCATTAGTCAGCCTGGCCGGAAAACACGACAACACAGTCTTTTGCAATCGCAAGAATTAGTTTCCGCAAACATTCAACAAAAATCGCCGATTCGCAAAAATTAACGTACTCTCGCAAATATAAAGGTACTCCAGAAAAAATTTAGTGCCACACAGTAAGCAGTCATATTGTGTCTGGCTCACACCAATATTCTTGGTTTTCACGTGACGTCAGAAAAAAATAAAATTAAAAATTTTAGGATTTTACCTCTATCAGGTAAAAGCCATTTTTAAACATATATCTGTTGGCCTGCCTTCAACTCGGTAGATCGCTTTGTTTTGAAAATAGAACACGATTTTTTTCACAATGCGTGACATCGGCATTGTTTCTGGGCAACATGTTACGTGCACGAAAATATCGATTTGCCTAATGTTTTCGAGTTCTGAGTAACCAATATGTTGAGAGAAGTGCATATGCGAATGTTTTCAAGTTTATCAGAGAGAATGAACGTTTCGAGATGGGCAAACTAAACTCCAGATGTTTCCACTGGTGTCCGGCCGCCATGATGGAGCCCCTCAGACGGGCTCCAACATGGCGTCTCCAGACTAAACACTATAATTTTCAGTGATACCTTTTGCCGAATAACTCGGGTTCGGAATATCGCACATCCCCGAAACTTTGATGCGTTGTTTATTTATTACTCCTCTACGATATTTCAATTTTTTGACTCAATTTATTCAATGGTTAGCGATTTTAATTTTCACTTGCGTGATAATTAAGCTTACTTGCGTGACATGAAAAACACCTATTGACAGCGGAGAACCACGTTTTCGATCAGGGACTTAACTAGCAAAGTAGCATTTCTGCCAATTGTACTCCTTTCCATTTATTCTAACTAAAATAGTACTCCGTACCTCGGACTTCACGCTAACAATGAACCGTAAAAATATACATGCATTTTCTAAAAGACCATCTGTTACTTAGCATCAACTACGAACCAGGTTTTCTTCTGTTTGTTTGTTTGGATATATATCCTCTACAGAGTCTGCGCAAAGATGTATGCTAACAGCAATATCTTTTTAATATTAACAAGTTGTACTGATATTTTTAAGCTAAGGGCGGATTTCTATGGTTTCCTTTTAGGGATTAGAAGTAACTGCGATTTATTATACATGCAGGCGCCATCAGACAAAGCAAGATAATTAGAAACTATAGAAATGAAGATCAGTTTGAAAGTATTTGTGTTCACGACTGGCGTAGAATCAGCTACCTGATTAAACCATGAACAAGACGTGGGAATACACACGTCTGGTTATAGTTTTACAAAACTGATGTAAATGTATTGATAGTAAACAAGACTATGCATTTAACAACATATACGTAAATACACTCTTTTTTTTAACATAAGGACGTACTTTAGTTAAGCAATAGACCCCTCTTTCTATTGGTTTACTGACGTAATAAACCCCGCAGAATGTTTGGAGAACACAGGAAAAGCTTGCAAATCACGAATCCTACCGAGAGAAAAGAAAGCTAATTCTCCTAACATTAAAATAGCCGGTGTTGTCTCTCATTGCCAATGCATTTAATAAGTTTTTCGCATCCACGGCAAGCAAATTGATGGCCACTTTACGGTTACCTTGTGGTCATAATCAACGTGATTTCAATACTTCTGCCAGCCAGTATCCGTCATTCAATTTTCTAGAGATCTCTGAGGAGTTCGTTCAGTCTCAACTACGTACTCTGAAATCTGGGAAGGCTGTGGGTTTGGACCGCATACCGACTTGCCTGTTAAACGATTCTGCGCCGGGACATTGTAGCTAAGCCTGTGACGTTATACAATACAATACAATTTATTAATCAATTCTCCTACAGGTGTTTTTCAGAATCAATTTACATGTAATAATGGAAAGAAGGAATTAAATGTATCTAGTTACAATCAAACATCATTGTGGAGAAATTCTCAAGTCCCCAGTGATTGAAAATCTACGCGGGTCATCCCACTTTTTACAAAGGGAAAGGCTGATGAGATTGACAACTATCGCCCGATTTCCATTTTACCTGTTCTATCCAAGGTCTTGGAAAGGCTGTACATATCTAGCTGTACAAATATCTTCAGCAAAACAAAATCTTGAGCCCTTATCAGTGCGGGTTTCGGAAGTGTTCCTCAACAGAATTCGCTCCCCTTAGTATTTCTTATAATATTCGAAAAGCTGTAGGTACTTGCAAGGTCAATTAACTGGTGCTGTGTTTATTGATCTTCGCAAAGCTTTCGACACTGTGAATCATGCGGTACTTCTGGACAAGCTTGCCAACTGGGGATTGTGGAAATAAAGCATGGCTGGTTTACGGACTACCTGTCGAACCGCACCCAAGTTGTAGAGTTTCAAGGGGTGACTTTTATTCCAGAAACCATCTCTGCTGGAGTGCCTCAGGGTTCTATCTATTGTTTATTCTACACATTAATGATTTACCGGAAGTATTGTCCGATTGCAATATTCTGATGTACGCTGATGACACTTTCTTATGCTGCTCTTCCTCTCAAGCTTCTGTCATTCAAGACAAGCTGAATACCGAACAATTAATAGCCTGTTTGTTAATGTATCAAAAACTGAAGCTATGCTCTTCGGAACCGCTCTTAGATTATCTGCCGTTAATTGTAGGACGCCGGAATGCTCGGCAGCTAGTTTACTGTAGTCTAATTAGGCCAATTTTAGAATACCGTATTAGTGTGCGGGTCTGTTGTCGGGAGGGTCATAAACATGGCCTTGAAACCCTCCAAACAGGGCTGCTAGGATAGTTGCAAGAATTGTGCGCAGCAACCCGGCAATGGACTTTGTAAAATCGCCCACTTTGGAGGAGCGCCGACGTAAAATCTGTTTTTAAACTCGTTAAGAAATGCCTGCAAGAGCAATGTCCCAACATTTTGAAGAATATCTTAAAAGTATCAATACAATCCATGCGCGCGCTGGTAGACAAAGCAAACTTTTATTTTGTATTTACATATCTTTTAAATCTTTTATTTGTACATAGTTTCTCATTTATATTATTATTTGTATTAGTGTAATGCTTATATGTATAGTGTAGTCTTTGTATGTTATTGTGCTCAGGGTATCCAACTTTTAACACACAGCTTTTCGCATCTGAAAGGGCTACCCTGAGCGGTATAAATCAATTAAGGTTCTTCTTCTTATTATTATTATTCTTCTTCTTCCTCTTCTTACTTTAACCTCTCTATTTGTCTACTCCGTTTGTGGCTGGGGAACGCCCGTTTTTCATGTCAGATTTATGATTTTTGTGAGCCCTCTGTTGAAGTGGTCAGTTAAGAACTCAACTTTCTCCCGTTTTGACCTTAAATTTAGTGGTCTCCTTAATATATATTTTCATATTAAATATACAGAAAAGAAAATTTAGACAAATACTTAAAGGGGCTAGGTCACGCTATTTTAGGTAGTTTTGTTTCCTTTGCAAAATCATGACCACATAACAACTGAGAATGATTTTCCAGCTGTGTTAATGAAAGTTTGATACATGTATAAACTGACGTACCGTAAATTTGAAAAAAAGGTGGGCAGACGTGTTTCAAATTTATCCAAATGAAATCCACTTCATTCCTCTCCAGTTTTGTCCATCTACGTCCCTTCTTGTCTTTCCTGTGTTTTGTTCGAGTTTTTCTATAGTTTTGAGCCGTCATTTTGATATTTAAGTTAATTCTATGACAATTTGATCAGTGCTGAAATTGCCTAGAACAGCGTGACCTAGCCCCTTTAAAGGTCAGAACCACTCCTTAGTGAGTTTACCGACAACCAGATTAGAGCATTGTATCGTAGCTTTGATTTGAATGGTTGAACATAACCTGTGAACAGGCTCTCTAGTCGATGATGCGCCAAAGAGAAAGCGAGCAAGAAAGAGGAGAGAAGAGAGAGGAGGGGAGACATCCCAACCTTCAACCCCTTTCCTCGCTCACCCACCTGACGTTTTGCCAGTTCCTTCTCAGCTCTTTCAGCCGTCGTCAGACCCTTCCAATCGGAGCCTGTTCACAGTTTAAGCTGCACATAGAGATTTTGTCATCAGTATGATAAATTAGAAACTCTCTTACCTTTGCACCCTGCTCTGGGATTTGCTAGAGGTTGTTACAGGAAATGCAAATAAAATATGAAGATGTAGCTGTAGGTACCTAATCACAAGGCTTTTCAGTAAGTCACCTTGTACCTGCTTGCGCTTAACTCGACGTTAAAAAACACTTTTTAAGAACCACTTTTATACAAATAAACTCCCTAACTAACTTATTCTTGAGATAATTTGGTTTTATCAACTGGGTTGATAACGTGAATTGGCCACACGGTAAAGAGATTCGAATGCTGACGTTTCGACCTTCTCGAGCCCTTCGTCGGAGCGGATTCGCTCCGACGAAGGGCTAAAGCTCTAAACGTCAGCTTTCGAATCTCTTTACCGTGGCCAATTCACATTCTCTTTTTCTTCACGTGGTAAAGTCAGGTGGCCTATCAGGCCGAAGCCTATCCCGGTTTCTGTAGCATGAAGTGAATAGTAATAGTGAGGAGCACACTAATGTTGAGGCCATGCATCACGCCTCTCGCACATGCGTGGCTTTAATTCGTTGACTGCAATTGTCTTTATTGACAGGTGCTGTTTACCTTTGCTGATTGGTTGGGTTACTCGTCGTCTCGTCATGCTATCTTGACAACGTATCCAACGAAACAGCTATCTGATGTAACACAAACTTTAAACGAGACCGGATTAACACATGATGCAGCGTTAGTGCTGGAAAAAATATAAAATGATATTTATAATCAACAAGGTGTCTACAAAGATACAAAGACGAGAGACCGTGAAACCAGTTTTCAACTTCTGGTGGATTCAAATGCCATCTATAATGGTGTAAAGAGGTTTGACTCACGAAAGGAGATCACTGTAGGGTTAAAGTGCGGATCTGAATTGCAGTTGTTGCCAAAAAAAAATGGTTTGCTAATCGTTGTTAAAGAAGAAATCCCAACAAAGAAAAAGTCAATTCGTAGCATCACTGATACTTTTATTTATCTTTAACATAATATAATATTTTACATAGCACTATGTATGCCTTTAAACATCTATCAAGTTTTCATACCACACGGCTACATTTAAAATGTATTGTAACATCATTTACCCTAGGACGCTTTACCCTTCAAAACTGGAAGGACAGACAAAGACCTTGGTGTTGGCCGGTATGCTTTCTGCTATTTCATCGGTCCCTTGATAATATAAACCAAATAAATTAATTCAGTAAGCATAAATTTCGACGAGGAAGAGGTCGGCGACGTCAACCCTCAAAAGATTTCTACTCAAAATTCTTTGAGAAATTGTTTTTGTGTTATTTTATTTTATTTCCTTGTTTGTTTGTTTAGATTTTACCTTTTTCCTCCATGGCTTTTTTCGCCCTTCCGAAGCTTTAAAGGCTAGGCACACACAACGGGACTAGTAGTAGGGACTTGTTGCAGCGCAGGGACTTTTCCCTGCACACAAGAAAATTGACCGACTTGTGGGTCTAGTGGTCCGTGAGGCTAGTGCTAGAAATCAAACTAACTTAATTCGTGGGGCTAGTGGCAGGGACCAAAAATGTGGTCCTGGCGACTAGAATTTCGATGCAAAATATGAATACACGCTAGGGAACTGGTCCCCGAAACAAGTCCTTGCGACAAGTCCCTACGACGTTCCCCCTAGTGTGTGCCTAGCTTAAGGCGCCCTCGGGAAACTCCCTTGAAATAAAGGGCCTCTTAACGTTCTAATATGTAAAAGATTGTTATTTACAGAAACGGATAAAGGTTAATCCGAGGAGCTGCATTGTGACTAATTATAAATTGGCAGCAGATGCAAGGCAAATTAGCGATATTACATTTCGGTATCAGAATCAATTATACAACATTCATCGCCTGATAGATTTACTAACCAAATTTAACCAAATCGTTCTCTACCGCGGGTCATGTAGATTATTAATTAATTGACATTAAAATGTTGAGTGCTAGAAAATCGCAACACCATAACCGCACTCTAGATCGTATAACATGACTATAACTGAGATTGTCATAAAACTAAACATCAGTTTAGATACAGACTCAAAATACAGACAATAAAACACTTGTTATACGGTCATTCCAAGAGCACAGCATGTTGCTTAATTTCCTTTAAACTACAGTAAAATCACGATTTCTCGAACCCCATTTTTCCAACCTCCCGATACCTCGAAACAAACGTCGTTTTCCACTCCTCACTCGAACACTATACCTTCTTCATCCCCGAATCGATATTTTTGGCGCCGATTTTCGTTTGCATTGGAGCTTCGAAAAATACTGATTCTATTGTATGTGAATTCGCTGTAGATCAGACTTTTTCACGACGATAATTCTTTTGTTTTGTCATCGTGCTCATTCATCTATTAGATGCTGTTAGTGTAATGTTTGAAAACAACGAAGCTGAGAAGAGAACTGGAAGAGCTTTTTTTATTATAATCTACTTGCGTTCTATCACGAATGCTGTTCTCTGATTGGCTACGCTACTCGCTATCTATTCGATGATAGATAGTGAGTAGTGTAGTCCTGTACGTTTTCTAACAAAATCACGGCCACTTATTGGCGTTTTCGAAGTGTCTTTGAAGAGGATTTAAATAAAGTTTTGAACGACTAGTGGTGATTTAAACTAAAACAATAAGATTATTCGCTCTCGACTCTTTCGCACGATAGTTGACTCGGGCTGCGCCACCGTCGACTATTTAACAATTAGACCCGTAGCCCGAAAGGGCTACGGGCCAATAGCCCATGAGGCGAAGCCGAATGGGCTATTGGCCCGTGGCCCTTGAGGGTGAAGTGTCTAATTGTTTTAGTATCACCCAACTAGTCGGACAGAAAATGCAATAATAAAGTTAGCAAATGCAAGTTGAAAAAATACTTATTTGGGAATAAAACAAACGAAATAGTCACGCTCGATAGCGCCAATTTCGCTACTCGATGACTATTGCTAATAGTCATCTAGTAGCGCAGCCAATCAAAATGCAGGATTTGCATTAGTCCACTAGTTGGGTGATACTAACATGCGATAGAAATCTCGAGCTCATAATCTAATTGTTAAATAGTATCTGCATTACATATCACGAAGAGGAAAAACTGCAACTTGTCTTTGTTGCTGAGGTCGTTTGCGCAACAGTGCAAGTAAAGCTGATCTGTATTCTGGCATTCGGATAGCGTATAATATAGGATTGACAAGGGAGTTTGCATACAGTAAAAACAATAATGCATGATCTAAATAATAAGCCACTGAAGAGGACAGAAACTGTGATATTTCATGTTTACTGATTGCAATGACACATATACCCCATATAACGCGTGGCAGGTATAACACAAGAGATACAACAGTCACAATCAACAATGTCATGGTCAGTTTTCTTTCTCTACTGTTTGCAACATGGTGGTGTGGCTTTACTCCACAACGGACGTTAATGACAATGGACGTGTAAGAAACACAAATAATCACAAGGCAAAATAAAATAAATGCAGCATGCAAGTAAAGACCGTTGTAAGCTGTCTCCTCAAACTGTGTAAGAAGCACGTACGCTATTGCTTCCAATCCGGGTGTAACCCAAACTACGGCAATTAGTAATAGATACACCCATTTTTTGAGCACACGATGTTTAAATGGAAAGAACGTTGCGTGCATCCGTTCCAAAGCGATGATGGCGATGTTTACTAGCGAACCAAAGGCGAGCAACATCATTAATACGGTTCTAAAAATATTTATCCCAACTGCAGTTGAATTCCAATTCCACAGACTACAGAATGTTCCAGGGATATAGACCAGATAATACACAGTATTTCCTGCTACAAACATATCTATAACTGCCAAATTTATCACCAGGTACATGCTACGCTTGCGGAGATTACGGTTTCTTATAAAAACAATTATCGTACAGAGGTTGAGTGTAACTATAGCAACAGATTCAACTAGGCTCACAGTCATCCAGGGTATGCACTCAGATAAAGATAGCATCTCAAAGCTTTCTCCTGTTAGACGTAATTACTTGTCTGTCTGTGGAAAGAAGTGAATTTTTTTCAGATTTTTTACTGCTTGTGTAGATAGATAGATAGATAGATAGATAGATAGATAGATAGATAGATAGATAGATAGATAGATAGATAGATAGACAGATAAATAGATAGGAACAATTGAGACTTAAATAAAGTTTATTATTATTATCATTATTTTTTTTTTTTTAAATAATGAAAAAATATAATTTTATTTCCCAAAAATTTAAAATTTACAATAATTACTTACAAGATAAAAGGATAAAAGAACGTTTGAATATTTACATGATTATTGCATTCGATTATTTCAGTAAATTTTACAATAAATGGTAGTTCTGATGAAAGGAATGACTTGTATAAAATGTCGTAGAAAAGTTATTATTATTATTATTAAAAACTGATTTTGAAGAAAGTATTAAAAATTCCATATAATGTATTTGTGGTAAAATATGTTAAAATGTAAGATATAAATATGAGTAGGATAATACTGGGATAAAACAACAGCCCGGACTGCTTCGACATCGCACATATAAAAGATCTACTTGTTCTGTTCGTACAAAGCTTCGGCATATTAAAATGGCGCTGTCGTGTTAGGTTATTGTGTGAGTTGTCATTTTCTGGTGGAAGGAACGTCTTCAAGTTATGGTTTGGATCTCTGATAATGTTATCAAAAAGCCTGTTACATAGTACTTGATGATGCTCCAAAATGGGTTGTACCCCCACCTCTATTGCCGAGTTGCAATTTCCTGAGGTTATTATTGATATTGCTCTTTTCTCGAGCCGTACCAGCTCGTTCTTTAAGTAGTGCGGGAGACCGTTGAAAAAGACAGGTGCTGCATAATCTATAACAGATCGCAAGTGCGATATATAGAACAGTGCTAGATCTTGTCTCGGAACTTCCGCTTTCTTTAACTGAGTTAGGCAATAGAGTCTCTTGCTAGCCTTTTTGGTTATCTCAGTTACATGGTCGTTCCATGTTACGTCGTTCGCTATTGTAAGGCCTAGCAACTTTGTACTAGTAGCTAACTCTACCTCCTTTCCTTCTATGATGACGGCATCAAGGACTCTTTGCTCTTTAGCAAAGGAGATCCTGAGTTCTGGGCGTTTAGTTGAACCCTGTTCTCGCGAGACCACTCTATTACTCTGTTAGTTGTTCCTTGCATGTGACTTACCCCGCCCTTTACTACTACCTCAGAAACCTCGGTGTCGTCCACATATTTCCATTGCTGTGCGTTCGTATAGGTCGTTAATCATTAGGACGAGCAACCACGGGCCTAGTTTGGTACCCTGTGTAAGAAATGCAATTACCATGATGCAAAGCTTAAACACTTCAGCGTGCAGATTTTATTTTCAAAGCATGTACCGATATTACCCGACTTTCAAGGTGTTGAAAACCAGTTTTTTTTTAAATATGTTGCTTTCAATAATAGGTCTTCTGTAGCTTTTAATATGTTTGTATATATGTTTGTTTTCAATAATCTGCTGTAAGCCCTAAACACCGAAAGCTAATGCTTAAATTTCCGAGTCTTAAAGGAAAGAAATTTGTTTTTCAAAAATCTAAAAGGAAATATTTACAATATTTCACTCCACAAAAATGCAGAAGTTGTATAAAGATTACATCAAGTTTGCTTTTTCTTTTAATCAAAAGAAAGCTTACTTTAACTTAACAGATTACAAAATTTACTGACAGTCAATTGGAGATTGTCAGATGTAGTTGAAAGAAATCTTTGCTTTTGTAAACCAAAGAAAGCGCATTTTAACACAGCTCAAAGACTAGTATAGCACTCTATTTCGTTTTTTTTTTTCTTTTCTCCGCAACGTCGTTTAACTTCTCGCCTTCAGAGCCATCTTTTTGCCAGATCACAGCTGATGGCATTAATTGTACTTGTTAAGGTAATTCCCTTTAAATTATTCTACTATCAAGCTTTTTTTTGAAACTTGGCATAATTAATATTCATGATATGAACATTTAAAGGCAATAAAAAATGGCAATAGAGGCAATAAAAAATGGGGTCACCGTGCTTGTTTACGCGTCAGTACGCTTTTAAAATGGGGTACTTTTACTGGTTGCGCGCTAAAAATTCGAAATATCCTCATGCAGAATTTAGTCTCGGTTACCTGGGAGACGCAAAGTTTTATCTTGAAAGCAAAGCTTCATTTATTGACATAAGCATTATTGCTTCATTTTAGCTGTTTCTGATTGTTTGGCTGCGGGAATATTGCACTTTTTCGGACATTTCCGTGGTCAGCTTGAAGTTCTCGCCTTAGCCAAAATCCACCTAGTTGGGAGCTATTTTCCCAAAAAAAATCGTGTTCCACTATCAAACTTTTTTCCTCTTCAAATATGTTCTTTAATAGACTTTTGTTAGCAATTACCTGAAAAAGAAATTGGGGGGTCACCGTACTCGTTTAAGAGAAAAGGAGAATTTATTTCACTATCGAGCTTAGTTTGAGAGAAATCTCTTACGATGTGTAGTATATAAGAAATAATTCATATTTGTACTGCGCTTGTAGATGAAAGTAAAGAATGATCATCGCAGTAAATTTTCCATCCTAAGCATCTGGACAGAAGAGGCCTGAAAAAAATTAGGACTTCAATGGGATTCGAACTTGCGACCTCCGCAATACCGGTGCGATGCTCTACCAACTGAGCTATAAAGCCACACATTGGGAGCGACGTCAATCAGTTGAGTTCATATCTACCGTGAGGAATGAAATGATGTGTAGTATATATAAAATAATTCATATTTGTGCTGCGGTTGTAGATGAAAGTAAAGAATGATCATCGCAGTAGATTTTCCAACTTATGCAGCTGGAAAGAAGAAGCCTAAAAAATATTAGGGCTTCAAATTTCTTACGTTTTGTACATGTACGCTCTCATGTGCGCGCGCTAAAGCCCCGTGCAAACGCTCGCAACATTGTTGGCCAACAAGACGCAACATTGTTGGGCCCAACATGTTGCGAGCGTTTGGACTCCATGTTGCGTGTTGTTGCGACTTGTTGGAAGTTGTTAGATGAAGTTTGTCATACAACAACTTCCAAAAAGTCCCAACAACACGCAACAACACACAACATGGTGTGCAAACGCTCGCAACATGTTGGGCCCAACAAGGTTGTGTCTTTTAGCCAACAATGTTGCGAGCGTTTGCACGGGGCTTAATGACGCGAGAATCCTGCGCAGTAGGGATGCACAATGCAATACTAAGGGAATTACCTTAAATAGTAAGAAATCCTCCGATGGTTTATAAAAGTGCTTCATTTGGCTGGATTAGACCACACACTTCAACATGGCGAACCCTAGCAAGAACCGGGAGCTTCACTTTAATGCCTATGGGTTAAACCGCTGACAATACATAACAATGCAATTTTTCCTTTTAATCTTTTCTTATTGGATAGCCTCTTAAATCGAGGCAGAATCTGCGCGCGCGCACACACACACACACACACAAAAGAAACAACTAAGTAATGCTTTTCTTGGTATTAGAATGTTCAAATGGACTTAATTATGAGACATTCCGGAGGCGAAAACATCATAACATTGGGAAAAATCAACTGCAAACAGAATAACAATGTTTTTTAGGTTTATTAAAAAAGGTGCTACTATGATCAAATTTCTATCTCTTGATTTTTTACGTTAACGTTCGTCGCATAGAATTCTGCGAAAAATGAAAGACGCCTTTCACCGCTCACAAATATCTACATTGGCTCGGAAGGTATTGAAGTTTGAAAAATGAGTAAAATATGCAGATGAGATGACTGATGACGTCATGCATTCAACCAAATATTAGATCAAGTATGTAAACAGCGCTATCTTCGTCAATTTGCAGCAGAAACCATTTAAACGTGGTAGGCTAGTTCTAAATGCAACACACCTACAGCTATAACAATTTCCGTTCCCATGGCAGCCTACTCTTTTCCAGTCCCCTCTAGCCTGATTTCAATATTTTAATGATTTTAAGCTTGGAAGACATTAAACAAGGCCATGAACTCAACCTAATCATGCAGATGAGACACAATTGGTAATAAACAACATAGAATGCTCAAGGTCATTACCTAGTATTGCATTGCGCATCCCTACTACGCATAATTTTACGCGTAATTAGCGCGCGCATTAGAAAATGGCGGCTTTTTCTTAACGACTGGACCACGCCGAAGAGGTAATTCGTTAATTTCTTGAAAACGACTACGGTGACCTATCATTTTTTTTTGTAGTTTTTAATTGAGTAGTAAATTTCTCTATGTGAAATAAATATGGACCAATTCTCAGTGTTGAGCAAAACACAATCGTCGGAATTAACGTGAATTTAGTATAATCATGCTGCTATTATAAGGATTTATTTATATGGTGTACACAAGGTGCTGTTGCTCCTAAACGAACATGGGGACCCCTCATTTTTATTCCAAAGTTAAGTTCCTGTGCTAAAAGCAATCAATTGGCAAAGTTTGAGAAAAATCTCAGTGGAATGACCTTAAAGTGGTCAGAAAAGCTTTCAATATAGTGGAGGTCTGGAACCCAGTACGTTGCCATGGTAACAAATATTGTAAGTTCTTTTGCAGAGTACCTCTAGGAAAATCTTATTGTAAAAAAAATCAAACATTTCTTTTCTGATACAATTTGACTGAGATATCCTTGATTATTATATTTGATTAAAATTTGGTTAAGTATATGACGTCAAAAAAATGTAATAAGGCAAGGCCATGACAACAAACCAGTTAAGAGTGCTAACGGCAAGGAGTAGAGTAAGAAGCAGAATTTAGATATAAAATAGAGAGTAAAAAATATCTTTTTGCCCGATATTTCCGTTTGTAAGAAAAAAAAACCAAATATCAGGCAAAAACATATTTTTTACTCTTTATTCTATATCTTAATTCTGTTTCTTACTCTACTCCTGGATTGTTCTCGTCCCTAGAGCCACGATCCTTCTGACCTGCGGCAGGGATCGAGAACTCTGGCCGGACCCGATTTTCTGAGCATGTGCAGAGTATTCGCTTCATGTTAAAGGTGTACGTGGTATGGCGGTCGGACGTGTAAGAGCTGTCGGACGTGTAAGAGCTGCTCCGTCGAGTTTCCTTTTAACTTGCCTGTGTCTCTTATTCCTATTGCTCCGAAACCAGTATATTCGTACAGCGAAACTACACGACTACATAGAATGCACTGTTTCTCTCGGCTCTCTACGAGAAAATCCGCAAAGAAATGGCCACGTCTTCTTCAGTCAATCAAGTTGTGTCCGCCATCTTCGGAACCTTGTAAGTGTGACAGGAGGAATGAAGAAGAGGGTCTTCGCCCAAAGTAGGATACTTTACTACAGCAATCACTCCGCGGTGTTCAATATTGAACTT
>Ga0126343_10000690_pt1 | contig 13851 bp, 6 predicted proteins | sample Cyp2metagenome_FD_92531 | JGI IMG/M metagenome (GOLD analysis project Ga0126343, IMG submission 92531) | Coral microbial communities from Lord Howe Island, Old Settlement Bay, Australia - Cyphastrea 2 metagenome | ecosystem: Host-associated > Invertebrates > Cnidaria > Coral ... | reverse complement strand
TTGGTGCCCTTTTCGTCAGTGCAGTTGTTAACACCAAACTGCCTCTGATCCAATAACATGACACTTAGAACTAGTATTAGTACTTTGTTTTTCTTGGTTTATACTATCGTTCTCTTTATTCTGAACTTTTCTTTTCTGCTTTGCAATTCAGGCTGTACTTCTCAGTATATACAGAAGGTGCAGCAGCCAGATATGGTAAACCGGATATCGAGGTGAAAGACCTTTCAAGGATCAGGACTGTATAGGCTGCTTGGCCGCAAGAAATGTTTACGGGAGAAATCAGAAAAAGTAAAAGAGAAGAGAAGGGAAAGAAAGAAAGCAAAGCAACGCAACGCAAAGTAAAGGATATTACAAGAAGTAAAGTAACACAAGAAATCAAAGAAAAATTCTTACAGTTGCTGTTGGACATGTCTATCTTTTGCAAGGGTAGAAGACTTCAAGTGCAAACAGGTAAGGTTTTTTTTTTGCCCGTTGACGATAGCTTTCACTTAAACATTCATCAAAGCATTTTTTCCACATTTATCATTTTAAACTATGTAATTGTTTTAATAGTTTTGAGAAACACAAATTATACATGAAGTGCATGACGTTCATACAGAAGGTGGACCGGGAACTTATAATAAACAGGAACGTAAAAAGTACGCTTATATTTTGTTGTTGCTGATATTGGTATTGTTATTGAAACCCTGTTTCTACAAATGGGAGTAAAATTATTGTAATTGATAGTAATTATGGGCAGCTAGAAGTTAAACCACCAGGAGGTCTGTGAGAACTACCGCTGGCAGGCTGGGATAGGACTGTACCGAATTAGTGAGCTTTTAAAATCTGAGGCCAACTTTGGTTTTTGAAAAATGGGGGTCGACATGACTTTGGGAATGTCTTAAGTATAAATCGCCTAAAACCTGAATCCAAGTCATATGAGACCTCCACTTTGCTTCGCCCACTTAACTGTTATATATTTAACAATGCTGCAGTGAGTCTTTTCAGTAATAGATAACAGAAGACGTCACTGATGTTGTTTCCTCATTTTAACGTCTTCTTTGGTCTATTACTGATCAGACCTTTGGCAACATGGAAACTATCTGTTTTATATTATAAACAAACAAAAAATGCTATTGTTGTCTTTACGTCTGTCCTCCAAAAGATCATAAGTACGATTCAATCCATTGTGAAAGTAATTTGACTTATTTTATAATCGGCTTGACAACGGCACTTCCTATAGCTCAGTGTATCCATCCTTGGTACATTAACCAGGGATTTCTTAAAAAGAAGGAACTACAGTTGATCAGGTTGTGGGTGGTAGCCGTCTGTACCCGGCGGCAGCCAGCGGCTGAGTGCTAAAGCTGGATTTAAAACTTCCGGCTATGAAGTATTCCGACACAGCTGATCAGTCTTTAAGGTGATTCATATCAGTCTAAGCTGTTTATTTCCCGAACATCCACTTAGTTGCGTCGTGCATTTCTGAGTCATGCCACTTTGTTGCGTCACTCATGCACAGAGCGGGGTCAAAAAAGGATAGTTTTTTAGATACTTTTTATTTATTGGACACGACGACATCAGCGTTGCTGTAAATTTTATATCGTGCTTTACCTTACTTGCCTTACCTTACTTTGCCTTACCAATTTCTCTCTTCAACGTTAAATAACTGTTACTTGGGGAAGATCCAATGTATATTATTGTAGCTAAAGTTTAAGTTCTTAGGCGGGATCTATTGCTCTTTCATCTTAGACCTTAACACCATGCTATGCAATTTCAGTGATAAACCCTTAAATGCAGACGGAGCATAAACTTGTCTTTAATCCCCGGCCATCCTAACTAAGTGTGGAGGTGAGCCCAGAGATGGCTCTTACAGACTGAATTGTAATGGCGCCTTCTAAAAGCGATATGTCAGGGGAGGAAGATTTTTAGGTCTTGTGTCCTTACTACATCGACTTTATCCAATTCAGGCAGATTGCAACTCGTTTCCCTCTTCCTTTGGAGATCCTATTGTGATTTCAACTAACGCGAAGCGTCCGTTTTTATTGAAATATGTATAACTTTCAGTTCAATTTTCTCTCGCGGGGTCAGCTTGAGAGCTTAAATCTCGATAAGATCCCCCTCCATTTATTAAAAATATTACCATACTATGAGGATATTTTGGTAAGTTAATTTTTGCCATTATTGCTCAAATGTCGTGCGAACATCATCTTAATCTCTTTTCGACACCGATTTTTCTATGCCTTCAGATTTGGTTGGATTTTACGAATAATTTTCTTTCAGAATAATTGTAAAAGTGCTTGACAATTTTCTATTAATCATCTACTTCAAAATTTTCGACATTTTCTGAATGAAAATAATAGTAGCACCCTCGTGACGCATTCTTATGACGTTTGGCATTAACTTTCTCGAGAATGCTTGGAGATTTCATCGCGGACTACTAGAAAAATGAGTGAGAGGGTTTTGAATAGTAAATAATTTTTGCACTTATTGCTCGAACTTTGAGCGGAATCAGTCTTATTACTAAAATGACTTCAGTTAACCAAAGCAGACGATGATAAACCAGAGAATAAAGAGAGAAAGACTGGGGAAGATTAGAAATGTCTTACAAATCGCGATATTTCTTTTCAATTGGGTCAGAAGAAAAATAAATTTAAGTCGTCCATAAAAGCTATGAAACGAACTCAATTCAGAGGTCCGTAAGCGAGGAAACAATGTGTACTACAGTGAAACTCGCTCCACTATAATGTTCTCTTATTCAATATTCAGTTTTGAGTGTTAAAATTTAAGTTAGCACTTTATACAAATGTCAAGAGTCAAGAGGCGGATTTAAAGAAAAGAGTTAACAATTTTTGGGGATTTATGTCGCCGAACAGAAATGTGTGAATACGGGTTTTACTGCTTAAAAAAAAGTCCGACCGTTTTGTAGCGGATATATGTTATTAAATTCACTTTCCATTGACGCAGGAGAATTGCAGTTCCTACGAGAAGCAGTAGGGAAAGTGTGAGGACCCAAACTTACTTATGCTCGCCGCTAGACGTCTATAGATAAAGTCTGTGTAAGAATGTGAATACTCGCCAGGTTGAACTGTGAATACCGAGCTGTATGCCTTTTTATGTGACGTTGTCTATTACGTTGTATGAAGTGGTTCCAGCACAGAATGGTACCTTTTATTTTTCTTGTAGAGACTGTCAGCATTTGTAACCGGGGAATTTTAAAAATTGAGAGCGATAATATGCAATTTTACTAAGCAAACAGTTATCTTGAAATCCAATTAAAATATAAGAAAAGTATGTGCCAGTGCCGGGATGTCGATGCAGGGGAAAGATTACAACGGATTACAAAACGCATACTTTTTTTCTCGAAATATGAAGTGTACGTGCTACCCAAAAAAGCCACCAAACGGCGTTGTTCATATTGTGTTCACCCATTCAGTCTCACAGGCGAGCCACACCTTCTGTGTGCTGACATTCAAAAGAAATGTTCAAGACCAGAAGGAGTGCAACCGATTAAAGCTAAGAAAGATTTTTAGCAGGATTGCACTGGGTTAAGATTTATTTATTATGAAAAGTGGTCACGGTTCTCTGTTGGTCTCGAATGCTTTGAAACTTTGTTCGCTAAATTATTAACCGTACATTTGTTCAATAAATTGCATTTTTTGCTTGCTTCATTACCAAACTGACAATGGCTAAGTCTCCCTCTGTTTTTAGATTTACGAAATTGACATAAATGGAATGCCGAATATGTATTTTTTTTAAGAATTCAAGTTGATGTTTTGACTAGCTCAAGTCAGTATAGCTTCAAGTTCACATTGTACTGATAGGAGAACTTGAATTTTTCCTTTTACTTGAAATGAAATAACCCTTTCAGTTCTTGTCATCAGTTATAGGTCCAGGTTTCGTTTGCATTCGGAAATGTTGAGTATTGAGGCATAGTTAGTAACTATGATTGAGGCAAACATCTGAAAGGGGCATGTCATGCATTTTACGATGTGAACGGTTATCTTAAAATCCAATTTATCAGAGAATAATAGAATAATAGTTGTCTTGCGAGGACATTTAGGGTAGAGCTCTTTTTAAGAATACCAAAATGGCGTTAAACCATTAAGAAAGCTTATGATTAGAAAAGATTAAAATGGAATGTATCGGTTTAAAATGGGTTCATGTCGCCTATGAGTTTGTGAACCAGCAATTGATGCGATAACTGATCTTCATTATCACTTCAGTAAGTTAAACGTTTGCAAGCCTTACCATGTCCTCTAAGTTAAGATGAAACTGTTGGAAAAAACGTTGTTCCTCTTGAAATGAAAGTGTCTCGCCAGTATTTTCGTATCATGTGGTACTGTTTATAATGTCTGTGAATGACAAGTAAATGACCCCTCCAATGAATGCTGTCGAAGGGTCCTGTTTGTTTTTCATAAGTCGCTTCATACTTTCCTTTTCAGCTTTGAAGTTTTACACTCGCTGAATTGAAAGAAAAGGTTAAAGGTAATATATAATCATTTGATCGTTTTATGTTGAAAAGGAAATACCTGGCGACCTTCAAATTTTCAAACAACTAGCATTGTCTCTTACCGGGTAGAATATTGTCGTTGTTTCGCGGTCATTTTATAACCATACTACTGAAAATGAACTTCGCATGCAGTATTTTTGCACGTTGGCAATTCAAGTGCCATCCCCGGCGGTTTGTCCTTTGGTGCATATATCGGCTGCAGATTATCAAAAGATGTCCTTAAAAAATCCTCGGCGCCATTTAACAAGTCTTTTATGTCTCAATTAGATCCTCTTAACACCATTTCTTATCAAAGTTTGCAGCGTGATATTTCCTCTTGATTTGCCAAGTCTCCTGTTTAGACTCTAAGCATACCCGAATGGAATCTTAGATGCTACTGTTGTATACTAACATTTTAAATGGATCAGAAAATTTGGCGCCATTTGTTTTTTTCTTAAAGACAAATGCTTAGGTTTATTTTTGAGAAAAATGTAGACGCGTTTGTTTAAAGAGATTATTGGTGTTTATGGGAGTCGTGTGGCTTTCTCGTGGGTGCTAATACCTCTGTTTAAGTTTCTATTTCAGTCGTGTCAACAATTAGTACTAATATTAAAATAATACGTTTATAAATCTTACTGTGGAGGTCAATATCTTCCGCAAAGAAACTAGGATACTGTCATGCAGGGTTAGTTTGATTTCTAAAGTCTCAAACGAGTTGACAGAGTGAAAAAGCAGTGTTACTTTAATAAAAGACCACTGGAGTCCACTGGAATCAAAGAGAGCGTGCGAAATTAATTTGCTTACCTCATCAAAAATAACTTAGTGGTCTCAAACTATCGCCCGACCCCTCCCTCCCGCACCTTGGTGGATAGCTACCAGGCACCAGAACGAACAGAAAATAAACGAAAAATGGCTGTGACAGGATTCCGTACGTAGCTGTGACGAAGGTATTGTGCCTTAATTGTGGGTAATTTTGCTGATTGAAGATCGCTTAAGCTAGCATATGATGAAAAAGAAGAGAAAACTAAAAAATAATTGAGCTCTCATAATTAATGTTTATTCGAAAAATAATGCATACTGCAGCATTATGATACGTTTAAGTTGTCAGTTTATTAAGAACTCAAAACGTTACGTAATGAATCGAATAGACGCTTCCTAAAATTAGAACAGCTTTTGCCCGCGGCAAGACACTTGTTGACATTACCCCTTTAAGACTAAAGAAATAAAACCAATTAAAGTCTTTGTCAACTAAATGGATTGTTAACTAGACAAAGGTCATAAAAGAAGATTAGTTATAAAGTAAACAACAGGTGTAAACCATACTAACCCGGCTTAAGGACACAGACATGAGGGTGTATGCACATGCGTGGTTAAAGAATTCAGCTAAACGGATTTTGTGTCCTGTGGAAAATAGGCTACATGCACGAAAGCACGTTAAGTAATGGTTTGCACCGACGTAACAAGGGCTAAAAAACGCACTCTTTGTTTTATTTGTCCTTTACTGGATATATTGTTAGGACTTATGCGAAAGTCGACATGATCAAAAACCTTTTTGCTTAAAGGTAGCGCGGCTCAAGAATCTAGCATCACCTCCACTCCTTTGGTCAAGTTTGTCAGGTCTTTTTTTCCAGATCTTTTTAAACCGGAGTAGGGTTTCAATTTAGCTGAATGGATTTATCGATTTGTCAAGCATGACTAAAATAGCACGCGACTCACTAATGGTTAAACGGGTTATCGGTTTTCAAGAAAATGCCTGTATTAAATTATTGTTGTGGAATCTGGGAGAGGTATTGAACACTTTTAAAATGTCTGCTTATGAACATTTTTGCAAACTGATTCTTGTTATTTTCAGAGACAATTAGAATTCCGTTTGTGGGCGAAACTTCAAAGGAAAATTCCGTTTGTAGGCGAAACTTCAAAGGAAAACTGTACAGATGACTCGATGGGTTTTATTTGCTTTTATAAGTGCTTGGGTTCTCTTTATGAATTCTTAAGATATCTATCGTTGTAATAATAGCAATTGCCACACGATGTATAAAAGACACTGATTGAAAAAAATCATAAAATAAACGTTCACAAAGGAGGCGCGTTAACTTCAATGTCTGGTGTATGAAGACATGGCATGAATTATCCTGAGCATGTCTTATTTTAAGCCAGGTTGGGTTTTTTGATTGCCGTATTGTCTTTCACTTAATGCAATTATAATAAACAACACGGTTGAAATCCGGATATTCAGGATAATGGATCGCTCACGTCTCGAAGTGGCTTTCTCGCTTCCTTTTAACAATAATAGTTTTTCCCGATGCTGCTTGTTTAGCCTGAAATTAATTTGATTACTTCGCCGGCTGGCTTTCGTTTGAAAATTAAGGGGCTTCTGATTAATATTTCCTTTAATAGAGTGTTCGTGGGCGGGCCAAGATTCAAATGTCACTGAGGCAAGTTGGGAGACAAAAATATGATCTATTACTACTTAAGGCATTTAACCAAACAAGCGTTTTTCATCAGAGTCACAACAGCGATACTTCCGATCTGTCCTAAGAATTTGTGAGAACAAAACAGCTCTTAAACTCTCTACTATGTCAAGGGATTTTTGCCAAAAACTAATTAGGGTCATTTGTTTCTCACCGAAGTCAAAGTAGAGATAAATGCTTTGAGAAGGAAGTTCTTTATTGGAACTTTGCCCCAGAGGAAAAATTATAGAGAACTTTTTTGGACGGTTTTATGATTTCAAAATAAAATTTACTTTGGAGAAATAGCGCTAATTGGGTATTGACAATCTATTTTATTAGACGTAAATAGATTTTGGTGCATTAAAAGTATCAAATATAATATTTTCTCACTTGGTAGGCAATAATCACGCATATCTCTATATATACGTTCTCAAGGCCTCGAGGTTATTTGGCAACCATTCAATCCAAATAGCCGGGATAAAGCGGATTATCACTGGGCGTACCTCATGAGAAGTCCCTGTTATCCATATCCGGGACTGACTTCTGTATTGCATTATTTTTTGCGCATTGCCAGCATTTTCCAACAATGCGGCGGCGATTTGGGTGTCCCCACCCGGAGGGGGGGGGGGAGGGGAAGGGGGGTTTTACTATGAAAAAATTGGGGTGGGGGTGCGGTCTGCCTCCCAAAACACTAACCTTATTGTGATTTTTCGCACCCTATTTATGACCAAGCCAAAAATTTGGATACCCAATTTAGGACCTGACCCTTAAATTAATACCCTGTTTGAGAGCGCCTTATAATTTGGTCCCTACTCCGTACCAATGTTAAATTATGCTTTAGTTAATATAGTTAGCCAGTGAGCTCATAAAACAACATACTCAATTCAAGACAAGAGTACAAAAACCGGACCCTTTTTGAGACCTTGAAGAGGCCAAAATCGATACTCTATTTCTGACCAAAACGGCACAAAACTTGAGAAAACACTCTTCGGGGCCGCACATACCTGTATAGCTTATACAAGGGAGTACCCCTCTCCCAGGGGTTCCCAGACAATATATATCGCGAATGGTTTTGAATAAACTGACTCATGGAGACATAGTGTATTTATCAAGGTAGAGAAATTAAGTTGTATCGTTCATGTACCTCTGGTTTGTTGTGTCCCGACAACGAAAGTTATCCTTATTTTCATGGTATAAATCGTGTTTCATATCACGGTCGCAGTCGTGTAGCTTCGATAATTGTCTCAGATTTCTTTTCATGAAAGTTTTTAGAATAGTGTGCCTGGAGAGGGGTGAATTATATTTATAATTCAACGTGTGATTGTAATATCAGTGCACATTAGCCAAGACACAGGTGACAAATATTCTAGAATACATGAGCTTTTATTATTTATGGTGAGTGATGACTGCATGGGCTAAGTAACAACCACGTTTTGATTTTTAGATAAGTTTAACAAATCATAAAAAACCTATTCTCATCTGATAAAAAATGATTTACTTTGTCATCTTTAGACAATGGAACTATTAAGGTTTCGATAAAACACAACTTCTTATTTCACGCTATGTCTTTTGTAATCTACGCTTGCTAGGCTGTTTCCATTTCTTGTTAAACACATCAATGACAATGGAATCTTTATTTTGATTGTATAGCATCGTTGATACTCAGTAATATTACATTGGCAATGGAAAGATGAAACGTCCACCAAACTGGATTAAAACTGGATTTAACAACGTTGTGCTTGTAAATCTTTCAACTTTGGTCTACTACCACCTTGGCTTTTTAATATCTCGGCTACCGAAATGATTCCTTTTTTGTTCTTTTAGCTGTCATGTTAACCTAGTTTCAAAATGCTAAACCTACTTTTAGCTGGCACAATAACCTTTCAATCATAGTCACACGAGAACATCCATTTATTACTGAACCGTGGTTTATGTTTTTAACCCTACAAACGGGACCTTACTGTGTGACAAATCAAATGAAAGCTGTTGGACAGTACTTGTAAGTGTTTTTTTTATGTTTTTGTGAGTCTGAACTGTTCATTGGAGCTGTGGTGCGGCCAGTCAAATTTGAAAGCCCGGCTCTTGCGATCGTACTTTCACGTGGTTTTCTTTGTCTGCGACTTTCTCTGTGAAGGTGGCACCCATGGGAGTGCCACTGAGTGTAGCACAAACCGTCTGTGTTGAAGTCATTAATGTATGTCATCTTTAACGTTGTATTTAAAAGCACATTAATTAAAACTTATTTCTGTGTACAGATATAAATCATACAGCCGTAACTTTAATTATTGTCACAGTATGCTTTAACGAAACGCGACACTAGCCAACGGAAACCTTTTCATCTGGTATTTTGTAACCAACGCAAGATTTTTTTCAATTAAGTTTATATCAGCCGTTGCGCTGTTTATTTTTGCTCATGTCAAGGAAGAAGTATAAAATTTCATCTCTTATTAAATCGTCAGTTCAGTGTCTTTTAAGTCAATATTCCGTGTTCTGGGTGTTCAATTTCATCACAGTATTGTTGCAAGGCCATCACAGTGAACTGAGACATATCATCACTGACGTTTCGTGGACTAAAGATTCATTGCCACAACATAATTGTTGAAAGCTGATCAACAAGTTTTTCTTTACGAAATTAAAAGGTAGTTGTCCAAAGGCTTGGCGTATTGTCTTATTCTTCAATAAATGCTTGAATCAATTTTAACTTCAAGATTGGCCAAGTTGAAAACAAAACTACCATTACAGTTAAGTACAAATTTTATTTTTAGAAAATACTAAAAAGCATCACTTTACAATATAAGATAACTTTCATTTGATCAGTCTGACACTCCGTGGGTTTCTTCTCAGTACCGACTTATGACGTTATCTGTTAAAGTACCTCGTGAAAGAACTTCTCACCAGCTTTCATTTGAATTTGAATGATCACGCGCTAGGATTTCAGCCAAATTTAGACCCAAGTTGTGCGGCATAATAAACAGTACCACATGAAAGTACTAAGCAACAGCTTACATTTAAATGGCCACACACTAGGGTTTTATCTAAAGACTGCAAAGTTTGAATGACTTTGTGCAGCATAATAAGTTAAACAGTGCCTACTTCTCTCATTACAATGGTCACATACTAGGGTTTCATCTAAAGACGTGGCAGTTGAAACTTCTCGTGTAGCATAACACAAAAAAACACTGCGGTAACACAAAAAAGCACTGCTTCGTAGACGTAACCTTCACATGCTAGGGCCTCGCCCATAGACTTGATACTTAGCCTTCTTGTATAGCACAGTCACACGTTAGTTGAAAAGCTGCACGCACGCATTCAATAGATACATTAATTTTTATGGAGCTTTGAATCTAAGCTTGAAAATACATTCTTTTTTGAGTTGGAAAATTGGTTTTGGGAAAGACGTTTGACGGGGTCATCGCCTCCAATACATTTTTAACAGGCACGATTTAAATTTCTTTGTGAAGGGAGCTACTGTTCTTACACAAGTTATAATGAGGAAACACTACTCCTACCTGTCTAAAGAAAATGGCGTTTAGTTTCATAAATACGGTCACCTGTTTCGCCATAGAACAGTATGATATTCATGTCAGCATTATGGAGCTGTGGGTGATAGCCATGAATTTCTCTGTGAGAACAAATGAACTGTCTGTCACACGAGCCGTATCTGTGAGTTGTGGCTTTACATCTTCGATAATTAAACTGCGCTAGACAAAGAAGACTGAACAAGTACACCATATTTGTATTCAGGGAGTAAGAACGAGTGATAGATTTACTGAATACCATATGGGACTAAAGTTGGCACTGAAAGAATCCTAATTTCACTCGCCATTCAATTTTACTCTTCAAGTCAAAATTCACTGCTATTAAATGCTTTCGTGACCTCAAGGCGTCAGTTAAAAAAGTCTCTGTACGTGATCATTCAAGTAAGTGTGTTTTGTGAAGTACTTTCACGCAATGCTGTTTGTTTTCAATATAAAACAAAGTGAAATTTATGGTCTTTTTAATCTTGAATTTCTTAACTTTGGTTTTTGAGACGACGCTCCGTCATGTTCGACGCTCGGCTTGTTTGATAGCTTTCCGGGCTAGTTTCGCGTTTATTTCTTTTCAAATTGTGCTGTCTGCATTATACCTCTTTTTTTTTAACAAAGTGTTATTTAAAGGTGATGATAGGTGTTTAATTATCCGAAAATATTCCCTCGTTAGCCAGCTTTTCTCTTACCAATACCGCTTATTTTGCTTATTCTTCGATCCAAGGGCAGCGAGTAACTAACATTGAGTAATATGTTATGCTTAAATGGGAAGGTCTCTTCTTAAAAACACTCGTTTAAATTTGCATTCCGTTTTGTTGTCGTGGCGAGACTCTGCAATGGCTGTCTGTCTGTCTGAAAACCACCTTGACTACCCGCAGATGATAGAGCTTAGAGTTATTGTGGAGTCATAACTAGGTGAAAAAACGAAGCAAAAAAGTAACTAAATGAACAGAAAACGGTCACGTTTGACATGGAAAGAAATTTGAGAGCCGCTGAACGAAGCGATATGAAAGCCTGAAAACTTGAGTAAATATGTTGTCGTCGTCTTGGCTTTGATTTAAACATCACTTTGACGGTGTTTGTGATTATCTTTATTTTACTCAGTGGTAAAACAATAAACAAAGCCAACAGCAAAGTCCAAGCGTTTACAGGGCAGAAATTAAAACTTTCATTTTGTCATATTAACTTGACAGTTTGCGGGTAGTTTACTAATTTACATTTTCATTACCAAACGTTTTGCTGGTGACAGCGACAACTTTTTTTCACTGCGAAGACGTATCTCCCCTTGCCTGCCCACGTGCTACTCGATGATGTTCAAAGAAATAACGCAAATAGCGAGATGACATAATTTTCGATGTCATTACCATTGTAAACTCGAGCATTGTTCATTGGAATATCAAGACTTGATAACTTGTTTGAAAAGGACAACCCAGCTTTCTTTTGAAAGTAGATTTGTTGTTGTGGCGACCCTTCCTATTTTCAAGAATTTTGAGCAGGTTAACTGACAGCAGTGAAGAGCCAGTGTTAAAGTAGTGCCATTGATAAAGCCTTTCTTGTGACATCTATTCCCGTCTGTGCTTGCCCACTAAAGGTGAGCAAAGCTTAAAGAAATTTTAAAGTGCCACCTTACAAAAAGAAACAGTTTCGCATTGTGTTTCTGTACTCCTTGGAAAGGAGGAGGGCTTCTGAACAAACAAGGATTTCCACTTTTCGAAAATTAAAGTTTGTTTTTCCTTGTAGTTTAATCGTCGAATGTGACACGTATTCTCTAGGAGATATGTTCTAATAAGGATGGGTGTTAAATATTAATCCATGTCTTTTCAACAAGGAAAATATGCGAAGTCGCATGGCCTTGTTCTTTGTCTCTAATGAGACAGCGAAAAAGTCATCAAGTCAGATTTTCTCTTTTGCTCTGAAATCACAAAAAGTGTTTTATGCATTTGCCAAGAGCTTTGAGCAGCGCAAAGTGACAGATCTCGAAGTTTTTCTATCATTAATTACGCAGTCATATTATGGCTGGGTGTCTGAATGCATTTCAGGTAATCTGTTTGAGCACTGGGCTCATCGTTCGAGAGTTTTTGCATTGTTATATAAACAATGGAAGGCCCGTCAAACTGTAACGTCAAGCAGCCATTGAAAAGCCCCACAAAATGAATTATTCTTTTCTCCTTGCGTTCAAGATCGTTACCCGCTTGAATCTTCCTTCCTCAATTGCAGTTTCAGGACATTTTGTATGATTTCACCTAAATTATCTGTTTCGAAGGTTCTTAATCTCCCAATTGCTGATCACGTTGTGAAATATAATATTATTAAAATTTGTATGAAATAGAACTTATATCCTACTTAAAAACCGATTTCTTTAGTGCGTAGCAAACAAACTTTCTAGTTAAGAATCCGAGCCCTCGTATTGTACTTGCAATCTTATTTCTTTTTATACCCGCACACTCACCCACACGACTTGTAAAGTCACGGGCTCAATCAGTAGACAGTCAGATGAGTCTTTTCAAGGCTCTTTTTGTATTGCTTGCTTTGTCCAAATGCGGGTGTCGTCTTTGTACATACGAAGAGAAAAAGTTGCCTATCAATGGTTGCGCCCGAATCGGCGTTTTATTGTAAAAAAAGCTTTTCACTGTCATGTCTTCATTTCTTGCGCTGTGATTGGTTAGTAGACGCCAAAATTGGCAAAGTTGTCGCCTTTTAGTGTTGCCCCGTTTGCTGTGTGTGTGTTGTTGTTTTTTTAAATACCATCCAGTCGGGCTATTTCTGATAACAGCGATTCGACAGTTGTGTCGACGAGATGGACCGCTAACTTTTTGCCGTCACCTGGTTGTGTTACATGTACTCAGATGAATCATCGATCATCATCAAGTTTATTTTTAAGTTTTTATGTGGGGGGCTGTATTCACATTACGTCCTGGCATTGAATGTGGCTCAGTGTTCACTTAGAATGACACCGTCTTCAAGGTCATTGCTGCTGTGTTGCACGGAAAACAGAAGTCTTAAAAAATTTCAAATTTTTTCACTTGTAATACGTTTTTTTTTTTACCACACTGCTCCAAATGCAGTCTGCAGTGCTCTTCTGTCCCTCTCAGTCGTGCGCGATTGAGGTGCTCGTTCTGATAAAACTTAGAATTGTGTTCCGCTTAGAACCACGCTTTTCTTCTGGTAATCTTCAGTCTGAGCACTGTAACCTCACTTTCAACTTCACTGTAAATGATAATTCATCTGACATTTCTGTGAACAGTGCGAGCACCTTGTTTATAGCGATCAACCACAATGAGACTAAAGTGATGAAGTCTAGACTCCAAATGACTAAAATTTTCTTAGCAACGACTGAAAAGACTGACTTTATTAATCTTTGTCTTTTCTTAGCATTTGTTACCGTCATTGTTTATAGCTCGCTTTA
>Ga0126343_10000689_pt1 | contig 13853 bp, 12 predicted proteins | sample Cyp2metagenome_FD_92531 | JGI IMG/M metagenome (GOLD analysis project Ga0126343, IMG submission 92531) | Coral microbial communities from Lord Howe Island, Old Settlement Bay, Australia - Cyphastrea 2 metagenome | ecosystem: Host-associated > Invertebrates > Cnidaria > Coral ... | reverse complement strand
TTTTCCAAAATCATTAGCCAACTGATAATCATTAGTCGACAGTGGGAGGCCAGGACCATTTGATAAATTCAGCAGGGACTTACTTGCTCTAAATAACCTTCTCTGGTCCGTGCTGTTCTCAGTATAAAACAATTGATGTCAAAAAGTTTCTCAATTAGATTTGAAAAAGGATGCACCCTTTGGGGTGTGTGTCGTATTTTGAGATATCTCTTAATATCGACATATTGTTAAAATTGTTCCTGACTGCGTCATCAACAACGTGCGTCAAACAATAGCTAGCTGCTAGTGACATTTTACCTTACGTTCAAGTATCACCATGCAGGAGAAAAACCCACTTGTCGTGGGCAGCTCCCTTGGGATCTCGTTGATGATGTAGGCAGTTTAGCATTTGCTGTATAATTCGGGAAATTTCGGTGAGAATGTAAATGTTACGACAATTTTGGCTCTTCCGACCGGAATACTTGTGAAATAAAGGAAGCGTCTTGAAAGGTAGTCCAAAATTTCTGACCGGACCATCCCAATGGAAAATGTGTTTACGGTTTGAACTTTTTCACCGCCATCTTAAAATTATGATCAAGTCGAACTCGTGTAATTACGGTCTTTGTTCTTTAGCAAATGGTAAATGGCCAATCCGGGCGGAGCTTACAATCGTACATTTTTGCTTACCATTTGCACAACAGTAGACGAATTGAATCAGAGGGAGCTGGGGTGGCGCAGTGGTGGCGCAGTGGTGAGAGCGCTCGCCTCCCACCAATGTCTTCCGGGTTCGATTCCTGGACCCGGCGTCATATGTAGGTTGAGTTTGTTGTTGGTTCTCACCTTAGCTCCGAGGGTTTTTCTCCGGGTTCTGTGGTTTTCCTTCCTCCTCAAAAATCGACATTTCTAAATTCCAATTCGGACGTGATTTTGAGGGCCACGGGTTTGTCAGTCGAAGACTGTTATGTGCCACCCTCGTTGAACAAAGTCAATTTATTCATTGATCTATTTATTAAGTTTGTCCTTTTGAATGATAAACAACCTTAATGTTTGTAAACACTGGATTTCGCGCTAGGTCTGTCAGTCTGTCATAGTGTATTTTCGTCGATATAATGGAGAAAAAGCTTGCCACACTTCTCCAGCTGAAATCATATCGCTAGCTCAAATATGTCCTTGTCATGTTTCAGGCGACAGGACTTATTTTGAACTTTCAGCTCACTTGTTGTATAGTAATGCCGGTATTTTCATCATAATTATTGAGTATTCCTAAGATACAATACCAGATTCAAACCGGCTCCGCTGAACTGGGTTAACCCGCCTAAATATTTTGTCAAATAAAGAAAAAAATTAATTAAAATATTTATAACGATTTCCACTAATCCAGCTCAAGTGCATTTACATCAGTCTAATGAATTGAATCTGTGAGCAAATAAACGATTTGCTTTTCATGACACCAAGCAATATCCCGTTAAAGATAACTGAGGGATTGGATATGGTGTTTGACTGTACCTTGGAGCAGTTCTTTAATATTAAACTTTTTAAAATCACAGCTAACGATCAGCTGTTGTTTCCCACAAAAGACAGGTGGTTTGAAAAGCTTTACACCCAAATATCTGAGAGAAAACTGCCTCAAGACTCCTTATAAAAAATCTAAACAGTTAAAACAGTTGTTCACTCAAAAACATGAACACATTGTTTTGCTGTATCAGTAATAAATACCTGACCAGCGTTTGACACAGCAACTGAAAAGAGGCGTTGAACTTGGGCGGGCTGTTCTATTATCGAGTTTAGAAATTTTCCTTCCAGTGTAAAAACTTTACAATTTTCACCGTCACAGACTAATAAGTTGTTGAACTTGTCAACAGCGAGTCCAAAAGATTTGCACAGCTTACTAGGCCCCTCTGTGCCAATATCATACAGAAATTGTCCTTCATTATTAAATACCTTGACGCAATGATCAGAGCCACAGGAGACAAAAAACTTGTCTTGATGATGTAAAGCAACCTTCGGGAACTCAGGCAAATTGCAACCTGGACAGCTGAGTGACTGCAGCAATTTTGTACCGTCAGGGGAGAGGACTTTGACCGTTTTGTCACCTCTGTCATACACCAGCATGCGGCCAGCACAGTCAGTGGAAATAGATCTTGGAGTGTTCAAATGGTTGTTAGAGATGTTTCTAATAAACTGACCGCTTTCAGCGAGACAAAAAATTTATCACCAGAATCACAGATAGTGACGTCACCAGACTCGTTGAATGCTACTGAAAAGGGATTATAAAGTATTTTAGCGTCAAGTTTTTTCTTACCGTACTCTCTCAAATAACTTCCTTCTGAGTCAAAAAGTTGCACTCTTTTGTTATGAAAGTCAACAACTGCAATGTTTCCTGTCTTGTCACTTATTGCAATGTCGCGGGGTAAAACAAATTGTCCGTTTGCTCTACCACAAGATCCAAAAGAACGTACAGCATGGTATAGATGCGGCTTCATGTGAACACTCCATGGACTACTGGTCAGCGGTTGACCATTAACTTTAATCGCCACGTCATGTTGTCCGTCACAATCGGGTGTGTAGGTGACACTATATTTGCCATCTTCGTTGTCTGCTATGTTGATGTCGAGGTCCTGTTCTGACGGAGTGCGAACTCTTACAACAATCTGATCGATTTCGTTATAACACTGCTGCCCCTCTGAATTCTTTGTCGTGATTGTTAGGCTAGCTTCTCTTCCAGCTTCTGCCTCTTTTAAGCCTTTCCCTTCCGCCACTGATTGTAGAGGATCAGTTGTACTGACAACAACTTTACCAAGAAATGCGCGTCTAACACTCTGGATATCCTCTTGGTTTGTCTTGTATTGAACATACGATGGTTTATAAATGTTCATTTTCTTGGCATTTAGGAGACCTTTGCACTTTTCCATCACACCCTGCTGTGCTTCAAGAATTTCAACGCTGTTGTTTCGTTGTAAAATTCTTTGGCAGTGTTCCACAGACGTTTTTAGTTGCGTGGCAGATATCTGAAAGTGTTCTAACTGTAGTGCGTAATCTTTTTGCTCTTAGTTCTCAATAACATCCAACTTGGTCACCATGGCGATTTCGTGTTCCTTTAGGACTCGAATGAGTTCTTCGACAGTGGTTAACACTTTGTTACGAGCGGCAGCAATTTTGTCTCCGTTTTTCTTCAACATTTCTGTGGTTTTCTCCATTTGGGTCATGTGCTCAGCAATATCTACTTTCATTTCCTGCACAAGGTCCGCCATCTTTAGTTTTTGATCTTCTGCAGCTTGCTTGATATCCACCTTGGTGTGAGTTGCGTGACGTGTTTGTCCACACTTGTGGCAAATGCAGACTTTGCAGTCCTGACAATAATAATTGAGAGTCTCATTCTCATGATGTTTCTCTCTGCACATGACAGAGGTCTCCACCGCTTCTTCCAGTTTGGAGCTTGTACCTGATCGAGCACACGGTATGAAAAGGTTAATTAGACGAGATTTATAATCTTCGCTTACACTCACTAGTGCTAGACCAAAACAAGTGTTTACTTCCCGTTGTTAAATTTGTACTTAGGGTTATCGAATTGACGTTGTAATGTAATTTCTTTATCGACAGGGGTGTCAATCGATCTGCATACAAATATATTGTATTACTATACATTGAACTCACTATCTCTTTTCTGAGTGGCCGTAAGCAAACTGTGAATTTTTGAAATCAGCGCCTGTGACCTCATAACTGCAGATTATACAATAATCATGTCAAGGACACTCAAAGTCACAGATAATCATGTCATGTATGACCGCGGTGCATGATTTCTAAGGGCAATCATGTCAAATTCGCGTGCTTTGTGCTGCTTACCGTCAGTGAGGAAGCAAAAACATGACTTCCATTTTTCCAATCTTGTTGTTGGTATATAAGGCTATCAATGGTTTTTCACTAAGTTATATATCCAGTTTGCTCAGTTTTTGTAGTAGCTCTTACTCTTTGCGTTCTTGCTCGAATAAGTTACTTCAAGTACCGAGATCTAACCTTAAGTCTTATGGTGATCGACGATTTTCTATTGCAGGACCTAAGTTATGGAATAGTATACCTGCATTCTTAAGAATGCTGATTCCTTGAATTCTTTTAAAAAAACGTTTAAAGACACATTTATTTCACTTAGCTTTTTCTTGATTTATGACTAGCTTTGTATCTAATTTTAACCCTATACACGTAGTTTTAATACATTTTTCGTGATAATGTAAAGCGCCTAGAACAGTTAATGATATAGATGCTATATAAATGAAGCGCCTAGAACAGTTAATGATATAGACGCTATATAAATAAAGTTTATTATTATTATTAATATTATTATTATTATTATTAGCAGCAGAAGCAGCAGCAGCAGTAGTAGTAGTAGTAGTAGTAGTAGTAGTAGTAGTAGTAGTAGTAGTAGTAGTGGGAGTAGCAGCAGCAGCAGCAGCAGCAGCAGCAGCAGTAGTAGTAGATTTGGTGTTTGCGATATCCAGAATAACCCCTACATGGACCTCCATTATTCTGGATATCACAGAAATCTTATCCAATGATTGTTGAAAATTTCCCACGAGTCACTTTTAAACTTGGATTTTCTCCGTATACACAAGAGCCTTCAGGTAAGTGTGTAAACCTAGAAAATACACTCGATAAGTAATAGTAATTGAACCGAGTGGAGACAGTGGAGTATAAATCAGGGAGAAATCGCTCGAGTAATCTTCGAATTGAGAATCGGGCGAACGCGAAGCGCGAGGCAGATTTGAAATTACGAACGCTATTTCACCCTGAGTTGTACGACACTAGGTGCAATTACTAATTAATCGTATTTCAGTATAACAAATTTCGGAAATAAAAACGTCTTTTGAGCGAGTACGTCTGTAGCTTATCATGAGTTTAGAAAATTGTAGGAAACAGTGGGAAGGAAGCCATTAAAGCCGCGAAATTGACGTGGGAATCACAGGGGTAAGCAATTATAGGTTTTCAATTACAAAAAGTTCAAATCGCATACCTATACGATTACGTGACAAAAAGACGCGCAAAGAACCAATCACGATCTAGAGTTTTGTTATAGATACGATTAGTAATATAGTTAAACCCAATTGATTAAAAAAACTGACAAATATCTTAGTGTTATTAAAACTTACCTTCTTTACTTGATTCCTCTCGGTTATTCGCAGCTGCTGCTGTTAAATCATCAAGTTTTTTCATGACATCTGTCATCATGGTTCCGACATCCCTAATCTCCGCTCCAATCTCTTTCAGCTGATCTTTAATGTTGTCTTCGTCCTTTTTCCATTCACTGAGAACTTGTTTGTAGTGATCTTCAATTTCAGGGTCCATGGACTCAGTTTCTAGATTGTCAATGGCTGGCCTGTACCTAACACCTCCCAATCTCACTAGTGTGTCCTGGATGTCTTGCCAGTACGCGTTGAACGTTGTGTCATCAACCGAAGCTTGTTCGGCATGCGCGTACACGGTGTTTCTAAAGTACTTAACACGAGCAATGTCCGCCTCACGGCTCATGTCCGTTGCAGCGGGAAGTGTGTCCCATCCAGTTATTGGACAAGGCAAGGCTCCCAAATTTCGCAAGAGAACCATCAAAAGAGTGATGTCAAAATCTCTTGAAGACACTCTAGAACGAATGAGAGGGAAGAGCTTGCCCCATTGCGTTGCATTAATAATTCTTCTCGCTCTGAGACCCTTTAAACTGGTTTTATTTGCCGCCAAAACTGCGTGAAGATTTGCTGGTGCGTGAATGGCATCAAGTGTGTCCCTGAGGGCCTGGGTACCAACATCAACTTGGAGACGACACAAGCGTGCGTAGTTAGTCGTCTCCTTATTGGATGAAGCTGCTGGTGTTGCACTTGCCATGAGAGTAATCTGTTATTGATCAATGCTAGGTAGAGAAAGAAATGAGATAGTTCTATGCTTGCGGTTTTGATATATTTTAGTGAAGAAATGGTAAGCGTGCAGCGTGCAACTATCGAGTTATGGAATAATTACCCAAGGTCAACTTTTGGCGGGAAAGTTAATTCATCATGGAGATTGCAAACAGCGAAACGTATAGCTTGCTTGCGGTCGTTCTTCTGCTTCTTATACGGCAATGCCCGGTCAAAAACCTATGCCGCACTTAAAGAAATCGAACTAATGGGTATTTAGAACAACGACAAGTAAGATATACTCACTGTGAACCTTGAAAGTTAGCCATGTTTGATGTGACGTGTATTGAATTTGGTATGTGCCTTGCCGCAATTTCAGCGCAACACCACAAAAATGTGCCCAGCACGTGCTACGGTTTTCGGGTTTACTTTTTGCTTCCACCCGATTGGTTAAACTACTAGCACTCTTGTGGTTAGATAAACCAGAACTAAACCTTACGACTTGGTTCGGGACACGTCACAGGTAATTTTTTTGATCTTTTTGATGAATCCATAGTGATTTTCCATGGGCAGAGGAGGTCACACACAAAACACGGACTTCCCATGAGTAAAGTCTCACTTTCCCGTGGGCAAAAAGTCTAGTGGAACCGTAACTAATATAGGGAGCTTAAGCAAACCAGCACGACGACGGCAACGAGATCGTCACCAAACAAAAGGTTTAATGAGCGAAACAATAGCTGTGCACGTGCGTTATAAATCTTTCTACATTTCTTTGGCGTCCTCTGCTAAACAACAACGTGAAATGACCAAGATCTGCGTTGTCTATGAAACGTGGACGAGGACAGCTAATTTTTCGTATTTCCATTTGGAATTGAACGCCGTCGTTGCATATGTAACTGTAGCAGGTTTTTAGAGCCATTGGCGTACTGAACAGATCCAGACAAACGCAAATTTCTCTTGTAAAATATAAATTTATTTTTCACTAGGCGTTGTCTTCGGCGTCGTCGTCGTCGTTGCTTTAGCTCCCTATTACTGAACAGACGCACGGCAGCTTGGAATCTATTTGTTTTATATAATAATGAAATAAACTACTACAGATAAAACTTTATTTCAAAAACTTTCAGCGAAAGCCGACCTTTGCCTACTTTGGCAAACACGAAAAAAGCCATTTGACGTAATCTATTATCTAACGGTCTTGATAGCACAAATGCAACAATCTTTAAAAACACTACACTTTTCAGTTTACGGAACAGGTTTCGATGTTTCAAACATCATCATCAACATTATAAATGTATAGAAAAGATTTACAAAATGATCGGTATATATAACTACTAATATTCAATGAACTTTATAAATTCAAATATACGTTAACTGTTAAACTTATTTAAACTAACCAATAGAATGAAAAAAAAAAACGCAAAACTCCCTGTAACCAACAGTGGATAAATTTAGAAATGCTACGACAGGTACATGACACGCTCAACATGTTTGTTGAGTTCATGTTTAAACTGTTCGATATGAAAACTCTTTTTCATTTTAAGCTGAAAAGTGTTGTTGCGTTTTTAAAGATAATCCATTATCTACACAAAATGAAGCAATCTCATTGGTTACTATGCGCAACAAAGAATTTTGATTAGTCCAGGAAAATCACGCGTTAAACTTGACTCGAGTGTCGCTTCCCATAAAACGAAAACTTACAGCGAAAGCAGAATGGACCTGCGAAATCTACAAATCTTGGAAAAAATGCTAGATAACTCGACTCAATTTTTGTCATCAGGGCAGCCCAGTGAGCCGAAGAGCTTAGATGTTGCCTTGAATATTGCGGGAGTTGAAAAAATACGCTCGGAAAACTTGTGATTGCGGTCAACCTGGGGCGCTTTCCATACGACCAAAAATTCCGGAAATTCCGGATGAAGAGCGAATGGAAAGGACATTTTCCGGAATCTTATTTCGGAATGTTAGGTGTACCTCGCGAGCTTGTCCCAATATTCCGGAAAATAGGAATAACCGGAAAATTCTGTTCCATTCGACCATTCCCTCTCGGCCTAGTTTCTCCGTGGCCTAAATTGTCAACATGGCTGCCACAATGTTCCAATGTTCCAAACCCTGAAAAGTGAAGACTTGTTTTGTAGGTGAGATCATAGCTCGCCCAGATCTGTTACCAAGTGGCCTTGTGAATAAACAGCTCGCAAGTTTCTTTCGCCGTTCAAAAATGACTCTTGAATTTGTCTGGAAAACTACGATGTTATCGTACGTTCAAAGTACTCGCAAACTTGATTTGAATTTCTTCGCATATAACAACTAGCTATATGTACCCGTCGTATTCAACTTCAGAGTCGTCGAACAACTCCAGCAAAAGAAGCTAGCACATTTTACCTTGTTTACCGTTTGTATTTTCGGTCGAAACTTGGAACGTGATGGCCTGGGACGGGTTGGTTCAACAAACCGGAAAATACCCGAAATTTCAAACCGGAATTTTTGGTCGAATGGAAAGCGCCCCTGGAGTCCATTCGATCCGAGTTTTGAACGGAAAGGAGTGTTAGTGACGGAAATTTGTGTCCTCTGTGGTCGGTGATTCTCAAATCAGTCTGCAATAGGGTGGGAGACACCTTTTATCTGCGATGCAGTTGGCCGTGAGCTGTAGTGAGCTTTACTTTGCTCGCTGTTGTGCCCTGAAACGGACTGGAACATTCACATCGGAAAGGAAGGTGATTTATTTTTAATATTGTCTCTGATTTAAGGTGGCTCAAGACAGTTTTTAGCACTTTCCAAGACGCAGATTTTGATGTGTCATTGTTACCACTCGTTATCAATCGCTGCTATAATCATGGTATCAAAAAACTGCCTAATCATTGGTTAACACGTTGTTATCTTTTTCATTACACTGTATGTTACCATCGCAACACTATTACCTGTTAAAAACACCCTTAATTTCAGCTTTAAGTACTTGCATTTCAAAAACGGCACTGTGAAATTTTTTCTTACTAACAAATTTTGATAAGCAGGATAAGATGCAACTTTTGGCAAAGTTTAAAAATACTCTGTACATAGGGTTCAGAGCCACCTTAATTTTCCGAAAACTTAAGGTGGCTCTGAACCCCATGTACAGATTTTTTTTAAACTTTCCTAAAAGTCGTATCTTATCCTGCTTATTTAAATTCGTTAGTAAGAAAAAATTTCACCGTGCCGTTTTTGAAATATAAGTACTTAAGGCTAAACTTAAGGGTGTTTTTGCAGGTTATAGTGTTGCTATGGTAACCTATTCTGTCACGAAATTGATACTACCTTGTTCACCGGTGATTGGGCAGTTTTTTGATACCATGATTGTAGCATCAGTTGGTGAAGAGTGGTACCAACGAACCATCAAAATCTACGTCTTAGATAGTGCTGGGAACTGTTTTGAGCCACCTTAATCAGAATGTCAACAATTATTTTGAGACTGAGAAAAGTTGATTGTATTATATGAATCAATCTCATAAACGTTTTGTTTATTGGTTTTGTTAAATTCGAGACAAGGCAATGGTTCTCGGCTTACCAAGACCAATTTTGTGTTTATTCAGTCTCGCTAGCACGACTGCAGACTGCTTGAGAATTTTTTTTCTGTGCCATTTTCTAAGAGAGAGACGGCTTTATCTTTCTTTTCCCCGCTCAGCTATGCTTCTCGTACCTGTTTAATGCCTCGACAATACTTTTTCGTACTTATATTTTGCCCAACCATGTAAAATATTACCTAACTTCGCAGAACTTTCCGCCATTTTAAAGCACAGAGGGAAAAACTGTAATGATGATGTCAATCGTGCATCTGTCCTCTAACAGATCATAGATGAGAACCAATCAAAATGCAAGAATAACTAGGGTTATTACATAATATACTATAGATCAAATAATTATATTATTATCAACTTTTGTACTTAATGTAATTATGTCATTGACAATTAATAACAGCGCTGTAGTTTGCAGTGGAAATGAAAATGCGAAAACAAAAAGAATACTGCATTTTAGCGTGACGCATTTTAGAGTGACGCGTTTAAAGGGGCTAGTTCACGCAATTTTAGGCAATTTCAGCAGTGATCAAATAGTCATAGAGTAAACTAAAATTACAAAATAACGGCTCAAAACTATAGACGAACTCTAACAAAACACAGGGAAGTCAAGAAGGGACATGGATGGACAAAACTGGAGAAAATTAAAATGGATTGCATTCTGAAAAACGTCGGCCCAACTTTTTTCAAATTTATCTCCGTGTGTATCAAAATGCCATTTACACAGCTGGAAAATCATTTTCAGTTGTTATGTGGCCATGATTTTGCAAATGAAAGACTCGGTCTGCCAATTTAGCAAAATGCACAAAATTACTTAAAATAGCGTGATCTAGCCCCTTTAAGCAGTGGATTTCTCTGCGCTCTGAAACAACTGAATAAGGAAGGCTATGAGGGCTTTTTAATTCGTTCCAGTGGAGAAATACGTCCACGCCAGCGAGTTTAGTTTTCTGAAATCGTAGGAATTTGGGCAGACTATGAATAGCCCCTCTTTCGCTTAGTCCGTCGTGCGTGACGCGAATTGAACGAAAACCACGAGAAAAAAAAATATTGGCCGCGTGGTCCCTCTTTTCCCGTGTTTCTCGCCCTCAGGATTTCACGCGGTCATTTTTTTTTGCGGTTTGCGTTCACGTCACGCACGATGGACTGAGCGAAACAGGGATTACTTATCCAATCGTCTTGCAGATAGCATTCCAACAGACGCGTAACTCGATCGCTTGTTGTTTTGCTCTCTCAGGCCATAGTTAGTAGAGAATACGCTCACGCAGATTACTATGATTTGAGTTGCGTTGCATGTGAACTGTAAATCATTTAAAAAACGGTCAGGTGAAATTGCTCTACATCCTAAACCGACTACTAAGATCTGCCTGGCACGCTACTGAGGAACATAAGAACCAAAACTTGAGAAGGTCAAACAAAATGTAATGGAAGTATTAGAACAAAATTAACGTTGAAATCAAACTTTATTGGACTGAATGGACTCAACTTTAGCGTGACGCGGGCTACGCCTCCAGAACCTACTGATTTCTTTTTATTCAGATGTCCATGACGACTGTCCGGTACAAAAACCCGAGACAATTGAACGATACTACCGAGACGGCGAAACGAATCAACGAAACAGTGATTAGAGAAGCACTGTCAATAAAACCTAGCGTTGACACGTTATTTTGCAACCTTTTGATTAGTCTTCAAACCATCCTGAGTGCAGGACTGCAGATGTGATGTGATCAGGTATACAGTCTTCTCGCACGCTGGCTGAAAGCCTGAAAGGGTTAGCGTTTAGCTGTGATAATTGTTCTCTTGTTTCGTTGATTTCGTTTGGTTTCTGTTGTTTCGACCGGTTGGTTCCGTTTTTAATCAAGTACAGGCCACATCATGGGACAAATGGATTGTAAATGACAATCCTATACTGACTTGTGGATATGTGACTTAAAAATATGACTGCAAATTAAAATCAATCAAACAAACAACAAACCTGTGGATCTTGCGTAAAATCCTACGCGCTGAAATCTGTGATGAACACCAAACCAGGAACTTTAACTTGGTAGGCGGATAGGCACCCTTAAAGAAGGCGAATCTTGATCGAAATTTATCACTACAGTGGACTGTGTTCAATGGTGGACCAATTTAATTTGGGTTTTATGCAGTTAGAGATGTGTAGTGGCTCTACCGATCACGAGACTTCTTAGAACAAAAGAGTTTTGACCCGATATCCGCAATCGAATAGAGGATTTCCTTCAGGGATGGTGTGCGTGACCTATACTGTTTTTATTCCACAGTTCACTCCGGTATGTTCTTGAGGACTGTGGAAAACGTGAGCGAGGAAAACGTATTTGTCTCCAGAAAATTAGATGAAATAGAAAGCAAAAAAGTAAGATCACCTTTTCTTAGTTTCCATTAGTGCTTGTCTTCCAACCCATCCTTGGTAAGTAGGTGAGATTGTCAGCGATGTAGACCCTGTCTTATAATTTAGCAAATTGTTGACCTTACACATACAACCTCTGTTTCCGCGGAAAGTACATACGAAACTGTCTTTACTTTTCTCCCAGAAACGGTCACGTAAGAAAAACAAATCTTTGAAGCTGCCACTAAGATTGCACACACATGTAAGGATTTTACACAAGGCGTGAGGCCAGATTTAGGCTAAGCTCTTAAACGCTTTAAAGAAGGACGTAACTAAAAGCTCGTTCGGGTTTTTATGCTGTTGGGGCATGCTCAGAAATTTGTATTAAATGCTCATTTAACGAAAGGAGAACCTGTTGAGGGCTTTGCATCGTTCTGATTTTAAAGTTCTATCACGTCCGGCCCTTCCGTCAGCAAGTCCCTAGCCTGCGTAGCTGGCGGGATTCGGGAGCGGGCGAGCGAGCGGCGGAGCCGCCATATTCCCTCCGCGAGGGAACCACTCGTGTTCACGGCTTCTCTACCAAAACAAAAGCACTCGCGCGCGAAATCCCGCCTGCTACACAGGCTAGCAAGTTCTCACCTTCACACTTTACCCCTTACCCCCTTCAACGTTAAATAATGATCAGCTGTATGGTCCAGTCAGAGAGCACAAGGATTTCGTAGCACCCCACGAGGGATTTCGTTTTGCAAACTGAGCTTTTATAAAATGTCGAAACATTTGGATAGTTTCCGATTTTCATTACCCTGAATTTACGAGCACACACGAACACTCCCGAGCACTCACGGTCACTCACGAGCATTCAGTAGCACTCACCAGGACTTTGACATTGCCACGCTCACATAACTTAGCAATATTGGAGACAAAAGAGACGAAAGCCATCAATCAGATAAACTGGAATCTCTACTAGATGGGCGATGCTATAAACTGTGATCTATGTAATAATTAATTAGTATTTTTGTGAGAAAACGCTAAAATCCTCTGACAAGTGCTTCATATAGGACAAATAATTGCGTCATACGAATAAAGTTTCACTGAGGTTTCTCCTACGTGACACATTACATGAAGCATTCTTTAAGGGATACCAAGGAGGGTAATATCATCAATAATCACTCGTAATTTCTTCGTGACCCGAAATAAACAGTCGGAGCCAATCGAATGTGTATTAGAAGAGACGACAACTGCGTCAACACCACGTGCTTTCCATGACAACTCCCGACAACTGCAAGAAAAGTCTTTACGACGATTTCCTTTCGTTGCTTTCTTAACTCGACGTGTGTGATACGAGTTGTCCTATCGGTGAGTTACCTTTTAGTTTCCGACTTTGTGATGGATTTTTAAGACGTATTTTCTCAGTATACCACAATTTTCGAAGTATGTGTCAATCCGGCAGAACGAAAGTTTTGAAAGGTGCTTCCAAGTTGAAGATAAAGGTACTTGGCACCGCCAGAATCTCCATGCCGCCGCAATTTTGCGACCGCCTGCGAGGAGGACACAACTTAAGCCTCATGAGCGTCATTTGGCGAAAGAAAGAACCCTTCGGGTATTAAATGAGCCCCATTTGGGGAAATGGGAAATATTGAGCCTCTTTTGAGGATAACAAAGCCCGCTGAGGGATTAAATAAGCTCTGTCAGGGAAATGTAAACGGCAGAAACTCTCTTTCGCCGCTGAAGGATTTAATGTCAAAATGCCTTTCATTAGCCAAACATATACGAAAGCTTTGGCGATTTCCTTCCGACAAAGTCATACTAGAACTCGTAATCTTGCTAAATATCACCCAAGGGCCGTTTTTACTGAATCTTTCCATGCTAACACCGATGAGGAGGTGTGCTCGCCGTTTGTGAGAGAATTTGATAGACATTGCAAAGTACAGGCAAAACGTCACAGAGACCGAGAGCCGTCATATAAATATTTACATGTTGAGACTGCAACTGCGAGTAATGTCCAGGATTGAACGCAGCTACGAAAACTGCGAAATTTATGATAATTCGCAAGACCACTGACAAAGTCAACGAAATTTATTCATATAGGTGCAGGGAAGGCCCATCGAATGTTAC
>Ga0126343_10000688_pt1:0-10000 | contig 13868 bp, 12 predicted proteins | sample Cyp2metagenome_FD_92531 | JGI IMG/M metagenome (GOLD analysis project Ga0126343, IMG submission 92531) | Coral microbial communities from Lord Howe Island, Old Settlement Bay, Australia - Cyphastrea 2 metagenome | ecosystem: Host-associated > Invertebrates > Cnidaria > Coral ... | reverse complement strand
TGTCACAGCATGGGTACTGTAGTATTGTCAGTTCACGAAATAAGCGCGAAACGTCATTTTAATCTTGCATCACGCTTACTGAATTTGCAAAAAAGAAAATGGTTCATTTTCATTGATGTTTGTATTTTTATAACACCTTGCGATTAGTTTTCGATACATTGTGATTTCATGGTCGGACCATAGACCTGCGAGCAAGCTTTTTGCCAGGGGGTGGGGGATTGGGGCGGTGAGCCATATGCCCCAAAAAATTCGCTCAAATCGTCCAAATATTTACGAAACTGAGTCGAAAAGGGGGTCACTAACGGTGCACTAACATAGGCCTACATATGAAGCGAAGATATTCTTACATATGATTCTTTCATATGAGTTCATAAAACACGTTAAAAGAAATAGCTGTCTCTGCCATTTCGACGGCCGAAGATATCAATGATACGATCCATATCATTGTTGACTGCAGAGTTGGCATGTGCGACAGAGCTGAAAAACGATTGCGCATGTCACTAATTCGCGCGGGAAAACCGAGAAACATATAACTAAAATGGCGGAATTATTGAAAACATAAGAAGCACCGAGGGAATTTACCTCAGATAAGACTTAGTAGACCAGATAAGCTTCAAACGTTCACAAAAGAACGAACAGTAACAGTGATAAGACATATCTCCTGAACACCACAGTTTCATACCTGAACACTAACTGAAATTTTGCTGTGAAGTCAAGAGACTAGAGGGTCTTTCATTCAAAATGTGTTGCTCAAGTCGGTATTTTCGCGCCAACTGCCTCGCCGACTGGATCGCTACTGACGCATGCGCAGTCGTTTTTCAGCTCTGTCGGCATGTGCCCTTTCAATGTTAATAAGTGCGATGTTAATGACACGTTTTTGTAGTGCCGCGGAGGTAAAAGTTCAAGTCACAAATTGCGGTTAATTCGGCTCTGCTCTCAGACTAGGTTTTTGAATCGTTTTCGCAAGACAGCGTAAGCAGGGCTTTTACAATGCGTTCCATTGGCCCGGGCGTTTACAGCCTTTTGACGGCTTCCCACCGGCATGACCATCGAGTGGCACTCAATGACTTTAGTGTCAGTTTCAGATCCTGACTTTGGACGTCTGTGTCACCAAACAGGGCTTGTCATTTGAGGCTCGCCGCTTCGAAGTAGTTGTACAGAGCCTGGATAGTCTCCAGTGGGCTTCGCAATGGTGATATCAGCCGGGGATCTTGTCGAGAATTATAGATCTATTTCTCTGCTACCCATTTCTACTAAGTGTTTGAAGCGTACTGTGAATAATGCTATCTATTCGCATGTTTCACCCTACTTGAGCAAATGGTAGCACGGTTTTGTCAAGGGAAGGTCTTGCGAGACACAGTCGGTCCTTACCAAGGTGAAAGAGAGTTGGGAAAGAAGGAGTCGGAGGTTATCTTACGCAAAATTGCCGGGTTCACGTCTATCATGATTGCCTTGAATTGGCTCCATATTCCTTAGAAATGTTTAACCCGACAGTGAAAAAATATTTAAGGTACACCAACCTCTATTAAGCGGCCTCCTCCCATTTCCCCGAGGGTAGCCCACTGTATTATATGTAAACCAAATGTAAACGCGCAGCGCGAAAATACCCAGGTACGAATTTAGGTAGCGGTGCTGGCGGTGATCTAGTACAGGATGTCAACAGGAGCAATGGTAAACATTCTTGTCATTTCTTAATGTAATCTCTTCCTACTCAACAAGATTATGTGCTCTTCGCTTCCAAGCCTTGCTGCGGAGCCTTACATATTAGGATAGAAATCGTACAACCCCTATCCCCTAAAATGGAATGACAGCATTGCGTGACGAACAAACAAAGGAACCGCTGCAAGCAAGGATTCAAGCAGCGACAGATCAAACGATGGTCAAACGTAATATTTTGGTGTACAGCAATGTAGGTAACTATCTACACATGACTTAGCCGTTTTTGGCTACAATGGTGATTATATGTGTCCAAAGAGGGTCACAGATTCATTGAAAAAGTTGACAGTTTTGTAAACAAAAGCAAAGTTCTGCTTTATGTGCGACGAATAGCGAAAAAAAAACATGTCAGAATGGCTTTTTGGGCCTGCATTTTCCAGCAAATAAGGTTAGAACACTTCGAAATTATCAGCCCCGTGTCTATATAGGTCAAGACATGTGGCGCATGTTAAAATATATGTCTAACCGGTAAATTGAAATTGACTACGGATGGTCACATATTTGCATTTTTAACTTGCTTGGAAAGCTGTCGCGTCGCTGACAATCATTTGCCCAGAAAAATTTTACAGGAATCTGTAGACCATTCTTCTGCGATTCAACCGCCAGAAGCTCAATCCATTTGAAGGTTTCGCACATGGTGAAAATTAATTATATTCACGAAGTACTTTTAAGTGAATGAAATACATGTTCCAAGTTTAATTATTTTGCACTCAAAAAGACCACGCAACATTCCTTAAAATCAATCCAGTACACATTTAAACATCGCACAAAAACAGTTGGGTGTTTTAAAGAAGGAAGAATGATGTGGTTTTGCATGCGAGGTTCTCAAACTTGTTTAATAAAATGGTGCGTCAAATTACGATTTTAACGGACTTTGGTAATTTGCATATTTCTTTGAAATTAAAGGATATTTTGCCAAAAAAACTATCCAGTAGTTTTTGTAGCTTTTTGTCATGCCCTAGGCTATCTCCATGAGAATATTAGCGAGATCGAATTTTCGACCCTTGCCGAGTTATTTTCCATATTTATGGACAGGGACTCTGAAAGGGCATTTGACACCCTTCTGCGCATGTGCAGCCATTTTGATTTCTTATCCGACGGAACGGTTTTCAAAGGTGATATTTGTGAGAGAAATCCTTCTCCATCGACCTTATGAGGTGTGTGAAAATGGAAATACCGATATTAAAGAACTGTTTAGTCCACCATGATAGATCTAAACGGCAAATTTTGGATTTTGAGTTGAAAACCGTCGAGAAATACGATGTCCGGACACGGCCTTAACACAACATAAAAATGATAAAATATTCTTTACAAACCAAAAATCAAAAGCCAGTGGATTAAAATATTTTCGAAAGGCACGTGAAACTTCAGGCTGACTCGGGGGGAATTCTTGGCACTCGTGATAGTATCAGTACGATTTCTATTGGTTAAAACAAATGGATTTAATCAAGACCGCACATGCGCTATATCGTGACAATGGCCCTTGAAATTTCTTATCATTGGAAAAGAGGCGATTGTTGGCAGACGCTACTCTTTTTTATATAAAGCTCTTCACGGAATAATTGATATTGATGCTGAACCTTATATAGATTTCTATAAGGAAACTATTCATTTAGAAACAATGTTAACTCTTAAGATGAGATATGCTAGAACGAATGTTCTTAAAGACACTTTTTTCATAGAGTTGTGAGAATATGGAACCCTCCTCCCCTCTCCATTTGTGAAGCAACGAGTGTTTCATATGGGGTCTTACGACTCTTTTGCAATATGGGGTCTTACGATTCTTTTGCAACTCAACTTGTGCTTCTGTTTAAGTGTGCCATAAATTGTAATAAATAAATAGTAAATAGATAGTAAATAAATAGTATCACAAACTGTGGACATAAATACCGAGTGGGGAGCATTCTTCCATTCTTGTTGAGAGTCCCTTCGTGTACACCGTTCGTATTAGCCGCCCCTAGCTAGATCAAGATTGAGTTCAGTGATAGCAGATTTCACCAGTTTACACTGTACTTTGTCTTCGGTTGATTTCGTGGAGGAGACATCAGTGCTTCTCAGTTTCTTCGTTCCATTCAGCGCGAAACAAAAGCAAAGTGAAACTTGCTCTGTTCTGCTAATGTGTGATGTTTCGTCCAAGATGATACCATACCATCTGCTTGCTCGCACATCGTTTGTGATACGCTCGCGAATGAAATCGGCGATATTTTGTAGTAGTTCGTTTTGTCTCACGGAAGATGTCCACTGCGCATGTTTCTGAAACTGGCTAAGTCCTTGCACCGCAAGTGAATTAGTTCGAGGAAATTACCCTATTTACATCACCGCTATTACTCAAACTATCGCGTCCTTCATCGTGGCCCCGTTGGGCGATGTTCTGTTCTGCCGTGAACATGGGACATTCAACGATAATTTTCAAGTAATCGCGACTTTCCTTCACATGTTGGTTGTGTAATTCCTGGAGTTTGCTCAGCATTGAAGTATTTCTCTTCTTATTTGCTCTGCTATCAATCCATTTCACCATGGCCCTTTGATGGTTCTCTCTTTTGTGATGTTTAGTACGACGCTCTAGCTTCTTCCAATTGTCAAACGTAAAATCGTGGGCGTTCAAGTATTTCTGACATGGGTAGCAGCACGGTTTCTTTGCTTCACAGTTGTGGCTCGGCCATGGATATCGTTTGTACCAGGCTGGGTTGAAATCTCTGGAAAAAGAATCACTGTCAATTTTTTTAGGTTCGTAGTACTTTAAGATTGGTTGCTGAGGACTCGTCTATATTACTGGACTCTCTGCAAGTACCGCTACATAAATTTGTATCCAAGGAAGAATTGTGCGCACCATCTGCGATATCTGACTTACCTGGAGCACCGTTATCTATGATTTTTGTGGTATCCGGAGCAGTAGCACCATTGTAAGCACCATTCCTTTGCTTTCCATATCCATGATCTCTGACTTGCGAGAATTACCTTTATCCGTGGTTTGTTATTCATCTGTCGAACCAAGTTCGACCTGTACAGCCCCCGAAATGATCCCGACCCCGAAATGATCCCCAACCCTGAAATGATCCCTAAATCGACCCCGAAATGATCCCGATCCCGAAATGATCCCCAATTTTCTCCTCGTTGACTCCGAAATGATCCCCAAGGAATTATGGCGTGGCGGGGAAACATGGGACTGTGGAGTGATTTTTTTGTTCTTTGTTGAAATGCTGCAATCCTGTAATTTCTTTTTATTCTTACAAAGTTTCACTTAAGGTGATTCCTCAGAAATATAATTTGCCGATGATTTTTTTTGCAACTTTTCCTGAAAGTTCTCTACTAAGCACTGTTTCAAAACCAACTGAATAAAAATGATAGGTCACCATTCTCGCTTAAGATATATGATAGGTCAATCTTATCCCATTTATGCCTGTACTAGTGCTTATCACCCGCATTATTTATCGGTTCACGTTACGTTTTGCGGTAGCTTGAAACATTTGTTAAAGTAACACCTTGTAAAACTTGACAAGTAGAAAGTACCGAGCATATAGAACAATATTATATAAAATTTGGGGACAAATCACACCATTTAAAACGACGTGGACGTAAAGCGTTCGTAGAGTTGTTGTTTTCCTTGTCATAATTTGCATGTTGGAGTAATGGTTTTGCGCACGCTTTCGGCTATATCTTTTTTTCCTTCCGACAAATTTTAAAAAAATTAAAGAGGATAATATGTACAATATTTTTGTGTAATAAAAACTATAGGTCACCATGCTGGTTTAAGAGAAAAGGGGCATTTATTTCACTATCGAGCTTACTTTGAGGGAAATCTCTTACGTTCTGTACGAGCACGCGCTCATGTGCGCGCGCTAATTACGCGAATATCGTGCGCGGCAGGGATGCGCAATGCAAAACTGACTTTAAAGGAAACTATTTGTCGGGTCATTTTCTCGTTCCAGTCTCGCTCCAGTCTCGTTCCAGTCGACCTTTGACCTATCAGTTTAGTTTGATGCAATGTTTCGAACCGCGTGGGTTTAGTTCTTCTTCCGTGCTCTGTGTTACGAAACGTCATTTCTGGAAATGATGATAAGCCTGCTCATATAAATTCAGGATCACCAAAGAATGCAGGGGTGAGTTTCAATCGGGGTCGGGATCATTTCGGGGGCTGTACAGACCCCGCAAATGATCCCGGCCCGCAAATGATCTTAGTACCGCAAATGATCCCCAACTTCGACCGCAAATGATCCCAGAACCGGAAATGATCCCTGCAAATGGTGTCGCAAAAAATCGAGAATGGCGTGGACTCCATGAATAGTCTATAGATGTATATTTTCTATAATTGTGCTGTTAAGTGAAAAAGATTCAGCTGTGAAAGATGGTAAAAATACTACGCGACGGTATAAGTGGTTCGTTTAGATAGCACAGCGCAAAAATAAACATGAATCCTGGAAGATGACTGCTGGTATACTTTAATAATTTTTTCCCCTGTGAGTGGACGGCACTTCCGTCGTAAGAAGACACGGACATAAGGAGACATTCTTAATTTTGTAAACTGCTATTTGAAAATTGTATTTTCCTTCACAATTCAGTCTTGCAAATATTAGATAAAATAGTCGTTTAAAATTACTGCAGTGCCGTTCGATGTATTATGTATTTGCATACCGTTCGCGTAGAGCTTTCGCTTTTGCACGAGACAGTTATTTGTGTAGACATCGCGTGGAAAAGTGTAAAAGCTAATTTTCTCATCTTCTCGCTTCTTCATTTTAAGGCCCAGTTCACACGTCGCGCTTCTACCGTGCCGAACTAAGGGCCTGCTCACATGGAGGTGTGGGACCTCAGGTAGGTGAGGTAACCCGCCTAGCCGTGGTCGAAAAATGGCCCGCGTTACATGCAAACTTACAACCCCGGGGTCCCGGGGTGACGTTACTAGATGTTGTTGTGAGGTCGCTAGGCATGTAAACAGAGAAAAGGGCGGACGAACGACGCATTTTGGCAGTCAGTGTTCTTTTCCTCTCATTCTCTACTCTCGCTGCAACATTTCAGTGCTGTGGCTTTCTACTGTCACTTTTGATGATACAAAGCCTCCGCCAAACGCAGTCAACTGTAACGTGAACTCGACCCCGGCTAGCTAGGTGGGTTACCCCACCTTGAGTCGTTCACATGGCAAAATGCGACCCCGGCTGACAGGGTTACCCTACCTGGCAGACCGGGCAACCCGCCTAGGCGGGCTACCCCACCTATCATGTGAACATGATCAAATAAAAAATAAGAGATTATATGGAGAGAAAATAAGGCGGGAGGGGTGGGGGGAGGGGGCTTCTGCTGCGCGTCCCCGGTACGTACGCCGATGGGTCGGACTAAGGAGTTGTTTACCTGTTTGCACAGATTAAGGCAGTCAAAGCATGAAGCAATCAAGGAGATTTGTTTTTCATAGTTAAAACGGCTGTTTTGAATCGTTTATTAGTGCAGTGTTTTCAAGAAACTCACGTACCTCTCCTTGTTAAATTGTCTTACAGGTTGCTCTCTCATGACGAAACATTGTTTTACATGCAATACAGACATTCAATCGAAAGTCCCAGCGGGTAAGCCGAGTAAACTAGAAATCTGCTTAAAAACTTTCTAACCCGCTCCCAGGTCATCTTGTGTTCAAATGAACATCCAAACGACTCTTAACATGTTGTAGTCAGACTCTGGTTTCCGTAGTAAGAGAGTTTTTACAGATTGAGAATCCTAGCTTCACGCACAACCTGCCTCCTCTCCCACTCGGGCTTGGGGCTGGTCATTGCGGAGTCCTCTGGGTCACATGACCCAAGTGCCTCGTTTTGGTTTTTCGTCTCTGTTTGGTTCAATATTTCTGTTAGGCGGTGTTTTTTCGGTTCTTTAGGCAGTGCTATTTTCTTTATTCCGCCTTTTGTTTATTCATCTTGAATTCCCAAATATAATACTCTGGGGTCAGTTCATACATGGACTTAAAAAATAAAACTAAGTTGGCCAGCATAGATGAAGAGTACCACATGAAAGTATTGCTCAGTAGCTTTCATTTGAATGGTCACTCAATAGGGTTTCATCCACAGACTTAAAAGGTAGAACCACACAACCACATGAAAGGTCTCTTTAGCTTTCATTTGAATGGTCACACACGAGGGTTTCATCGGCAAAATAGAATCATCTTGTTCCATTTAATAAACAGTAGCACGTGAAAGAACTGCTCAATACTTTTATTTGAATGGTCACACCCAGTGATTTCATCCACAGAGTTAAAGTGCCCCGTGGCCAAAAAATAGATTCTTATTTTTCTTTGGACTTCGAAACTATGTTAACTAAAAACTAAGTGAACCAAGTTTTAAGCCTTGATTTCAAAAAGGCACCTGTTTATTCTTATTATCCTATTTAATGGTCTGCCATTACTAACTTTGTGTTCTGGAGAGAGCTGGATCGAGGAGAAAATGACATCAAAGGCTTACTAGTTTACGAATGCAATGCGTGTGTACGCTGCAGAATTAATATGCAGCGCGGGAGTTTTGGTCTTTGAGACTTTTAAACTGTGCTTTGCATATATAATAAGCTCCGCTCACTCGCTGAAATTTTACGCTGGTGTGCCTGTGACGTCACTTTTCCCTGGATCCAGCCCTCTGAGGTCCAATCAGTCAGTTTTGAATGGTAGTACTGGCGGATCGTGAAATCCAAAACTTACACTCAAAGTAACGGCCATTGGATGAAAATCGGAGCTCAAAATTTTTCCAGTCAAGTATTAAGAAAACACCCTTTCAAAATCTGAAGAAAAAGAGGAAGTGATTTTTTTATCACAGGGGCACTTTTAAAAAAAATTGAATCACTTGTGCCATTTAATAAACAGTACCACGTGAAAGTAATGCTCAATAGCTTTCATTTGCACGGGAACACCCTCGTTTTTCAACTAACAATCATTTTTTGATTCTGGAGATGCAGAAGTTGAGAGCCTTAAATTCATTCAAAGTTTTACTTGCACTTCATTGCAGAGGGAGCTCCGTTCAGTTTTCCAACCTTGATGGACGAGACAGATTACAACGAGCGAGTGCGTTCACTCGAAGAACGTTTAAGAGCCATGGATCGCGATAAACAGTGTGGGATATGCATGGGGAGGGACAAAAATATAGTATTTTTATGCGGCCATGGCGCGTGCAAGGAATGTGCAGACAGACTGCAAATTTGTCATGTTTGCAGGGAAACCATACGGAATAGAATTCAAGTGTTCTAGACTATTTGGTTTGTAGATAAGTGAAGGTTTTTTCTTTTTCTTAGAAGGATATTTTTAACACATGATAGGAAATTCCGTTTTTCATATCATACTGGCAACTTGCAGTTTTGGTTTTGCGAGATAAGGGATATGTTGATCCAGAAAGTAAGAATAGCGTTATGACTGGTTTACACCTTAGATAGGTATATAGGTATAATTGCAAGGTAGTTCATGGACAAGTTCACGGACAAGTTCACGCTAAGACACAAGTACAAATTGTATTACGCCTGTATTAGACTAACAAACCTAACAAAGACCCGCCAAGATAGCTTAAACCAAGTTTGCACTTATAACTACTAGCTAGCTTGATTGTAAGCGTTACCCCGGGCACTAACAATCGCAAGCGGGTGTTGCTTGAAAAAGGAATGAAAAGAAATGACCAATGGGAATTAACCAAGGAGAATATCTTTTGGCAAATGACGATGGTTTAACTGGAACAGAATTTAGACTGAAGCGTTTTAAGTAAAGGATAGAAGGGGTTTGTAGATTTCGCAATAATGACTTGTGCACTTTATGATAGAGCAGACATAGTTAGGTCATGATAAATTGCTGATACTCCAGTAGTTTAGCTCTAAAAATAACCCAATGAATAGGAATTGAAAAGATTTGTTTGTCCGATAATATGGCGTAAATTCGTAAAAAAATTATTTTATTTTCATTTCAAAGTATTGGTTGTCTTTTTCTACACGGTTGTTCAAAAAAAGAACGTCTCCCTAAGTGGATTTTCACGGAACCTAGGGATTAGGTTGTGATTTTGATTTATAAAATAACTGAGCTACTACGCGTGCTCTCATTGGTCGACAGCTGTGTTCAGATGAGAGTATGTAAACACGGTTATGACGTTTAAGATTTGCGCGTACTTTTGAGAATTTTTTTATAAAGCAATAGAGCACTTTTTCGGTGTTTACATAGCCACATCTAAACACTCGGGGACTGGGAGAGTTCTATAACTCTGCCAAACTCATCTAAACACTCGGGGACTGGGAGAGTTCTATAATTCTGCCAAACTCATCTAAACACTCGGGGACTGGGAGAGTT
>Ga0126343_10000687_pt1 | contig 13877 bp, 10 predicted proteins | sample Cyp2metagenome_FD_92531 | JGI IMG/M metagenome (GOLD analysis project Ga0126343, IMG submission 92531) | Coral microbial communities from Lord Howe Island, Old Settlement Bay, Australia - Cyphastrea 2 metagenome | ecosystem: Host-associated > Invertebrates > Cnidaria > Coral ... | reverse complement strand
CATTAAGTTGATCGCATATTCCGCTGCTAGCCACGTGGTCACGAAAGGCACGATAGCTGGGAAAGATAAGGCACGATGCGCACGCATGGAACGGTACTTTATCCACGTGGGCACGATAGGAACAGGCACGATAGGCACGATAACTGGGAAAGATAAGGCACGATGCGCACGCATGGAACGGTACTTTATCCACGTGGGCATGATAGGAACCGGCACGATAGGCACGATAGCTGGGAAAGATAAGGCACGATGTGCACGCAAGGAACGGTACTTTGTCCACGTGGGCACGATAAGAACAGGCACGATAGGCACGAAATTGACTACGAAGATGAATTTCTTATGCAGTAAGTTAGAGTGACATTGTTTAAGACATCTTTACTCTTAAACCTTGCAAAAACAAGGAAACAGCTAAACGGCAAACGTGAACATAACTAATGTGCATGGTATTTTTGCTACCAACTTAAACAGGTTTTTTGTCGATGCAAATCTTTGGGTGATTAAGTTCAGAGCGTTTTTGCCGCGCCAGAAGGAAACTTTTGAAGCCCGCTTTTCCTCGGTCTAGAATCATCAATAATTGCCCTTGTGATATCTAAGAAATAACATCATTTATGGAATGCACATCAACTCTACTTGAATTCTACAAATCTTTATGACCCTGGGCCTTTTGTGAGCGTCAAAATTGAGAGTTTTCTGATGTCACTCAAAATGTTACGCAGGTGGTAACCAACACCATGCGCAAGGCCGTGAACAGGTAATGAGTAGATTTGATTGGTTACAATGAAAGCTTATGTCAACAGCAAAGTTCGACTGTATCATTTAGATGTTACTCTAGCACATAGAAGTCAGTTAGTTGTTGTTTATACCAGTAGATATGTCGAGCAGAAAGAAAGAAAAGAAGAAAGATAAATCCGATTCATCAAACCCAGAATCTTTGGAGAAAATAAGTCAAACAGTGCCCCCCCTTCTAAAGAACCAGCAGTTAACATCGAGGAATCGACCACTGAAGCAACCAATCCAGTTCCCATTGCTTCCACATCGACTGCAGTTCCATCATGAGATATCCCTCACTAAACACTACCCATTTCACCATGTCAACGACCGGAGACGCGGTGTTCGTAAACTCGATGACACACGTAACACAACCGCAACAAGGCGAATACTCCTTCCAGTACAAATCAACAGATCAGTAAACGCAACTGAACGTTTTGCCCTTGAAGCACATTACAGACAGCTGTGCGGCCATGGATATTGACAACGTGAAGGCGAAGGTACTCAAGAAAAACCCCGAAAGACTTGTTGGCAAAGACAACCTTTGACTGGCAGAGGCTGTTATTGGCGACGGCGCTTCAACCATAAAACTTGACATCTGGCAAGATAACATCGCCTTGATTCAAGAGGGAAACGTCTACGCCTTCACAGTACTGAGGGTCCGCAAGTGGAGGAAAGAGGTGAAACTTAGTGTCTCAAGAGAAGCTAAAATATGTCTTGTGCCGCAGGCTGACATCTCAGGTACGCAGTTAGACTTTCACAGTGACCAAACTTCCATCAACCAACTGTCAAGAAACACTGTGAAAGTAAGAAGCATAATTTCTATTGAAAGTATGAATAAATTTATCCAATGTGTCAATTGCAACAAAAAAATTCTACAAGATGAAGGAGAAGCAGTAGTGTCTTGCGATAGCTGTGGACATCGCATGAATCGAAACAACTGCAGAAAAAATATGGCTGCAAATATTGTTGTTGCCATTGACAGACAGGGTGAAGACTTGAAACATGAACCACTACGGCTAACAGCTTTTCAGGACTTACTGATCAAGATGTGCCCAGAAGCTGCAGATAATATGGACATCGATTATGTTTCCAAAATTCTGCTTTCTTTGCAGAATTTTAAGTTCCAGTATACTAGCAACCATGTAATTACTGCGGTCAAGTTGGGAAAAGAGAAAACAAACGAATAACTACACTGCCACTCCAAGGAAGTACTGATATGATAGTTTCCAGCTGCATACCACACCAAACATTTTTATGTTTCAAAACAAGTTAAAGTTTTTTGTTACAGTATAATACAGTAACCTTGAGTTCATTTATTATTGCAATGAAGTCATTTGAAGTTGTCTTTAATGACACTTGGGTTGCCATAGAAGTTTGTTATAGTTTTTGTTCTTTTATAACCAAGTCCTTTCTCCATTATAGAGAACATTGTGCTAAAGAGTGATGCTTTCTGTTCCAGTTAATAAATTAATAAAGTATTGTTGAGTTAACATTTTTGTTGTACGTTTTCCCTACCTAGTCATGTTGTAAATTTTACTTCTATTTCAGAACAATTTTTTTCCTTCAAACAAAAGATAACAAGTTTCTTTTAAAATGCTTTGAACACTCTTTAAACTACTTAAAAAGTCAAAGTTATCTACAATTATAAGTAGAAGTTGTGTTTTTTAAACAGATCTTCCCAAAACATTTCTCTTTCAATCTTTCCACACATGACCTCCAAACAGTAAAACCGGGGACAGTTTCAAAGGGATGCCCACCCCAACCTTATTTTAAGGCAATTGACATGAATTAATATGCAGTGACTGTAAAACTAGTATTGCATCCACTAATTATATACCAGTATTTCACACATTATTATGTCAAAATCGAAGTTCTCAAGATAATCACCTTCATGAAACAAAAACAGGAAATCCCTCTGTGTCTGTAGCCTATATCTGCCTAGATCCCTTCTTCGTTTTTAGTGCAAGGCCCCCGACCAACTGTTGCAAAAGGCCTATTCGACGTCACCATCTTGGCTTCACGCGGCTAAGTCTGGGCCGGGTTGAGGGTTGATAAAGCGAGCGAGGGGAGACAAAGCTCCCCTCCCCCCTCTCGATTTTTGCGCTCGCCCGCTCGTACCCGGGAGTGTATCACTAGCACAATCTTGCTTATACGAGGGAGAGGCCAGAAAGCAGTCTGACACACAGAGGTGACATGACTTAAGGGCACAGAGGTTATCTTCTAGCAAGTTAAAAGATGTGTGTACACGAATGGGTGACTGAATCACTGGCAGTCAGGCAACTGAAGAAGACCGTGAAAACTGCAGAAATGAAGCATGGCATAAATACTGAAGAACAGGCAGCTTCTGCTTATGCTGACAGTGGAGATTGCAATGTTTTCCCTGCTGGGATTGTTATCAACCCATCTTGCCCACACCTGGCTGCCTCTCTAGATCGAAGAATCTATGATTCCTCTGAAAGCAATCCCTGGGGTCTGCTGGAAATCAAGTGCCCTGTCAAGGTTTCAATCTCTGAGTTGCCTTATCTAAAATGTGTAAATGGAGTTTATAAACTTAAACAAAAAACTCATAGCTACTGTTACCAGGTCATGGGAAAAATTTTGTGGACTGGCTGTGAATGGATAGATTTTTATGTTTATTGTAAATCTGACTTTCATTTAGAAAGAGTGAGGTTTGATGCAGACTTTTGTTCAGAGATAAAGATGAAATAGATAAGTTTTACTTTGAATACCTCCTCCCTGAACTTAAAAAAAAAACAGAGATAAACATGATTGCTAAAATCATATCAGAGGTTTAATCCTTGTTTTTCAGGACACGGAACTTTCAGTGCCGCTACAGGCTTTCCAGGATCATGAGGAGATAGAAACCATGCTAAGTAGCCCTATTCCTTCAGCATCCCAGATTATTAAAGATGCTGAAACGGTATATGGCCTTTTACATAAGGATTTTTTTTAACACCACAAGACCCACAAGGAAGATGAAAAGAGCAAAACCACCCTCTCAATCTAATGACCAATTTCACAGCACCAGTCACCTCTTCTGGTGTCAATCCATGTACCCTGGCCTCTCAAGCTCTTATCCCCTCTACGATAAACCAGGCTGTTCCAACATGTCTTGCACCCTCCATCCAATTGTCAACCACCCAGCACCCTCCAAAAAGCTTCATTCCTTCTTCATTCAACCATCCTAGCTTATCACCACAGCACCAGTCACCTCATCTGATGTCAATTCATCCACCCTGGCTTCTCAAGCTCTCATCCCATCTACGATAAGCCAGGCTGCTCTAGCAGATGCTCACACCATCCATCTGAGGGTCGACCACCCAGCACCCTTCAATAAGCCTCGTTCTTTCCTCATTTAACTCTCCTGCTGTACCCATCTCTACAGCATCTGGCGTCAATCCATCCTCTCTGGCTTCCCAAGTTTTCATTTCATCTGCACAGGCATCACATGTTACATCTGGATCTTGTACTGATCCAGCAACAATGGCAGTGTTTAGGGACGTTGTATCAGGATTATTGAGTGAGTGGCTGGATTCATTATCCATTCCTAGAACTGCTGAAAATGTTCAGCAGGTCAAAGAGATTTGGGAAGAGGGCAATTTTATCTGCCTGCCAATTTATAAATGGACAGTAGTTATGAGAAACCATAGATCCAAAACAGAAAAGAACTCTTCCATGTTCAGCCAATGAAAATATATCTATAATTTATTTAAAAACTGCAATTTCGATGAGAACCTTGTTTTTACACCATATAATGAACAGAGGCCAGGGAAATTGTACAAAAACCTTAATACTAAAAGTAAGTAGACCTTTACATTCTAATTTTAGCCTTAACCGGTCCCTGGTTAGCCTTTTGATGGTGTACATTGTAGAAACCTGCATTTTCCAAGTTACCTAAACAGGTTTTTAGTCCTTGGCATTTTAGGTTATTTATGTAGGTTTTAAAATAGATTTGTTTTGAAAGAATGTTGTTGAAAGATTTTTACACCATGTACACACATTGTTAATCCTGTTGAATGGCATGTCTCTATATTTGTAATACCTTTGCAAGGGGCTTTGCTTACAATCATATTTAACAGTCTCCTAATTTTCCTTTAGTAGGTTTGATGCTTAATTTCTTTGTTCCAGTTTGATCGTCACAAAGTTATTTAGGCCACCCAATAGTTTTGGGCCAATGTGTCTTCACAAGTGTAATCAATATGGTGGCTTGGTGGCAAGGTTGGGATATGTATAGTGTATGCAGTATCGAGTAGTCTATAAATATACCTTGATTTGCCATCACATGTTGTAAACTTGTGTTATTATCACTTGTAATTTTGAGTTTTTTACTTTCATAGATTAGATTTATGCTTTGTTTAGTCAGTGTCTTTTCAAGTGGTCAATTATTATCACTAACACACGCTACCACCAGGATGTTGATCTGATAAGATTTGTGGAAATGCTTTAGTATTCACACCCAGTGCCCCTTTTCACCACAGAGCAATGTTGACAAACACTTTGAAAGGACATTTGAATGCACTTTGTTATTTTACAACATTGAAAGGGAAACAAGGGTTTGAAGACGGTTTTGATATTTGCTTACTGATTGAAACTACACATACATGTGACAAGGCTAGCATGGTGTAGGCATGGCTCATTATTTATAGTGATGTAAGATTCTGCAGATTACATGAAAGTTTTCCTTTTGTGCAACTATGCAGCCAGCACCACTGTAATAAGCACTACTGCATAAACATTGCTCTGTAACTGTGTTTCTTGTTCCTGTCGCTATTATTTCCCTGGAATTTTTCAGCCCAGACTGAGGTTATGTAATTGCTTCACAATCACAATCACTCATAAACTATTCTCAGTTTATCTTTACTCGCTGTTTAAGCTCCTGGCCACCCTTCTTACGACTGTTCTCTTGGGCCCTTTTTATATGGTCTTAGAAAGTCTCTGATACTTGAGACAACCTCGGCGGAGATAACTTTTAGCATTTTTCTTTGCAAAATTCAACCAACCATGCGTAAATTTGCATAAATTAACACTTTTCAGCACAAATTGTACAGTCTGAATAGAACTGTGAAGCAAAATAATAACAACTTCATAAAACTATACCACAGTACGCATTGAACATTGATTTTACGTGTTGGTGGTTCCTAAAAGAGCCGTTTTTGTGTGAGCTTACATCAATATTAAACCGTCTTTGTTAAAACAGCTTTCAACCAGTTTAACGTTGCATTTCTTGAGTAGCTAAACATCATGTGACAGGCAATCTCCATTCCGCTGCATAGTTGTTTACGGCGTCGACCATGGCCGCTCAATTCGAGAGAAATCAATCCAGCACGCCTCAAAATCTACTTGTCTCTTGATCAAATGCCTGGTTACTAAGCTACAAACCAACTGAAGCATTCATCAGGTGTCCTGGTATGTAAATTCTACTGAGAAATGGACAGGAATGAAAACTACTGGATAAAAAATACCAGGGAAAGGTCAACTTTACGACTCACTTGGTCTGTCATACTATTAGATAGCTTAACTTATCGGTAAGGGTTTTAGGATACTCTGTTTTGAATGTTAGCGAGTTCATACGCAGGTGAGGGTTAGGCAAGCTTTCTCGCCTCAGGAAGTAGGGTAATCCTGGCAAGCAGGACAATCTGTTTTTCCTTACAAACTTCATGGCTTGCCTAACTAGGACAACTCTCTGCATGGTGAGAGTCTCTTTAATGCCACGGATGTAAAGCAGAAATTCACACCAGAGAATTGAAACATAACTCGCCAAAACTTACTGTGATAGAATGGCTTGATAGCTTGCTCGGTCAAGATGGCTGCATATTGGCCAAGTTATTTTTAGCGTGTTTATGGACCGAGACTGAGTCAAGGTCCATAAAATCACAAAAAAAAACAATGCCGGTTTTCTACATCACTAACATGTTTATTATTTGTACTTCTATTAGCATTTTCCTTATTTTTAGTTGTGTCCCCTAATTAGTCTGGGTCTATTACAGGCTATAACGTCTTGACATGTAAATCATCACCATCATCCTCATCAAGGCCAATATTCAGCTACCTTGACCGAATAAGTTTGATCTATAACAGTCAGCCAACTATATTATATGTAAAAATAAAAGGCAATCTATTGTTTCCCTTGGGTCAACAAGGTCCAAACAATCTAGTGACACACTTCTGTAAACTACTGGCTCCAAGTAAAAGAGGATGCACCTCCGTGTGCCCAAAAATGTTTCAAAGAAAAACATAAAGCATTTTGTGCAAAAGTATGCAAATTTTACTATTGTTTTACATTACAAATGTCACAACAAAACGCTACAATATTATACAAACAACTTGAAATAGTTACGGTATAACAAATTAACTGGTTATCTTTTTGAAGCGTGGTAATTTGATATGTGCATCTTTTAAATCCTTTGTCACTGAAGCTGATTGAGTAAAACACCTTCAGCAAAGTTTGCCCGCAAACAGTGGCCAAGTGGCCAGTGGCCTTTGAAATTGTGATAAAACTCTTAAAGTTTTTTCAACAAATCATAAAAGAAAAGTCTATCATAAATGACAAATCCCATATGCTAAGGTTGTTTCAAACAGTCCTTTCAAAGATGTTGTAGAACAAAAAATGGAAGTGTCATACCCATTGACATGCATGTACACGTAAAAATCATTTCTGTATTGAATCAGATGATGGAGTCTTGTTTTGTAGCAATAAAGTTTAAAGACACTCAAGACATTTTTATTTTAGAGAGCGTTTTCGTAATTTTATCAGTGTGCTTTCAATCTTATTTTTAGTAGGTTTATAGAGTTTTATGTTTTGAGCGCTGATGAAAATTGTTATTGGCACTATGCAAGTCTTATTATTATAATTATTATTATAAATTACACTTACCATCAAATATTGCATTGTAAGTCTTGTCTTCCTCCACTTCATTACCAGCTGCACTACTGTCTTCTTCCTTCTCTTCTTCATTCTTTTTGCTTTCTTTAAATGGAAAATCAGTGTTTTAAATGGAAAATCAGTGTTTGAAATGGTGCAACAGTACAACTTTTCACTGTCATGGCCATTCGCATCATTATCATCAGTCTCTTCTTCTCCATCACCCCCAATTTTGTCATTTTTCTTCATCTTCTTTATCGTAAGAAGCAAGGCTGAAAAGAGTCACACACACTAATTGTTATTAACATGAACAGTATAAACTGCAAATATTAACAGGTGCATTCCTTTTAGCAGATCCGGATTCAGATTCACACAATCCGATTTTTGTTTCACTGTTTATTTATCCGAATCTAAATCCAAGGAATCCACCCCCAACAGTGGATTTTTTTCATTTAATTTTAATCCAGATTCAGTTTCTCCCTTCCTTTATCCATTTCATCGCCCTCACGCACAATGCTCCTTGAGAATTCATCACGGCGTCCAATGGATCGAACTCCACAGGTACCTGTTGTGCTGTTGTTTGAGTTTGTTTTCAAACAAATGTTTCTGTGGGATAAAAATGAAATCAGTCTTAATTAGTTCGTCATTCATTTATTCAGTCCCTGAAAGTAACATAATGCATCTTGTCGTGCAGGTTCATTCTATATGACACCAGGTGCTGTTATGACATGCGCAAATTAAAGATGTTTAAAGGATTTTTCTGGACGTGGTCCTGGATCGTACAAGCTTGAAAATGGTGCATGTGCTTTTTATTCCAGTACAGAAACATGCTGTAGCTGTACATGCGAACGAGAGCTTGAGGAATTACAGGAGTTAGAATTGAAAATTCATAAGTCTCATGTATAGATGTTAGTTGCTACCAAAATAGTTGTTTGTTCTGAAATCATAAGTTTAAAATTCATTCCTAAATTAAGCTCAATAGCGAGAGCTTATTATTATTATTATAATTATTATTATTATTATTATTACTATTGGATTACATTATGCTTAATTGAATTTTGCCCGAAGTTCAACACAGATTCCAAGCTATGCATATGCGTGGTATGAACTATCGATCAAATCTCAAAACAATTTGAAAGAAGCTGCCTCTAAACAATTTAAAAGAAGCTACCTCGCTTTGACTGCTTTCTCATTTACGATTTCGATTTAGAGTGAATATTCTCAATCTTTTCTCATACAATTAGTAAAACCTTCCAAAAATAACTTTATATGTACACTTTGGCAATGTGTGGTCATGTCTCAATCTTTTTTCTACTTTAGATGACTCATATTCAACCCTTGATGCAAGTGCCATAGGAATACTGCCGGCTAGCACTCCAAAAGCTGAACGTACGTCCACTGGAAAGTGGACCCATGAAGAAGTACTCTGTCTTCTTCAGTTGTATACAGATCACCAAGACGACTTGAGGGATCCAAAACAGAACAAGAGAATGGTGTGGGAAGAAATCTCACAAAATAAGATCTGGCAGGGTTACAACTATTCCTCGACAAAAAGCGAAGTCAAATTTAAAAACTTAAAGCAAAAATACACAAAGACAGTAGACCATAATAACCAAGCAGGTGACGAGCATAAAATCTGCTCTTATTATGAGGAAATGGAAGAAATTTTTGCTCTAATCCCATTTGTGACCCCCGTCTCAGAGTGCTCTGGTATGGAAGGGAATAAAAAACCTTCTTCTGGTGGTCTTCCTCTCCTGTGCACTGTTGGTATTCCAGGGCAAGCTCCAAGAAGCCTGGTAACCGTTTCTGCACTGTCTTGACAGGCAAAAATGAGACCATTGCCGCTATGCTGTCAAGCTGGGAAAAAGACTTTTGCAATAGATCAGTCACTGAATAAATTCTCTTAAATTACGTTTTTATTTTGTTATCTGCATGTTTACACTAGCATGTTTCAAACTAAAAGCTGGTATGGGTGGCGAAGCCGCCATTTTGGATATTCTCAGCGACAATGTAAAATTGGCCCTCCCCCACACTCTTAACTTACCATTGTGCTTGATTGCTTGGCTGGGAAAGACATCGAAGACGGTGCCAAATAGGATGTTACAAGGCTGAGTGCTGTAATGTTTACATTGTTTGGTTCCCTTTGAAGCTGTGTGTTGTGTGAGCAACTTTTTAGTGTACTCTTATTAGTGGGATGTTATGTCTTGCCAGCTTACTCATTCAACTCTCACTGATGTTCGTTTGTTTTTAAAATAAGTGCCGTTAAAAAGACATACTCCTTATTAGGAGGTGTGATATTAATCAGGGCCTTATTTAGATAGTTTGCTACTCCACCAAGTAAGTATGAGAAATCAGGAAGGAAGCTTAGCAGCTTTCTCACAGAGTGAAGCCGAAGATTGCTTTCAGAAAAATCAAAATGCCTTGAAGCAACCACCAAACTTTTTTGAGGCCATTGTGCAACATTACTTTGTGGCAATTTATTTTTGACTGGCAACAAGGAAAAGCTGAAATTTACCTTTAAGATGCATGAAGTTGTTGCAAACTTCTTGGTAAGCTTCTTGAGAGGAGGCTTTTCAGCCACTTAAAAGAGAAAATGGTGGTAGAGGAGGTAAAAATGAAGACCAATAATTGGATGTCAGGAGAAAGAGCAATAAGAAAGTTAACAGAGTGGTGCCAAGATCGATGGCAAAGGAAGGACCCCTCTTACCCAGACAATGACGAGGCATTTTTTGTCAATGAGCCATCTGTCATGCCTTGGATCAGTGACATGACACTTTGTTTTAACAGTGGTGTTCCTTGCCATGAATGCAGGACAGAACTCCGAATTAAAATTCCAGAAGAAATGTTAACAGTTAATGCCATTCTCAACTTCCACAAGATGAGGAAAATAAATGTCAATGAGGAAGACGTCAATTTAGAGGATGACAACGGGAATTCAAAGGCGGTCAAAAGAATTAGCATAATAGTGAATATTGTGAGCATAAAGTGGACAACCCTATTTGTTGCCATATCTGTCTTGGTTTGCATATTTTTGCACAAAGTCCTGGCCATTGTTTAGATATGTGCTTTAACAATAACAACAAGGATAACAATACTACTACTTATAAGAAAAAGTAATAATATGGGCTCGGTTATTACTCATAATGTTCAGTACTACGCCAATAGAAGGATGTTCTAATTTGAATCTCTACACTAACTAATCGTTTCATCTGAAAAAATCTGTGCTTTGCTTGACAAACGGGACGTTAACTTGAACATTCAGCGCACAGGAACTCTACCAAACTCGGCAAACGTATCTGGACTCTTTAAGACAACAACATGGACTGGGATATGCACAAGAGGTCAGCCCTGTTCATTTAGGATTAAGATAATTTTGGTCAATAACCTGATACAATATCAACAAAGACGGCACAAAAGTCCATCTACTCTTGCAGATCGCAAGTACATAGAAAAATTAATCGTGATTTTTTAGAAGACTACGACATTCCTTAATTGAAAAGACATGTTTCGACGTTACGAACATCATCGTCAGTTACAGAATATTTGAAAAACCGTTAGGACTATATACCAACTAGGCGGCATAATTATGATTAAGTGACTACAATTGATTACATATTTGAGTGAGTTAAAAAGAATTTGAAAGAACAAAGCCTAAAGCATAAGTGTCAGGTTGACGTGATGAACTTGTTGATTAAAATTAGTTTTTCCCAATTTATGTGCAGAGCTTCCTTAAGTTAAAGTTGAAATTTAGTAGGGGCAGAATCAAGGATTTCAAAACAATCCACAGAGCAAGATTGACGACAACGTTCCAAACTGAATAAGTGTTTGAAGATGTGTGAGGACTTGTCTGAAGAGAGATGTTCACAGACACATGTGGAAAGATGAGGACCAGTTTTGCCGATATAGCAAGTGTTACAGCAAGCACGAGTAAATTTGTAAATCACACGTGAACGGAGTTCTCTAGGGAAAGGATCCTTCACTGACAAAATATTTCTTAATTTAAATGTGGTAAACACTAATTTGATGTCAAGATCATTACAATAACGATTAACAAGGCACGTATTTTGCTTTGAGCTAAAGTAGAAAATCGGGCTAAATAAGGTAACTTGTAAAAGTATTGTTTACACTGAAGTGGTATTAGAGGAAGGAGGTGTTTGAATGGAGCCATATCGGTCAATGGCAGTGTTCAGATACCAATAGACGCATTTTTCTATGAAATGAACAAGGAAAAGATTCTCGCGCAAAATGAAGAATAAGTTCACATCATGACACGTTTTGTTTATTTCACTCAGAACAGGACGCCATTGCATTTTTCGCCTATATCAATAGTCAACATCCAAACATACCCTTCACGATGGAGAAAGAAATTGATCACATTTTGTCCTTTCTTGATGTCTCGATCGACAATACCCACTGTGACTGTTGTCACTAGTATCACTAGTACTTACCATAAGAAGACCTTCACGGGTCTGCTAACCAATTATTTCAGTTTCGCACCGCTGTCATACAAAATCGGTCTTATCAGGACATTAACTGACAGGGTTTTTTAAATTGATAACACTTGGTTAGGCTTTCTCAAGGACATTGCAAAATTATTGTTAATAATTAAAGAATGTCGTAATCTTCTTAAAAATCGCGATTTGCTTTCCGCTGTCTTGACCTTTTGGTTCTATAGACTAATTAATAATAATTTCAGAGACAAAGCTTGAATTATTTGCTAGTTGTCCAGCACCAATCATCCAGTAGGTGCTCATGTTCACAACACTAAACGGGAAATAGGAGAGCGCTAATTTGTAGCAAACTATAGATATAACTAGCTAATATTCAAGGGGGTTAAGGAGGCTTAAAGAGGTTACAGACCAGTAGATGATACAAGATTATCAAATACATAGATAGCACTGAATCCTTTTCTTGATTGTATGCCAACTGTTGAGGCTTCATTAGGAAACATGCTACAAAACATTTGCTCAGAAATCTCACAATGTCAGATCTAACTGAAGTGTTCTTTTTGCTTCCCAGCTTTGTCATGGAAAACAACAACAGTCATTTGAGTGTTCTAAACATCCCAACGGTACAGTTAAAAAAGTATAGTTGTGCGAGTGGAGCAAATGGAGGTGGTCTATGAAAATATGAAGAGGCTAGTCACAAAAGGGGATAAGTGACTATTTTGGTGGTGTTTTTTTTTTTTGCTCCAACTTAGCTGAATTTTTGCCTCTAGTCTTCATTTGAGCCGAAAAACATTTCCCTGTAATTTTTTTCGCTGGGTTGCTCTTCATTTTCGAGAAATAACGTATGCAAAAAAGGCACTTTTCCTAGCGGCATCTTTGTCAAACGCGAACAAAAGAAACCTTTTGTTTTGCTGGACAATGAATTCAACAAAGCGCCACATTACCCGCTTGTTGTGCGCGTCGATACAAGTATTGTATTTATAAAAAATTGACAACTATTAATGTGTTGTCGCGTTAGCACAGGCGGTTAAAGCAAGGGCAAACTAATATTTTTTGCTGTGAGTCACGAGTTCAACATGACGTCAGCCCATTTTTTTTCTGTTAGTTTTTCCTCTTCTTCTGAAACCAAAACATTAAAATAGCCCGTACTGTCGATGCTGCTGCAAGTGCTAAAATAAAATGTTGATGTTCGAATCTAAATACACTCTCGATAAAAAATGTTCCGTGTGTATCAATAGATTCACCCATTCGATGCCATCGTCGATAACCTTTTCAAGGTTTCTTTTTTTAGAGTGAATTTTTGAGCATTTAAGCGTGTGGCGTTTTCAAAATAGTTACATTTCTTGCAGGTTCCTCCTTTACTTGGTTGAGTTGTGAAATTAAAACAAAAGTTATCACTGAGTCTATGTTTAACAATCTTCATTATTCTGGTATAAGAAACGGGAGAGTGGAGGGGAGAGGATCGAAACCCGTCACTGCAAACTGAGTGAGAAAAGAACATCAAGCACAGAAGAACAGTTCGCATTGAATAATAGCAGAAGTTCCAGATATTGTTTCACATGTGAGGGTTAATGTAGCCCACTTACATACATACATACATACAATTTATTGAAGCTCCCTTCCCAGGGCTTTTCAGCCACAATATACTAACTAAGACTAACAAGTATACAGAGAGAATAGAACTAAATTATTAGCTAGTTAAAATAAAACGAAAACAGAACAAAATTCAGGCTAAAAGCATATTGACAAATCTCTTCTTAAAAATTTTACCGTCCACTACTTCCTTAAGGTCTTTG
>Ga0126343_10000686_pt1 | contig 13887 bp, 3 predicted proteins | sample Cyp2metagenome_FD_92531 | JGI IMG/M metagenome (GOLD analysis project Ga0126343, IMG submission 92531) | Coral microbial communities from Lord Howe Island, Old Settlement Bay, Australia - Cyphastrea 2 metagenome | ecosystem: Host-associated > Invertebrates > Cnidaria > Coral ... | reverse complement strand
TTAGGTGAAACTAGAGCAAATCTAGAAGGACATATGGTCTTGTGGTGTAATGGTTTGGCTTTTAAGAACCATTTCAAAATGTTTTTTTCTTAATTTCAAGAAGTGTAACGTCCGCGACGTAACCTCCAGAACAATGTTTTGCTGCCATTATTTCAAAAATATTGTTGTTTACCAGAGATCTCTTTTTACCAAATTGTTTCTATTGGATATTTAACTGTATGGCAAAAATGGTTTTAAAATCTTCCACGTAGTTTATTTGGAAATGAAAAAAGATTGTTAAAACGCTGCGGACGTTACGTAACGTCCGCGACAAAGACTTAATTTTTGTTCTATCTACTTTATAAAAAAGTTCAGGGTGAAGTTAAATGTCACTAATGTATTAACTCCAGTGAGGGACTTATTCTGATACAAGTGTTTTAAGTCGTCTACATTTTCCAAGTTTGATACAGCAAGTTAAAAAATTTACTTCTTGCCTGCTGTTTGCTGTAAAAAACAACAAATTCTTACTTTGGGGACCCCCCCTAAGTACATGGTTGTCACGACCGAGCTGAAATTTATTTTTCCGCCTACTTTAACTTGTTCACAATGTGGAACAGGGTATAATTTCATGTGCATCCTATTTTCAAAAATCTGGATATTGACACCTCTCATGTGGAATTGCCCCTATACGTCCAACAGGGTCTTTGCTGTTTTGGTATCTCTATAATGTATAAAAAGGTATTCTTAGTAAAAAAAACTGGATTCCGACATTTTAACTCTCTAACGTCTTGCTTTAAAGTTCCGGCTTCAGCCACACCCAATGAAGTTGTCCTTGAGTCTGTGCAAAAAAGAGTCTGGGTTTCTGAATGGATCGTGACGTCAAGTTTGGCAAAACAATGTGGTAGCCAGGAAAGCGAAATAAAAACATTAAGTTTTTACATGTTCCTGAGGTGACGTCATTTGTCACCAATCTATCATTACGCGGTCAACTTCATTGGGCGTGGCTGCAGCGGGAAATTTAAAGCTTGATTTTATGGCAAAAAAGCATTGGAATTAATTTTTTTGGTTTCAATACATTTTTAGATGTAACAGAGATACCAAAACTGCAAAAACCCTGTTGGACGTATAGACACTTGAATGATATCAAAATTTCCCATAAAGCTTTTAAAAAATAAACCCTGAAGTAGCGGAAACAAAACAACCAGCATTCAAAACAGGCAAAGAATTATTAACTTCAAATCACTGAGGCAATTAAACACAACAAGCACCTTGTGACGGGACAAATTTAACTGTTTTTGTGACCAAGATTCCAATTAACTTTGCCACAGGGCACTGCAAATATATTACTGTGATAGAAAAGAAATAAATTAGTGGTGATAATTTTTAATTTTACCAAGGAATTACTACCTTCAGTGCTTCTCACTATTGTAGCACGTGGGGCAACATCCATACTGTCATCAAGTTGTTGTGGTGACTGACTACGCTCACCCTCATCCAACCTGCTAATAATATGTGATCGCCTGTCCCATGCAGAACTGCATTCCAAATCTGTCTCCATTTCCAAGTCTCCTTCAACCAAAATCCGTTTTTTAACCTCGCGCTCAAGGACATCTGTGGACTCGATGTTGCTGCGCTTTCTTGTTAAGCTATCCAATTTCTCAGTTATAGGGGGTTCTGGTAACCTTTTAACTTTAAAGGAGGGTAGCTTAGGCAGTGATGCACGTAACCCAAGAAGCATGGTACTGTGAGATCTCTCAAAAGGACTCGGTCCAATTGTTGAAGGCCCAGTACCCGAGTTTGATGGAAGCCCAACGGTGGATGTTGGATTCTGGCCCATAGGAAGGTTTCTTGATGAATTTGCAGTCGTAAGTGAATTGTTCTAATGATAAACAATGACATTTAGTTTGTAAGAGTCACCGTCATCAAGAAAAATTCAATTTCAAGAAGACAAAAGAAAGGAAATTAACTGTTACTTCAAAATTATTTAATGAACTGACTAGTACATGTAACTAGCTTCAAGTTTCAAAGAACACAAAATACTAAGGCACATAGTTATATTCTACTTAAGATGAAGAGAAATATTGAGAAGCACTCAACTGAAAGGAATTTAGTCTAAATACAACAAAACTTCATGGTCAATAGTTTTATCTTTTTCACATCTAAAATAACTCTTGATTTTCCTCTTGGACATTGTTCCAATAGACTATCACCATTGATAACTATCACCTGCTATGAAGGCCAATTTGGCATCAGGTGAACAACCAATGTGCTGAACATTACACATGCATATCTAAAGCCACCCAGGCATAACATAACTCTCATCTCACTTGCAAATAAGGTAAATGTGAATGGTGATCCTTACCTGTTCATTTACCTTTTGCCACACCTTACAAGCAAATTATATTTTTGTGAGAGAACAGGATTTTGTAACAATATTGCAGAGTTATTTGGGAAGGCATTTTTGGTTTCTATCGCTTATATTTCTTGTTTCATGTATTTCCAAATCTTTTCTCATAAGAATATTTTAGTGATAACAATAATAATTTTGAAAATTAAAAGGTATGTTACTTTAAAAGTAAGATAAGTTTTGTGATGGCTAGAATTTCTTCAGTTGAGAAGCAACTGACTCCACCAGTAGACGTCTTGATGTATTTCACACACAACAGAACATTTTTGATCCAGGGGGAAATTTATGGCACAGCAAATTGCATTTTACAAGACAAATAATCCTGCAAGGAGGAGAATGTCCCAAGCTTGCAATCTGGCTCAAACGCTGCTGGGAGAATCATCCCGTAATAATTACTATTCATGAAAAAGCCAAATGAAGGAGTGAATTGCAGCACATTTTGATAATAATGATAAAGCGCATGCAAAAAAAAATTACCTTAGGTTTCGTCTGATTATCCCACCAGGATTCCAAAGCTTTGAATGCAGATGCTTCAACAAGCTTTTTAAATATATCTCTCTTAAGAACAGTGTCCAAATCACCACAGATGTTCCTATAAACTTCATCAATGATCACAGCTCTCCAGGGCTTCTTCTGTTCCATTTTCTGGAAGCCATAATTTCCACTGCTGGGAAAACTGACACTAGAGAACTGTGGTGCAATTCTTGTGTCGTAAAATGAAGAATTAGGTATGGGTGGACGTGGAACTGGGATAGGTGGGCCAGAAGGTGGTGGCACTGCTGGTGGCAGAATGGGCCTTGCAGGTAATGGTGGACAAATATTGGGAGGTGGAGGGACTGTAGGGAGGGGAGGAGGAGGAACAGAAACAGGTCCAAGGGGTGGAGGAGGTACCCTGGGGTTAAAGAAGGGTGGGGGTGGTATGCTGGGATTGAATATGGGAGGTGGATAAGGTGGAAAAACAACACTTGGAGGTGGAACAGAAATGCCCTTTGGCTTTGGCAAAGGCTTGCTCTCTAATTCTGTGACTTCTAAAGTGTCCTCATTTGAGCTAATAGATGACAATGACATGGCATCATCATTATCATCATTGTTCACATCATTAACATCATTGTCATCATCATTTCCTTCAATGTCTGAATAAAGGTCACCTGAAACTGGTTCTTTGGAAACTGTGGCATTGTTGCATCCCCCTTGGGTTGTTGTTTCAGTGGCAGGAGAATTGCAAGGAGAAATGTCCTCTGTAAGTGGCAAGTTTTTCACTCCAAACGAACTGACCTCTACTTCTGAAGAAGACACTGCAATATCTGCAGCAACTTCAGGCATAGACTTATCAGCAGTAAGCAAAACTCTTCTCCAACCTGTGTGAGTTTCATCTCCAAGTTCCTTATCCTTCAGCATATTATCTAAGTTCAATGAAGGATTCTGTTCTGTTTCAGCTCCACTGAGCTGAACACTCTTTAAGACTATTTGTATTTTCTTTGCTTTAGATCCACTGGTCTGCTTGTCATCCTGAACAGTCTCAGAAAGTTTCCGCTTCTTCACAGCATTCTGTGCAGCTTTGATTTTACTTCTTGTAATGTCTAATTGTACCTCTTGAGCAACATCATGCTCACCAGGAGGTAAGGGTTCTTCATCAGAACAGGTTTCTACGCCAAGTGTATAAGCATCCTCCGAGTACCTATTCATTGTTTTTGTTTCCCCCAACGAGGCACCAGCTACCACAGATGAGATAATTTCTGCTGCACTTGCATTTTTAGAGACACTTTCCATTTTTCCTGAATCAGATGTAGACAAAAGATCTTCATCCTGAGACACATTATTTTCCTGTTCTTGACAAAAAGTGTCTTTGTAGCTGAGACTGTGAGAAAGCTCAAACTGATAAATACTTTTTTGTTCACTATCCTTTCCCTGCAATCTGGGATCCTTGACTCTTAAATCAGAAGTGTTATTCTCTCTGTCTTGGTCCAAAAAGTTATTTTCACTGTCCATTGATCTGGTTTCCTTGTTAATAACGTCTCTGGAACTACTTCCTTCATTCTTCTGTTCTTTCACTTTCTTATCAGAGGTTTCCAGATTTCTTCCTTTCAATCTGGGATCACGGTTGCTTTCATCATGCATATTATGTCCTTCTTTATCTCTTTCATTTAGTCTTTTACTTTGCATCTCTTTTCCATCACCACTTTCACTATCTCTGTCTCTCAGTCTAGGATCCCTATTTCTTGAATCAGACCATCTGCGGTCATCCCCTCTCCTTGGACTTGTACTGAACCTGTCTTTTCTGCATTTGTAATCATCTTTGTCCCAGCGACCTCCACTTCTGTTTCTATCATAATCATCCCGCCTGTAATTATCCCTTTTACCAACCTTTTTATCATCTCTCTTATATCGGTAGTCTCCATGTTTGTCAAGCCTTCGATCATCTTTATAACCATGATCCCTATCATTGCATCCACCGTACCTATCAGAGTCTCTTTGTTTATCACGATGTCTCTCCTCTCGCTCCAACTGTTTCCTTCTTTCCCATTTTGTGTAACTCTCATTTCTGTCGATGCGAGGTGATCGAGTTTTGCCAGGAGGTGAAGCATTAATAATTGTGGATTCCCTTCTACATGATTCAATAAGTTTCGTTATTGTTTGGACATCATCTTCTCTGTGAGAAGGTAATAACTTCTCTTCATCTCTAGGGGAGAAAACAGGATCAGGTGATATATCTTCATACTTAATGAAAGATGCACCAGGTTTCTCATGAGGGGGTGGTGGTGGGAGCTCTTTTGATGAACTTCTCTCTATTGGAGGTGGTGGGGGATTTGAGGTTGGAGGTGGAGGGGGTGGGGGCTGATCATTCTTGTGGAACACATGTGGTGGCGACACTGGTTCAAATGCAGACTGTGAAGATGATGCACTTTGAGGGGACATAAAAGCTGATCCACTTTGAGTCGACTTGTTGCCACCTCCAGTTGTCCTGTCCCATGAATTACTTAGTGATCCTCCCCAAACATCTGCTGGCAGTCGAACTGATGATGCAGGACTCTTCATCAACAGCAATGAAGGTGACAGCACTGAACCATCTGCAGATGATGACTGCGACGTTAAGGAAGGAGATGGAGTAGGTAAGTGAGTTGTGGAATGAGAAATAGCAGCAGTATTTCCCGTACAAATCTCATGGCCGGAGTTTCTCCTTGCAGCAGGATGCTCTGAACCTCGCTGTTTATTGTGAACTTCAAGTCCTAAAACCACAAACAAAATGGCACCAGAAGAGTAATAATTTATAAACAATGTGTAACCTGGACTACAGCTAAAATTATACATAAAATAGCATGGATTTCCAAACGTTAATCTCAAAATCTAATGAGGTTATTAATATAGGGTTCTGAAAATTAAAATTTGAAGAGCCTCTGCCAGAAAAAAAATTCCAGATGCATACAAGGCATTTGATTAATGCCAGAAGTAACATCTCCAAGTTGTTTAAAGTTTATGGAAGTCAAGGAAACATAAACAAATCATATAAAAAGTTGTTATTGCTTCTTGTGTACTATTGGACACAAAAGTAGCTGGCATGCCCAGGCATACTAGTAAGGCAATTATTTTCATCCATCATGAGTGATTATAGAGAACACTACTAATGGAAAATTTGTTTGTCATTAGGAATCATTTGGCCAGACCAAGAAGGCCACATTTAACAAAACAAACTTGTAACAAAAATACACTATTATCTGTGTGCTGTCCAGTCCTGCAGGAATAAGGTTACTTAAAGCAAAAAGATTCATTGCCAGTGTTTATCATAACCTTTACTTAGCCTGGCAAACCCTAATTACTCAAAACAATCAAACTTTGTTTCAGAAAATGTCCATTTCCTTTATATAGAGATGAGAGAATTCACAACAAGGATGAGCATTTAATAATTGGGAATTTTAAAGAGAAGCAACTAGAAGTGACTGTTGCAATTCAATCTTTATTCACAACAGGTTTATGACTTTATGATTTTTTCTGTTCAGTGCCAAACCTACTCCCCACTCGTTGGATAGTTTCCCACAATGCACTAGCATGAAACGATTGAAACGAACAACTCTCGAAACAATAACAAACTAACTCAGACGTGGTCACACAATGCTAAAACTTTACACTCGATCACAAATCGTTTATGGTCAATAAAACGAGCATACACCATAAATTACCTTTGATGTTAGGATCAATATGTGCCTTTATGATGTTTCCCATCACAGAAATGTGATCCAATTTAGAAACTGCCATTTTAGCAGCGTTGGTAGTTGCAAAAGTCACACGACCTTTTCCGGCGTGTTTCTTTGTTTGTGGATCATAATATATTTTTATGGCATCGACTCGGCCAAAGCGCTCGCACATCTCTTGTAAAAACTTCTTGTCCACATTGTCATTTAAACCCGAAAAGTGCACTTCGCGTTGCGGAGGAATTCCTACATACCACTTGTCCACCTAAAAACGGGGAATCACCAAAACAATAGGGATTACTTATTAGATTTGTAAAGTGGCAATTGTTTAATAATTGTCATATCGCTAAATCAGTTACCCTAAACATAAATAGGCGAAATGTTCCGAAACAACTTCAAGAATTAGTTTTAAGAAAGTTCAAAACCAAATAAACCTTAAAATTAGGAACTGGTAAATCGGCTTTGTTGAGAGTCCATATTCTCGTTCTCCTGGAGCGAGGATCCTTTGGCACAACCGGTGGTTGCTGGAAGGAAGTGAAACAACAAAGTTTAGAAAAGTTCTACGGACAGTATGGCACACAATCACGAAACATTTACCCACGATTAATAATCTTACCCCTGGAAACACTCCATTGTATCTGTAGATTTTAGCATGTCCTTTCTTTATGGCGGGATCTATCAGAAGTTTGAAATCTTCACGCTGGACATTCTCTTCAAATCGTGGCAGTGATCTTGTCACACCATTAACTATTAAGATAAGGAAAGTACATTACAAAAATACAACCATTGATACGACAATTTCTTAAAATCACGGTTTTAAGCCCGTTTACGCTCTACAAATATGCATTATACATGCCTGGCTTCTCTCCATGACTGAGACGTGATTGCAATCTACTGTTGCTTTCGGGGGCTTTTGCATCACCAAAGCCAAGTTTTCCTGTAAGAACTGGTGGTTCATAGGACATTTCCGCTCATCGTTTAAGCCATGGAACTACTTGCTGCCATTAAATCTTGTTTACAGTGTTTTAAACTTGCACTTTTTGAGCCCTCGGCGATATGATTATCTACCAACACACGCGTGACAAATATTCCCATGATCCATTTCGTACCAGTTCGCTTCCTTCATGTCTTCCCCTGAGTCATTGCAACGATGAATAAATTTCTTGCAATCCTCGAAGTCTTCAAAAGTTTTCATTAAAAAAAAGGATTTTTGAGACACCGGGAACGAGGTTGATTTTTGGCTGATTAGTGAAACCTGTAGTCACATTTACTTTAAGTAGACTTGTTATTCTTACACGTAAAAATCGGGTCAATTTGGAGAAAAGCAATTTAAAACTTTCTGTTATGAAAAACACAGTAAACTGAGAGACACAGAAAACTCTAGTCCCAAAAATTGTTTTGAATGGTTGAATTGAAGGCCAGGACTTCAGAGATCAGGACACTGACCTAGGATGTAGCACGTGACCTTATGTCCGCCATATTTCTCACGTGGCACCTCCCTCAAGCCTCGTTCCTAAGACCACACCGGCTGCCAGCGAGTCCTCCATGTTCGTTTGTACCAAGCACCGATCAGAGATTCGATTTGTGCGCGAATTTCTCTTATAATTGGCGCCTTTTGGCTCCTCCTGGTACTTCAGTCCCGAGTTAGGCGCTCTGTGGATAAATTGAGTGAAAATGGCGCAGCTTTTACCCATTAGGTTTCAAGAACATCTCCAGGTTAGTGCGCGGGTTTGATCTTAGCGATTACTTATACTCCATTCGCTCCCTTGAGCGCATGGTTCTGTCACAGTAAATCGAACGGCCGTAAAACTTCTTGAACTTTGAACAAGAATTTCTGTCGCGCTCTCTGTGCGCCTGCTGGTAATCTACTGTAAAATACGGTTGACTGGCCTTGGCCTATGCAATGCTGAAATGTTTAGTGTTCGTGCTGGGAACAGGAACTTGAGCTACGACTATGGCTACTTATATAGCAAGTCTAGTACTAGAGCTTTTGTTCGCTCTGTTATCTTCTGTACGTTCAGTTTAAACATTCTCTACATCCTTTGGGCCAATTCGTCCTTGTAAGTGATTTCTTTAAAGAATGCCTACTTTTGGTCCGGTATTTTGATTACACTGCTGTCGAAGCAGTTTACTTACTAGTGTCGGCTCTCAGCTCTGTTTCGCAGTGTTCAATAAAATATGCATCGTTTGATGGGAAGGTCGTTCAAAAGTTAGAAAGGGGAATTGGAGGCGAACCAATATCCTCCGTTTGTAGTTTGCTACATGACTCATGTATTATGTTGTGACACCAGTGTTAAGTGTAAAATTGTACATTTATTTAGTTATTTCTTCTGAAAAACAGCTAATTAGAAGCCATTAATTAAGCATTTGCTGATTGATCTTAAATTATGAAAAAAAGAAATTTAAAATCTAGTTTCAGTTATTCCAGTTAATTTGGTAAATTTGATAAATGTTGTATGTGTTCTCTCAATACATTTGTTCTGACAGACACTATCCAACAAGGAAGCTTGTCAAACAAAGTATGGAGCTTTAAAAAATTATTGTCAATTTGATAAAAATGTACGGCAAACTTTTAACTAGAAGGGGCCATGCTAAGCTGAGGACCCAAGGTGTTCAGGACCATAGCTAGTATTTATTTTTTTGTTTCGGGAGGGGCCGAAAGACATTGCGGGGGGGTACTCCCATAAAGTCTGGATAGGTGTAAGCCACCAAGGGTCGTAAACCCTGACCCTATTTTAGGATGAATCAAACGATTACTGATACTCTATCTAAGCCCCAAATCCGAAAAATGACACCCTATGCAAGGGAAGAAAAAAAAACTCAAAATAACTTGAATGGGTCAACTTTATTTCCTTTCTGTGAGATACCTGGAAGTCAAGATCAAGCATATTATTTAACAAATAAAGAAGCCTAAGCCATGTATTACACTGTGATAAAACACGATGGTCATTTGAGAACATGAGGGAAATGTAGAAAACATGAGCTGCAGGTGAGCGTTTTCTACGTTTCTTGAGTGTTCTCAAATGACCTGAGTGTTTTATCACGGTGTAATACACGGCTTAGGCCTCTTCATTTGCTTGAATATATAGATTTTACACGTGCAAAACAAAACACGTTTTTTCTATGTTTCATACTCTGATAAAACATAGGTTTTTGACCAATCAGAGCGTGCGCATGGTCCTATCTATATTTTAAAGTAGATTAAGCTACTTCAATAACATGGCATCATAAACATGGTAAATCTTTTCAGAATATTTTTGTTCCCTGCTATTACTTTGTTTTGGAACTGAAACAAATAAAAGAATCATGGCATCTTTGTATAACTACAATCCTCAACAACATTTGGTTGTATTCAATCCTCAACAACATTTGGTTGTATTCTAATTCCAAGTTTAGATGCATAGCATTTTGTCTTATTTGCTGTGTTATGTTATAAGCTTGATATGACCGATCGCGTTGACCGTTTCTTGTCTTACTCGATTGTTTTTTTTTCAACTTTTGATTTATAAGTAGCCTGTTACATACAAAAAACAAACAAAAGCCATAGGCAGAACGATATTAAATGTGAACATTTTACCAGGGTTATTTACAAATTCCTTTGAACTTTGCCTGAATTATTTACATTAAATTTGCGATTCAAAGGTGAGGACATGCACATATTAGGACTCTGAAACAATTGCATTTTGTTTTGTGGTCGACCTCTGAGGTCCTCCCTCGGTTTGCTGCTCCGGCTGTACTTCAACAACCATCCTTCCATTGTCACTGCTGGTGTACCCTTGGTCTGCCTTGCTTGATGAGGGGGATTCTAACGTGTTGGTGATAATCCCTCTTGGTCGGGGTTGCCTGAATACCTTATTTACCCGTGTATAATGCGTGCCTATGTATGATGCGCACTCTGGTTTTTGACCATATCTTTTGGAAAAAAAAGCACAAAACCAAAGGTTCATCTTAAAGTTTGTAAAATTATGTTTATTGAATTGAATATAACTAGAAAATAAGAAATGAATTTACAATAGCATCTAGAATCATTCCCTAAGGTACAGCAGTTCCTGATCTTTCTTGATCTTATTCGGTAATTACCCAATACCATAATTTAAAACAATTTACATGCATGCTTAGTAGAATTTGAGTCATTAAACCTCAACTCTAGTTATAGCCAAAGGTGGCATTTACGCAGAAATTGTGTGCATATATGCATAAAACTTCCATAGTATGTACAAATCATATGATATAGGTCAAAATAGTACACAAACTAGTAAACATCCAAATACCTAAAATAATGATGTCATTCAATTTGCTGTTCTAGAAGAACTATTAGTTTGGGACCACATGCAGTGTACACAATTTCACAGTAGAGTCCGTAATAGCAGGAGTTTTTTAAATTGTACATTTTTCGTAAGTTCAGCTGGGGGTGTAGCTTCTATCCATAATTGCAGGGTATCTGTAAGGCAGCTGTTGTCTATAGAGTAAACTTAATAGATTGCGCAAATTGCAAAAGATTGTTTTTTTATATAGAAAGAATGAGACAAAAGCTTAAGCGATGGCTTTTGAAGTAAAGTTGTTCAAATCTTTCTGGTCATTAACAAATTTGAATTTCTTGCTCTTACCTTGGTCTGAGTTCCAAGCCTCTGCAGGGTCAAAAGGCCAAACTGTATTCGATTTGTAAAGGATGGACAAAGACCATTTATTTTTGATCCAAACAAGTCCGAAACTGAGCCAACTGCATGTGAAGTCCGAGCTAAAAAACGCAAGCCAAGTTAAGCCTAAGTTGCGATTGACTCTGGAAGAAGTAGAGTGCCTTCAGGGGTGCTGAGAATAAGCATGAGCAGTGTATTTCGGTCTTTGGAATCTCCATCCATTGCTGTCGCGTTGTATGCAAGCTCGGCCAGTTCGACTTTTTCTTGGAAGGTTACAGGAAAACAGATACAAGTTGCTTTGCCTCTATTCCGAAGAGCCTCGTTCCAGCGCGCTAAATTTGGTCCCTGGCTCTTCATAATCAGACCGTGCAAACATATCGAAAGTGGGCTAATGAAAACTTGTTCAAATAAATGAGTCTTCAGGTTGGATTTAAATGTCACAATTAGGTTTTTTTGCTTTGAACTTAAGTTTTCTTAAGTTAGTCATTTTTATCTTACTTTTTCTATTCATATAACTGTACAGCGCTCCGAACTCTAGCAATGGGCACTATAACAGTTCCATATATTATTATTACATTATTATTACACATGGTAATGCCACGTTACTGGAAACAATCATCAACATGAAATCCTAGGGTCTGAAGTGTATAGTGCTGGGTGTGTTGGCTATCCCATGGAAACAAAAACCTAGGGTCAACAATGTGGTGTTATGTTATATGTTAAGTAAAATTTTTGTTTGATTTATTGAATACGCAAAATTAAAAGTAACTGAATATTCCATTTACATTCTTTGCAATGTACATACAATGTACAAAAGTTACTATTCAATGTAGTTCTGATGTCTTTTGGCTTGAAATGAAGCAAACTTATTTATGGGTTATTCAAATCCTTGAATTTTTTGTCACCTCGACAGCAGAAGTTGCTCCAGTTCTTTCTAAGTTAACGATTCTTCGGAAGAAAGCCAAGTCTTTTTGATTATGTGTACCGTTATTTCAGCACGGTATGTGACAGTAGTGAACCATAGAGCCTCAAAGCGTAAACTGACCTAGAATTATAATAACAATCTCTAGCTAGAGTATTTGTTTTCATTATGAACTTTGCGGGTGTTGAACTTGAACTTATTCCCAAGAGCCTCGTGCTGGTGCTCTGATTTTAGTCCTAGGCTCTTCATAACCAGACTGTGCAAACATATCGAAAGTGGGCTATTAAAAACTTGATCAAATAAATGAGTCTTAGGTTGGATTTAAATGTCACAAGCAATGGTGCTTGCCGTATGGCATCTGGAAGCTGGTTCCATAGATAAGGCACTATATAACCCATCGATCTGCCTCTGTTAGTCTTGAGCTTGAAATGAGGAACTTGTAACAGTTTCTTATTTGAAAAACGCAAAGCTCTAGGTGGTTTATATTGTGCTAGGAAATCAGATACATGTATGTATTGAGCTGCTAGAGCTTTCAGTGCCTTATAAGTAAAGAGTAACATTTTGAAGATTGTACTTTGCTTTTCTGGTAGCCAGTGAAACTCTTTAAAGACTGGTGTAATTCGGTCATATTTGTGGCTACAGGAGACTAGGCATGGGTCAGCATTTTGTACCCACTGAACCATATCTAATAAGTATTGTGGCAGCTCAGCCAACAATGAATTGCAATTGCCCAGCTTGGAGCAGGTGAGAGCGCTCGCCTTCCGCCAATGTGTCTTGGGTTCGATTCCCCGCCCCAGCGTCAAATGTGGGCTGAGTTTGTTGGTTCTCTACTCTGCTCCGAGAGGTTTTTCTCCAGGTACTCCAGTTTTCCCCTCTCCTCTAAAACGAACATTTAATTTGATTTGATTTGATTATTTGATTTATTTATTTCATTTGATTTATTTGGTTATTATTATCATTGTTATCATTATTATTATTATTATTATTATTATTATTGTTATTATTATTATTATTATGGACTAATGTTGTGAAGGTTTCTCAAAACATTGCAGTAAATAAATCAATAGAAAGTTAGAAGTTCTGTAAATAAGAACAGAGTCAATTTCACCCTAAAGTTTGTTGTTAATTTATTGTGATAGTTTTAATTTTCAAGGCTTTGTGGGGGAGTGTAGAATGCTGTGTCATGTGAGCTGTGTAATAGCTCTTACACTAGTTTTCTAGGAGATCACCTACAGTTAAATACTTTGTTAGTTGGAGTTGCAATCTCAAGTTTTGGCTGTTTTATTGAACCCACATTACAGGTAATCAACCTTGTTTTTTCTTCCCCAATTATCCCCAAGAATGGACACCCATAAATTTTGGTGGAACCAAAAACAAAGTTTCTGCAGGGTTCCCATGATCTCTGGGAACGGAACCAAAAAATTGTTTACCACAAGATTTGAAATCGTAGGGCTTCAACTTTCTGGTTTACCGGTCTTTTTCCAGTAGCCTTTAATCAAGTGCTTTCCTTAGTCAAACTGAAAAGTGGTTTGTGGTTGGTTTTGCCCATGGCTTCTTCTGGGTTCATATTTTAGAATACACCCATTGTAAGCAGCAAGATTGAAGAAGAATCAAAAGATATAAGTATAAGTATATAAGTATAAGTATAATTTATTTACCGTCAGGTACACGGGGAGTGGTTGCCCAATCTCCCGAGCCGGAGGCTCATGATAAAAGTGACTGACTAAAAGTACATTTAACAAAGTCTAAAATTCT